>Ga0315320_10002579_pt1 | contig 14927 bp, 12 predicted proteins | sample M140m21515metaG_FD_203458 | JGI IMG/M metagenome (GOLD analysis project Ga0315320, IMG submission 203458) | Ammonia-oxidizing marine archaeal communities from Monterey Bay, California, United States - M1 40m 21515 | ecosystem: Environmental > Aquatic > Marine > Coastal | place: USA: California... | reverse complement strand
AGAGCTAGACATTTCTACAGATATCTCCTCTATATGGTCAAGGCACAGCTTTGCTACAGAGATGAAAAAGAAGAAGGTGAGTCCATATATAATCCAGGAGGCATTTGGGCATAAAGACATCAAAACAACAGAGAATTACATGTCCTCGTTAGTGGAGGATGACCTTCGAAATATTCAAAAATCGTTATGAATTTTGTCTGATTTGACAGTAGTAGTGTTTATGAGGCTTCATAGAGTTTAATCCTTCAAAAGCACCGTTAACACTGGTCTTGAGTTATTAACAAATAAGCAACAACTTCAAATCTGGTGTCATTTTGTTAAAAACTAGGAAGCATTGTGGAAAAGTTCCACTTTTGAGATTAAATAATATCCTATAGCTTTGAAGTGTTCTTAAAAGGTGAGTCTGATTCTTTTATAGGTCAGGATGACTCCTATCATGTTCGATAAATAAACCACAAAACGATTAAATCATGGAATTAAAAAATTCTAATGGTATACTTATCGAAGATCTAGTAGGAAGTATACAATCAGTTTTAAGAGAGCTCTCTGCTATCAAAAAGAGCCTCAGTATCAGAGAATCTGGCCCAATCGGAGTCAAATCTGCAGCCCAGCATCTTGAAGTTTCTCAACAGAAGATTTACTTAGAAGTTGAGGAAGGAGATATCCCACATTATCAGGATCGTCCTGGAAGTAAAATCTACTTCTTTAGAGAGGAACTTGATCAGTGGGTTAAGGAGAAGAGAAGAATTTCAAAAAAAGAAATTCATGATGAAGCAGATAACCTAAAATTTGGAAGTAATGGAGGAAAATAAGAAAATGACAGACCTCCCTTTCCAGATTGAAGGAAGTCTTAAGAAGCTTTTCATTGGAGCAGACGAGATTAAAAACAAAGACTACGATAGTATTGAGTTTTTAGTCGATAAGCTTATCCCTCAGGGCACTTTGTGTGCCCTTGTAGGGGAAAGTGACACAGGAAAGAGTTCGCTTCTCAGGCAGCTTGCACTCTCTTTAGTTTATGGTGATAGTGATTTCTTAGGGTTCAAATTAAAAGAGTCCTGTAGAAATGTTATCTACGTAAGTACTGAAGATGGTGAAATGGCAACCTCTGTTTGGCTGAACAAGTACTTCGGGGAAGAGATCGCAAAGGATGATAGATTATCAAAACTCAAATATGTTTACAACACTGAGGGCATTATTAAAAACCTGAGGGAGGTAGTAAGCACTAATTGTGTTGACCTTATAATCATAGACTCTTATGCAGATCTTTTTACAGGCTCTATGAATAACTCTAACGAGGTTAGATCCTTTCTCAATATGTATAACAACATAGCGAATGAGTTTGGAGTTACAGTTGTATTCTTACATCACACCAAGAAGGCTTCTGCTGGTATGGTGCCAAACAAGAATAGTATACTGGGATCTCAAGGATTTGAAGCCAAAATGAGAAGTGTTCTGATGCTAACACAGGATGATAGTGATAAATCACTAAGGCATCTATGTATAGTTAAGAACAACTATCTGCCAGAGGCTGAAAAGTCGATGAGTTATGTGTTGAGGTTTAATGAACACTTGGCGTTTGATATAACTAGTGATAGGGTTAAGCTAAATGAATTAGCCCTTGAGGACTGGATAGAAGATGCTAAGAAGATGAAAGAAGACGGTATGTCCTATCGAGAGATTAGTGATAAGCTTTTGAAGAAAGGATTTACGGTCTCTAAGTCTAAATTACAGCGTAAACTCAACTAGTCTTATGTTGTCCCACGTCCCATCCCTAAGGGTTGGGACAATGGGACACATAAAAAGCCAAAAGTTTCTATCCAGCATTAGTCCAAACACAGGGGGTGGGTTTTAGAAAACGGTTTTTCTATTGGAACAGGGGAATGAGATTTGATATGTAACCCATTCTCCGTATATTAAGCAGAATACAAAATCCACAACAAATGAAAAAAATTACAATTTCACTTTTGCTCATAACTTTTTTAATTCCCAAAATTCAATATGCCCAAAAAGGTGATGGTATAGCTGCTGCTGCTGGAATTGTAGCAGGAATTGGAGCAGGAATTGCTGCAGTTGAAATATTGAAAGAACAAATGGAACAAGCTGCTGTAGAATATGCATTAAACAACTACCCAGATATAGTTGATTTTCAACTTAAAACTAACTCACTTGATGGAACAAAAATGAAAGACCTTTCAAGTGTTTCAATAGTTACCTTCGAGTTAGAAAATTTAAAAACTCAAGAAAGATTTATAATGTTTGCATTTACAAGTGGAGGATGGATGAATGACTTCGGGGTTGATTTGTCTTATGTAACTTGGAGAAGGTTTGGTGTGAATGAATGGAATGACCTGATAAAAGTATATGTTGAAACAGCTTCAAAAAGTAGTATTTCTGTTAATGACATTGCTATTAGTAAAATTGTAAATAAAGGAGTGAAAAAAGATAGAGACTGGCTGGTTGAATTTGATAAGCTAAAGGGTGACACATACTACACCAATAATTACTCTGATGAGTTTAAAGTGGTTTTTAATGAAAAATCATTAGGGATATATGTTAAAGAGACTTCGGATTTGGTTCAGATATCCAGAAGTGCTTTAATTAAAGCTCATGAGTTTTTAAATAGACAAGACTAATTTAATTGTATTCAAATGACTATTAGCCCTCCCAAGCGGAGGGTTTTTCTATTGCACCAATGGATATGGATTTGTAATCTTTTTATCCATTAAATGGCTGGTTGTAATACCTTTTCCCATTAACCTTGTAAAGAGCGTTTGCTAACGCTGCGAATATTGGTGGAAATGGAGGCTCACCGAGTCCCGTAGGGTCAAATTCGTTTTGAACAAAATGAATATCAATGTTTTTTGGAGCTTCTTGTTGTCGAATCATACGATAGGTGTTAAAATTGTTTTTAGACGGTTTGCCATTTTCGAAAGTCAATTCTCCAAAGAGTGCATTACCAATACCGTCTACGATAGCTCCTTCAGCCATGTTTTTGGCAGCATCAGGATTTACAACAATTCCACAATCTATGGCTGCAGTAACATTTGAAACTCTGTTTGAACCTTTAGAGGTATCAATATCGACAACTTCTGCAACATATGAATTATGACAATAATAAGCCGAAACCCCTCGAGCAGTAGTAAGGGTTTGATCCCCCCACTTTGATTTTTCTTTAACAAGCTCTAATACACCTGCATAGCGTTTGGGGTCATAATCATTGCGTTCCCCTACAGGATTTTCTTGAGCTCGTTTGAGTAACTCCAAACGAAATTCTATGGGATCTTTATCCATATATTCTGCTAGTTCATCCAAAAAGGATTGTTCAGCAGCAGCATTGAAGTTTGATCTGGGTGCTCGAAATGCTCCAATTGAAATATTCGATGGAATTTGAAAGCCTTCAACTAAATAATTGTCAATAGCGCCCGCAGGGAATCTATTGGCATGAATCGGGTTTTCTGGCACCCCACCACCAATGATGTGTAATCCAATAAGGTTATTTTCTTTATCCAATGCGGCTTTATAAGTTGCGGTGTAAGTAGGTCTAAAAATTCCACTTGTGATATCATCTTCACGAGAGTAAACCAGTTTTATTGGCGCTTGAACTTTTTGAGAAATTAGCCCTGCTTCAACCATGTAATGACTGTAAGCTCTTTTTCCAAACCCTCCTCCCATTCGGGCTAAATTGATTTGGATCTTGTCTTTTGGAATACCAAGACTACTTTCCAACGTATTCATAATTAACTCTGGCGCTTGAGTAGGACCATAAATTACCGCTGAATCGCTATTAACCTCTGCAAAACAATTGATAGGTTCCATAGTGTTATGAGACAAGTAGGGGGCATTATACGTTCGTTCTATAATTTTAGCGGCATTTTTGAATGCTTTTTCTGGATTCCCGTCTTTTCGTATTTGCTGCGTCGGCTTTTGAGTCAATTCAATCATTTTTTCGTTATGATCTTTGGTGCTCTCTAAGCCAGCAGGAATATTCACTGTAGAGGCTCCTCCTCGCCATCCCGCCATTTTAAAAGTCGATTCTGGCATATCTTCCCATTCTACAGAAAGTGCTTTTTTTGCCTGCATCACCTCCCATGTAGATTTACCAACAATAGCTACTTTTTTGGTAAATGAGGTGGTGTCAAAGAAATTTCGATTGTAATCTTCATTAAAAACATTGATTTCGAAAACATCAACAATTCCTGGTAAATTAGCAACAGAAGACTTATCAAATGATTTAAATTGCTTTCCAAATGCAGGTGGATGAACAATCATTGCAGTGAGCATACCCTCAACATAGTGATCAATCGCGAATAGAGGTTTTCCAGTCACAATAGAGTCATTATCCACATTCTTTTTTGATTGTCCGATAAGTTTAAAATCCTTGACCTCTTTTAAGGAAACTTCTTCTGGAATTTCTAAAGTAGAGGCTAAAGATGCCATTTCTCCATAGCCTGTCTTTTTTCCTGAGGCTTTATGAAATAGCTCTCCATTTGAGGTTGTAATTTCATTTGCATTGACTTCCCAAGTTTGAGCAGCTGCATTTACTAGCAGCATTCTTGCGGTAGCTCCTGCTGTTCTCAATGGGGTCCACGCATTTCTAATGCCTTGACTCCCTCCAGTGAATTGTCTGTTAAATTTTATCGGATTGAAGTTGCCTTGTTCTACAATAACTTTTCCCCAATCAATATCTAATTCCTCAGCAATTATCATAGGCATAGATGTCTTGACATTTGAGCCAAATTCTGGATTCGGAGAAAAAAGAGTAACAACCCCATTCTCCCCAATTTTAATATAGCTATTAAGCTCAAACCATTCGTTTGGCATAGAAAGCTCTTCTTTTGTGGAAAAGGTGCATCCAGTCAAAGCATTGAAACTTAAAATCATACCTCCTGATGCTAATGAAGAAACCCTCATAAAAGAACGCCTACTCAAAGTATTTGCTGAATTTTTCATAATGTCAATATTCAATTTTTGTTAGCGGCTATCTTAATTGCCTTTTTAATTCTTGTATATGTTCCACAGCGGCAAATATTTCCGTTCATTACGGATTCAATGTCCTCATCAGTAGGATCGGAATTTGATTTTAGTAGTGCTGCTGCCTGCATAATTTGTCCAGATTGACAATACCCACATTGAGGCACGTCTTCTGCTATCCAAGCAAGTTGTAAAGGGTGATCCCCTTTTTCTGAAAGCCCTTCAATTGTTGTAATTTTTTGATTTCCCACATTTGCAATGGGGTATTGGCAAGATCGAATGGCAATATCTTCAACATGAACCGTACACGCCCCACATTGGGCTATACCACAACCATATTTTGTTCCTACTAATCGTAAATAATCTCGTAACACCCAAAGCAAGGGAGTCGAGGGATCTACATCCACTTTACGATCTACTCCATTTATATTCAATAAGTAAGTACTCATAATTTCAAATTAATATAAATAACCTTTGACAATAATCAAGGGGGAAAGTTTAAATGTGTAAAACCTAACCTAGTATATAGGGAAGAATGTAGACTATGATATTACATTCAAAAGCTAAAACTTCTCAAGCACTTCTAATCCAAACACAGGGGCATGGGTTTTGGAAAATGGTTTTTCTATTGAAACAGGGGGGGTTGATTTGATATGTAATCCATTCTCTATATCTTAGATGTATTATTAATCATAAATCAATTAAAATGATAATTAAAATTATTATATCATCATTAGCAATTTTGGCTACCCTTTTTGGAGTATTTAAAAAAAATAGAGTCTTTTTTAACGTTGGATACTTTATTTTTGGAATAATGGTTGTTTTTGATCAAATAACTTTATTCAGTAATAATTCCGAATCAATACATCTTGCTCTTGCTTCTTTATGGCTGATCCAAACTTCTCTAGCAATTCCAAATAAATTGGCTTACGATGGGAGTAAATTAGCAAAGTCAGCTGCTATAAAAATATATTCAGCTTTATCAATAATTAATCTTTTTGGTGCATACTATGCTAATATAGGAGATGAGGTTCCTGAGGGAGCTATGTATGGTCATTTATTGCTTGGTATTCTTCCTTTAGTTGCTATTTTCCTTATTTTAAGTGATAAGATTAAAATAACCAAATAGTACTCAGTTAAAAATAAATTTCAAGCCCTCCCAAGCGGAGGGTTTTTCTTTTACACCAATGAAAACAATCCAAATGACCCTACTAACCATTGATATCATTGCCTTAAGAGAAGATTCCTGTGTTGTGGTTTTAGGGGGGATTTGTTTGGGGTAAGTGTGTAGTGTGATGGGATAAGTGTTGATATTTCTTAATCAGGAAAGTAACACTGTCTATATTAAACTTCATATATTGTACGTTTGACAAATTATCTTTTAATGACTCATTTCAGACTTTATGATAATTTGAGTAGATTACCATATTCGTTTCCAACAATAGCATTATCAGCTAATTCGTTCAAAAAATTTAATTATGAAAATTATTCTGATTACAATCTTCATCTCTATGTTTGCTCTTCAACCTTTGATGTCAAAAGAAAATGAGCAATTGGACGACGGATTGAATAAAACACAGGAAAATATTGTAAAAATTGCCTCTTTTGCAGCTCAAGGAAACCTTCAAGATCTAACAATAGCTTTAAATAATGGGCTGGATAGCGGCATGACCATTAATGAAACTAAAGAAGTTTTAGTGCATTTGTATGCGTATTGTGGATTTCCTAGGAGTATCATGGGATTACGTACTTTATTGAAGGTTTTGAATGACAGAAAGGAGAAGGGATTATTGGATTTATGGGGAGAAATGGCAACACCCATTACTGACACAAGAACAAAGTATGAGAGAGGTCTTAAGACCTTACGAGAACTTACCAAATCAGATATGAATGGTTCCAAACCCGAGTATCAGCTATTTTCAACTGAAATTGACATCTTTCTTAAGGAACATTTGTTTGCTGATATTTTTGAACGGGACGTTCTTAATTTTTCGCAACGTGAATTGATTACGATTTCTGTCATCACATCTTTAGGAGGTTTGGATCCTATGCTTCAGGGGCATTTAAATATTTCTTTGAATGTTGGTTTAAGTCCTAAACAATTACAAGAATTTATAATGATTATGGAATCTACGGCAGGAATAGAAAAATCGAAGACCGCAAAAATAATATTAGATAGAGTTCTTGAGAATAGATAAATTAAAAATGAATAGACTATTAAGAAAATGATCAAATTATATCATAAAGTTATATTAGGAATTGTAGTTAACAGTTTGATTCTTTCTTGTAATCAAAATCTAGAAACTAAACCTATAGTTGAAGATAAGTTAAGTCGTGAATTGATGTTTGAGAAAGGTATAGAGATAAAAAATACAAACTTTAATGGCAATGCTTGGTTGAAAATGCTCATTGCCGAAGATAGTATCAACAGAAATTCTGTGGGAATCGTAACCTTTGAACCTAGTTCAAGAACCAACTGGCACTATCACCCCAATGGACAAATAATTATTTCGATTGGTGGAGAGGGTTATTACCAAGAAAAGGGAGGCCCTAAAAATATTTTAAAAAAGGGGGATGTGGTTAAATGCCCACCAAACTTGCCACATTGGCATGGAGCTAGCGAGAGTCAAGAATTTATACAAATTGCAATTACCAGTAGAATAGACGGGCCTACAGTTTGGCTGGATCCTGTGTTAGAAGAAGAATATCATGCTAAAGTCAATTAAAATCTAAATTTTATTGAAAAAATTAAACTAAAATCAACACGAATTTACAAATCCTTATACTCTACAAGTATCTATTAATATCAATTTTTACACCAATGGATACAATCCAAATTCCTACTAATCAATTGATATCATTGCCTTAAGATAAGGTTTACTTACGACAAAATGGGGGTGGTTTGTTAAGGGTTTGTGTGGATACGTGATGGGGATTTAAGGCTCTTCTGGGTGTGCCGCTGTCCAATGCCCCCAAGGCTAAGGGACAGCGGCACATGTAACTTTCCTATTTTCATTTCTCCACCAAAACACATACATTGCAATAACTATTGAGATTTTGTAAATGATCCTAATGGTTATTATTCTTTAATAAGACTTGTGTGCAAATAGTGTGCAAGTGAGGAAATAAAAAAGGGACTACATTGCTGCAATCCCTTTGTTTACTAGTTGGCCTACTAGGGCTCGAACCTAGACTCTTCTGAACCAAAATCAGACGTGTTGCCAGTTACACCATAGGCCAAAAGTGGGTGCAAATTTAAACGAAAGTTTTTTTTAGCACAACTTTTAAACAAAAATTACATCACTAAATTTATGGTCCCTTTATTCATAACCACAAATACTATGAAAAACACTATTCAAATTTTTGTCACTGGAGGAACTTTTGACAAAAGTTACAATTACATTGAAGGAAATTTATTTTTTAAAGAAACTCATCTCCCAGAAATGTTAAAGCGAAGTCGGTGTCAGCTAGATATCAAAATTGATACTTTAATGATGACCGACAGCTTAGAAATGTCAGAGAAGGATACACAGAAGATCATTGAAGCTTGTCGAAATACCCCATCAAAAAATATACTTATTACTCATGGGACCGATAAGATGGTTGAAACTGCAGCCGCTATTGCCAATTCAAAATTAAATGATAAAACTATTATTCTGACTGGTGCAATGATTCCTTACGCATTTGGAAGTTCATCAGACGGTTTTTTTAACTTAGGCTGTGCTTTAGCTTTTGTCCAAATGCTTTCGCCACAAGTATATATTAGTATGCAGGGGCAATATTTTTTATGGAATAAAGTCAAAAAAAACAAGACAGTTGGTCGCTTCGAAACAATTTAAACTAAAAAGCTGTTAAACTGTTTTTCAAGATTTTCTCTTCCTTGATTTATCCTTACATTCGTTGTTCAAAATTTAAGAATAATGAATGACAAAAGCTTTCGTTTTTGGAATCAAAGCATTGGTTGGTTAGTATTTGTAATTGCGCTTTTCACTTTTGGAAGTACAGTAGAACCTACAGCAAGCTTTTGGGATGCGGGTGAATACATCTCTACCTCTGCAAAACTTCAAGTAGGTCATCCTCCTGGTGCCCCATTGTTCCAAATGATTGGAGCCTTTTTTGCCCTATTTGCACCTAGCGCTCAAAAAGTGGCATTGATGGTCAATTTTATGTCAGTTTTTTCCTCAGCTTTCACTATTCTATTTTTGTTTTGGACGTTGACCCTACTTTTAAAAAAACTTCCAAACTTTAAAACTTTAGAAAATTCAACAGATAAAATTGGTTTCTTCGGAAGTGCTGTTGTTGGGGCTTTAGCATTTTGTTTTTCCGATAGTTTTTGGTTTAACGCTGTAGAAACTGAAGTCTACGCAATGGCCACATTGATCTTATCTTCACTCTTTTGGATGGGACTTCGTTGGGAAGAAGAAATGAATACCCCTAGGGGCGATCGTTGGTTATTAATGATAGCATTTGTTATCGGTCTTTCATTTGGTGTTCATTTTATGGGTCTCTTAACGATTCCGGCGCTTGGAATGATTTACTATTTTAAAAATTATCAAAAGACAACAGTTAAGGGATTTATTTATGCCAATTTAATCTCAGTTGCTATCTTGTTATTTATATTCAAATTACTTCTACCACTAACTCTTTCTTTCTTTGGAAATGCCGAAGTATTTTTTGTCAATACCATTGGACTTCCCTTCAATAGTGGGACAGTAATTGCTGCATTAGTTTTTACTGCTTTTTTCTATTTCAGTTTAAACTATACCCGAAAGAAAAAATGGGTGAATCTCAATACTAGTGTACTTGTCGTTCTTTTTGTGTTGGTTGGATTTTCATCATGGCTCATGATTCCAATCAGAGCCAATGCAAATACAGTAATTAATGAAAATTCTCCTTCTGATGCGCGCTTGCTTTTAGCGTATTACAATATGGAGCAATATCCAGAAACTAAACTGTTTTATGGACCCATGTTTTCCGATGTTTATGCTGGTCAAGACCCGGTAGAGCCGTTTATTGATGATAAACCTAAATACGAAAGAGATTATAAAACAGGTAAATATAAAATAGTGAACTACTGGAAAGATGCTCGTTTTAATTCAAACGGTGCTCACAACGGTATTTTACCACGTCTTTGGAGTAGTGAGCATGCTGGAAATTATATGAACTTCACTAAACCTTTAGAATTTTCTGTAAAGTCAAATTATCGTTCAAATCCTCAACTCCAACAGCGAATTCAAGACTTTAAAGAGGATATTGAGGATGGCGCAGTATCTGGAGAGGACTATCACAACTTTTTAAAAACCTTTAGTCCGTATTTGAAAATCGAAAAACCTAGCTTTTTATCTAACCTGAAATTCTTTTTTGAATACCAAATCGGCTATATGTACTGGAGGTATTTGATGTGGAATTTTACTGGTAGGCAAAATGATGTTCAAGGAGAATACAATATACTTAATGGGAATTGGATAAGCGGTATTCCGCTAGTTGATGAATTGCGTTTAGGCAACCAATCCGAGCTTCATGATGATGCCTTAAATAATAAAGCCAGAAATACTTATTTCTTTTTACCATTTATCTTAGGATTGATAGGTCTGTATTTTCTTTATCAACGTGATCCAAAACGCTTTTGGGTACTCCTACTCTTCTTTCTTTTCACAGGTTTAGCATTAAAAGTTTACCTTAATGAACGCCCTTTTGAACCAAGAGAACGAGACTATGCACTTGTTGGATCATTTTATGTTTTTGCTCTGTGGATTGGGTTAGGTAGCTGGGCTATAATTCAAAGGTTACAGAAATTAATTTCTAAAAAAATTGCTGGACCCCTATCCGTTGGAATCTGTTTGATTTGCGTTCCACTATTGATGGCTTCACAAAATTGGGACGATCACGACCGATCTGATCGATATACTGCCCAATCAATGGCAAAATCCTATTTACAATCTATTCAAAAAGACAAGGGTGCTATAATATTTACCATTGGTGATAACGATACTTTTGCCCTTTGGTACGCTCAAGAAATTGAGGGATTTAGAACAGATGTTAAAACGATCAACTCCAGTTTACTTGGTACCGATTGGTATATTGATCAAATGAAGAGGAAAACCTATGAGAGCGATCCCATACCCTCTCAAATGACACACGATCTATATGCTTATGGGGTTCGTGATGTCATTCGATACCAACCTGTTTTAGATTCTGTTCGATGGGATATCAAAGACCTTATGAATTGGATTGCCAGTGACCATCCACGGACTAAGATCAAAGATTTACTTCAAAAAACAGGACAAGACCCTAACCAACTACCTGAGAGCCAACAGGAAGGTTTATTCTATCCAACTAGAAAAATTCGTGTCCCTGTAAATAAAGAAAATGTTTTAAAAAGTGGTATTGTAAAACCTGAGGATGCAGACAAAATTGTTCCTTATATAGATATTGACCTCCCAGAAAGTGCATTGTTAAAAAATCAAATGATGATGCTTGATATATTAGCAAATAATGACTGGGAACGACCCATCTACTTTACTGGAGGAAGCTATTCTGATTCGGAGTATTTGTGGATGAAAAAATACCTTCAGCTTGAAGGACTTGTTTATAAATTAGTTCCAATTGAAACAAATTTAGGTGATGATAATCCTTATTTAATGGGTCGTATTGACAGTGACCTAATGTATGATATTGTAATGCAATGGGAATGGGGTAATTCTGAAAGACTGGATATTTATCATGATCCAGAAACACGAAAAAACAGTATCTCGTTTAGAAGTAATATGGCACGCTTAGCAGAAAAACTCATCAATGAAGATAAGTTTGAAAAAGCGAAAAATATTCTTGATTTGGGTATCGAAAAAATGCCTTTGGACTATTTTGGGTATTACAGTTTAATTGTTCCTTTTGTTGACGGTTATTATCGTATTGATGAAATTAAAACAGCCCAAGAACTCTCTCAAAGTATTGCTGAAAAATATATTGATCGCCTGAGTTATTTCAAAAGTCTAGACGCCAACTTACAATACACTATGGGTGAAGAAATCATCACAGAAATCGAACGCTACAGAACCTTAATTGAAGCTGATCTTAAGCATGGAGAAAATATCGAATTGACTCCAATACTTAATCAATTTATGGAGTCTATCAAACCCTTTAAATACCTTTATGGTGATTATGAATTTTACACTGGACTGATTGATGTCGCAGAAGGCTATTTTCTAGATGGTCAAATTGAACTGGCACAAAATCTAAGCCGTAAAATAAGTGATGAGCACGATAAACGACTAAGTTTATATAACCAAGTTTCAAAGGAAAGTCAACGACAACTTATTTCAAGAATCCAGAGAGAACTCAGTAACTTTAACTACTTAGTTCAAATTATCAAAGCTTACGACAGCACTAAATTTGGGGATGAGATAGAAGGCATGTATAATAAAAATTTAATTTTATTTTCAACTACATTCTCAGAAGAAGAGTAAATCTAGTTATGAAATAACATGATCCTTAAGCAAGCTTATTAAGGTGTTTGCATCTTGTATTCCACTTTGTCTCCAAACCATTTCACTAAACTTGTAAATCATAAAGGTAGGAAGTACTCTAACACGAAGGGCTTCGGAGAGCTTTTGATTTTTATCAACGTCTATTTTGATCACTTTACCCTTGTCTCCCAGTGCTGCAGCAACATCTTTAAGAGTTCTATCCATATCCACCTGACCATTCTCTTCTTGCTGATAAAAAGCTAAGAGGATTGGGGTTTGTTCGTCTAATAATTCACCAAATTTGGACATAAAAACTTGAAATTATACAACAAATGTAAAAGAAAATGATTAAACGGTAGTTTTTGATTTTTTTAAAGTAAAGACACTAATTTCTGGCCACATACCAACTCTACCTGGATATGCTAAATATCCAAAGCCTCGATTTACGTTTAATCGTTGTTTTGCTTGCTCATAAACACCTGCCCATTGTTTGTAACGCCATTTGACAGGACTCCATTTAAACCATCCTGGAATTTCAATTCCAAATTGCATCCCATGGGTATGTCCACTGAGCGTGAGATGAACCTTAAATGGGTGTGGCAAAACCTTAGCTTCCCAATGAGAAGGATCATGTGACATCAAGATTTTAAAATCCTCCGATGTGACGTTCTTTAGGGCTTTTTCTAAATCACCAGCCTGTTTAAAACCACTCCCCCAGTTTTCTACACCTACAATTGCCAAACGTTGTCCCTCTTTTTCAATAAAACGTGATTCATTCAAAAGAAGTTCCCAACCCATATCCTTTTGTGCCTGATATAAATCTTCAATGTTTTTTATTTTTTCTTCTGGGGTATCCCATCTCATGTAATCTCCGTAATCATGGTTTCCTAAAACAGAATAAACCCCTTGGGGAGCAGCGATTTTACTAAAATAAGGAATCCAAGGAAGAACTTCTTTTGTTGTGTTATTAACCAAATCACCAGTAAAAAGGACTACATCACTTTGTTGTTTATTGATCAAATCAATCCCATAATTCACCTTCTCTACATTGTCAAAACTTCCACTGTGGATATCTGAGATTTGTGTAATTGTAAACCCGTCAAAAGCATCTGGCAGATCATCATATTCAAGTTCATACTTCAACACCTTAAAATTATATTTACCTCGATACATTCCGTAAAGTAAAGAAGTTAAAGGGATAGCAGCTAAGCCCAAAGCAATCTTAGAAATAAACGAACGCCTTGAAGGCATGAACTTTATTTCCCCAGGAATTTTAGTCAAATAATTATATAAAGCTTGGGGGACTCTAAAAACATCTTCGGTGAGGAGTACGAGACCAATGACAGTTTGAAAAATAAAAAGAGATATAAAAAACCCGATGGCATACATTAATCGAGGTTCAGTGGTTGGAGAACGTTCAAGATATATGGTGTGGATTAAAAGATTTCCTATTACTAGGATCACTATTGAAATGTATGAAAACCAAATCCATTTATTTGGTGTTACAGTCTTTAAACCCTGAAAACTATACCACTGAAAAACCAGTAATATTGCAATGCTGACGACCCATCTCATATGCTTTTTTGTGCAAAGGTAATTAGAACGCCAGTAACAAACTAATCTAGTTAGCTTCCAATATCCTGTGCCATGCGAAGGGCTTTGCCATCTGATAAGCTAGCTACAAAACAACTAACATTTAATAATGTTTCATAAAGACTATTCCCTTCTATAGGGGTACCTTCAGGTACTAAAGAAAGAATTAATTTATCAAAAGTACGCGCGTTACCTTGCCATTTCAGGACGGCTGCACGGCTATAATGCTCTAACAAAACGGTTATCGCCCGATGACCGATTACTTCTTTTTGAATCACCTCTTTGGATTGGTAAATATTGTGAACACTCAAACTTATAATATCTTCAATTTGAGCCTTATACTGGCTTTTATCTAACAAAGCAGATTGGAATGTTCCTTGGAGAATGGCTGCTTCATTTTCTAAAAAGATATGAACTGCATCTTGAATTAGACTGTTGATAGCCAAAGCTCTTAGATAACTTAATCGTTGGGGCTTATGCATGAGCTTAGCATATTTTTTAGAATCAATACGGTCCCGTACCAAATTGATTAAATATTCCAATGCAAAATCTTCAGAAATCCATCCTAAATTAATACCGTCCTCAAAATCAATTATTGTATAGCAAATGTCATCTGCTGCTTCAACCAAATACGCTAGGGGATGACGCATGTATTGTCCTTCTTCGTTACTTAAGGTCAATTCTTCAGTAAGTTCATTGAAAAAAGGGGCTTGCGCTTGAAAGTAGCCGTATTTCTTATCTGCAACATGAGGAGTTGGCTTGATTGGTAAGCTTCCTTTTGGGTACTTAACAAAGGTTCCCAAGGTTGCATAACTCAGTCTAAGTCCTCCTTCAGTACCGGGCTTTGAGTCAGTTAAAATTTTTAATCCGTTGGCATTTCCTTCAAAATCACATAAG
>Ga0315320_10002572_pt1 | contig 14932 bp, 10 predicted proteins | sample M140m21515metaG_FD_203458 | JGI IMG/M metagenome (GOLD analysis project Ga0315320, IMG submission 203458) | Ammonia-oxidizing marine archaeal communities from Monterey Bay, California, United States - M1 40m 21515 | ecosystem: Environmental > Aquatic > Marine > Coastal | place: USA: California... | reverse complement strand
AAAAACCTGAACCCAAAAAACCTGAACCCAAAAAACCTGAATCTGAAAAGCCAGCGGCTGAAAAGCCCGGGACTGGTAAACCTGCTGACCCCGAGAAAAAAGAATGAGTGACCCTAGGGTTGCCAACGAGATTGCCAAAGACGCCTCTCACGAGCAGCCGCAATATGTGGTTCGCTTTGGGTCATTGCGCACCCTTGGTGTGATGAACTCCCGACAAAGTTATCGTTATGGGGACGAGGTCGTCGCACGCACCAACCGGGGCACCGAGATCGGAACGGTGCTTTGCGAGGCCACTCCGGTGGCTTTCGAAGCCATGGAGGAACCGACTAAGGGGCGAATCATACGGCGAATCAGCAAAGATGACCGTACCCAACGAGAGCGAATGGAATCTGGCGCGGCGAAAGACCTGGCTGCCTGTCAGCGGTGCGTTGATGCGTTGAAGCTATCGATGGAACTGGTGGACACCGAGCGTTTACTGGGCGGTGAGCGGTTTATCGTCTATTTTCTTGCCGATGGACGAATCGATTTTCGCCAGTTGGTTCGGGATCTCGCCAAGGAGTTTCAAACTCGAATCGAGATGCGACAAATCGGGGTACGTGATGAGGCGAAACTACTGGCTGACTATGGAGATTGCGGGCAGCCAATTTGTTGCGCCAACTTCCTCAGCAAGATGCCGCCTGTCTCGATGAAAATGGCGAAACTGCAGAAAGCAACGCTGGACCCCTCAAAAATATCGGGCCGTTGCGGTCGGCTGAAATGCTGCTTACGTTACGAGTATGATACGTATGAAGAGATCGCCAAAGAGCTACCTTCTCCCGGTAGCCATGTGCTGACTCGGGAAGGGACAGTGAAAGTGGTCGCGCAGGACCTGTTGGCAGGTCAATTGACAGTCAAGACGGAAGACAATCGCCGGATCATCATTTCCGGAGAGGATGTATTGCAAGTTGTTTCCGAACAACATGCTTCAGAGAAACAGAAGAGTGAACATAAGAACAAGGCGGGATCCCGCAAGGAATGATTAACTCGCATTGAGATGCGAAGCTTGCTTTACCGCTTGCACCATACACGCCGAAAGTAAAACGAGAAAATGACGTCTTCATTGCAAGCGATGCGAGATTTACTGGCCGAAGACCAACGCTACAAACTGGATGCTTACCAGTTCATTCGTGAGTCGCTTCAGTATGCTCACGAACATATGATCGGCGAGTTAGCAGAAGATGAATCTGGCGAAAAAACCGGTCCGCGACACGTTACTGGTCAGCAGCTTTGTGAAGCGTGCCGTCTTTACGGCATCGAGCAATACGGGTACCTGACCAAAATGGTACTTGGCAATTGGGGTATCAAAAGCACCAGTGACTTTGGTGACTTGGTCTACAACCTGATTCGAATCGAGCAGATGCGTAAGAGTGAATCCGATCAGAGAGAGGATTTTAATGATGTCTACGACTTTGAAGACGCCTTCGAGCCTGAATTTGAACTCACTGCTAAAGACGAAGACTGAAATGACACACCGAGAACGAATGAGCAATGAACGGAGCAGGCTTACGCCCCTTCACTTGGCACTCCGTCACTTCATGATTTTGGCCCTGACCTGCTTGCTCGGATTGAATTGGCTACAGCCGACAAGCCGCTGTGCAGCTCAGGACCTACCTGACACCAACACGCAGGCAGAAGATACAGGAACTCTCCCAGAAACAGAACGGGCAGAGCGGCCGCGACCAGTGGAGGATTCTCGCAAAAGCTATCTTGGGCGTGTGCTGGCCAAACCGATGTCACATCTCGGCGCCCCTTGGCTGATCCGTCCGGAGCGTGAGGAGGAAGAAAGAGCCTCAGAATCATTCAAGCAACTCAAGCTCGCGAAAGGCATGAACGTGTGTGACCTTGGATGCGGAAATGGCTACTGGACGCTTCCCATGGCACGGGACGTGGGGGAAGACGGGACGGTCTATGCAGTCGACATCCAACGTGAAATGCTGCAAAAACTCAGGCAACGCTCCAGCAAGTACAAGCTGAACAACATCGAGCCTGTGCTCGGCAAAGTCGACGACCCCAATCTACCTGCCAACAAGGTAGACCTTGTCCTGATGGTGGACGTTTACCACGAGTTTTCTCATCCGGAATCGATGCTTTGGGGAATCCGGCGCTCCCTGACTTCGAAAGGCGTTGTGGCGTTGCTTGAATACCGCGAAGAGGATCCAGGCGTCCCTATCAAGCCGCTTCACAAGATGTCAAAACGTCAAATCCTGAAGGAATACAGTGCGAACGGATTCAAATTGGTGCGGGAATACAACAAATTACCGTGGCAGCACTTGATGTTCTTTGCCAGAGATGACAGTCCGCTGGAAAAAATTGAACCGGTACCGGCACAACAGGTGCTCAAGGATCTGGAGTAGAATCTGGCTGACACGATTCCCGACAGGAGTCGTTTGCAGTTCAAAACGAGCCCTGACAGTCATCATTCCAATGGCTTCGGTTCAAACTTTGATACTGTACCAACCGCCGCAGAAGCAGCCTGAACTCCAAACCGCCACTTTACCAAGCACCGTTTCACCGCGTGTGGCCCCTCGCATCGGTAATTGACAGGTGATTGCGAGGAACAGTTGTTAGACCAAATAGTCACGGTCAGCGGCGAGAAGAAATGCACACACGCACAGACAAATCGAGCGAAGGAATAACATGTCCATAAAAGTCCGTCTCAGCATCATGATGTTTCTCCAGTTTTTTGTCTGGGGAGTATTCTTTGTCACGATGGGGACATATCTCGCCAAGCTCTTTGAAGGTGATGACAAAATCAACTCCCTTATCGGTAGCAGCTATGCAACGCAAACTTGGGCGGCCCTCTTTGCACCCTTGATTGTTGGCTTTCTAGGGGACCGTTACTTCAATAAGGAACGCCTCAACGGCCTCCTACACTTGTTAGGCGCTGGCCTACTTTGGTGGGTCAGCACAATCAACGACCCCACAATCTTGTTTTGGGCCTTACTAACATTCTTTATCTGCTACATGCCGACGTTGGCCTTGGTCAACACGATCACCTTTCAAAATGTCGACAATGTGGAAACCGACTTTCCCAAGATTCGTTTATGGGGAACCATCGGCTGGATCGTGGCCGGGCTTGCGATCTCCGAGTCATTCTTTGGGCTCTTCTCATTCCCAATCCTTCCCTTCATAGAGGGTGGCGGCAGTACCAACGCCCAATTCCAGGTGGCGGCGATAGTGAGTGCAGTCTATGGCATCTACAGTTTCACGCTGCCTGCTTCTCCACCTGAAGGCAAAGGTGAGCCGGTCAATCTTATCAAGGTGCTGGGATTTGACGCGATCAACCTTCTGCGCAACCCATCCTACTTTGTGTTTGCCGTATGCTCCTTCCTGATCTGCATTCCCCTCGCGTTTTACTATGCTCGCACTGGTGAATTCGCCGGAAAAATGCATTTTGGAGACCAAACAGCTGGAGTTATGGCACTAGGTCAAGTGAGTGAAATTTTCTTCATGGCACTGGTTCCATTCTTCCTGTCAAAACTTGGTGTTAAACGAATGCTATTGGTCGGAATGCTGGCATGGGCACTTCGCTACGCCCTGTTTGGCCTGATGCCATCGGTGGGTGGCATGATTGTGTTGGGAATTGTGCTCCACGGCATCTGCTACGACTTCTTCTTCGTCACCGGACAACTTTACACTGACAGGGTGGCACCAAGAGAAATGCGAACCAGTGCCCAGGCATTGTTGGGACTACTGACCTATGGTGCGGGCATGCTGGTTGGAAACTACGTATTGGGCTGGTGGGGTGACCGTATCAAACTCGATCCAAGCACAAAGGCTGGTTGGGAAGCCGGCGCAGAACAATTCTGGCTGATGCCGGCGGGGCTTGCAGCGGGCGTTTCTGTCCTTTTCTTTCTGACCTTCTGGGACAAGTCTAGCGCTGCCCAATCAGGACCAACTGATGACAAGGATTCACCAGAAGACGCCAGCAATAACCCCGAAACGGCTTGAAGCCAATCAACTGCCTAGCAGTTGCGCAAAGGGATCTTCCGCTACCCCACCACCGTACTGGGGTGTTCAGACTTCGGCATACTTCACCAAGGCCTGCGTGGGACTGTGAGTCCTCAACAGCTCACGGAGAGCCAACGGCGCATGCATGGCACGTGTGTGTTCCGCCCAGGTGTCGACGGCCCGCAAAACATGGTTACTTCCAAGCGAATCAAAATAGCCATGCCACAACCGCCGGTGCTCGTAACCAAGTCCTCCGCTCATCGCGAGGTCGAATGAATGATGATCGGAAACGACTCTATCCTTGAACGCGCATGCAGCTTCGATCCACATAGGAATCGCGAGCAAGTCGCGGATCTGTTCGTCTTCGAGCGCCCATTCGGTTTTGCCATATTCTTGGCATAATTCAACCGAACGCGTTGCAAGTCCTGCAGATCGTCGACCCTCGACATAATCATAGAACCCGGCGTCTGCAGCACGCCCAAACCGTTTACTTTTGATCATAGCAACAAGTAGCGGGGCAGGATCCAAACGCTTGGGAAATGCCTGCCAAAACGCCCGCCCTGCATCAAACATAGTGGACATGCCAATCCAGTCGATTAATTCCAATGGTGACATTGGCATTCCATACCGCAACGCCGCATTCTCTATTCGCGCTGCAGAGATACCGCGACAAAGTAACGACATCGCTTCATTCAGATAGGGTGAAAGCAGACGATTCACAACAAACGCCGGACCATCTCCAACTACCAAGGGCTCTTTCCCAAGACGTTGAACATGACTGATGCACGCCTCTGTCGTTGCTGTATGCGTTTCACCTCCCGCAATCAATTCCACAGCGGGTCGCTCACCGACGGGCATGAAAAAGTGCATGCCACTGAACCGCCCTCGATGCCGTAAAGACTCGGCAATACGTCCGATCGATAAGGTCGAAGTATTTGTACACAACAGTGCCTCCTCACCAAAAACCTGCTCAACCTCAGCGAAGAATGCTTGCTTGACCTCGAGTTTCTCGATGATGGATTCAATCACAAGCGTTCGCGGGCGAGGTGCCTGTGACTCACGGTTGCAAAATTCGATCGCGGACATCGAGTCACTGATTTTTCGAATGCTGGAAACATCCCACTCGCCATCACTGAAACGAACTTGCTGAACGGCACGACCGATAGCATCTTCATCCTGATCGGCCAGCCAAACAGAGATTCCCGCATCAAGATGCGTCTGCAAGATCGCAGAACCAACAACACCAGCACCAATCAGGTACACACCAACAACTGCAGCATTGCCAGCAATGTCGTTCCCAGCATTCTCTAAGGACAACTTAGTCTTCTCAACGTTCACGGTGGATCAAAGGGAAAGAGACAATGCAACGTCAAAACCAGAAAGGACAACGAAGCAAGAGGCTGACAGGGCTTGTCAAAATCGCATTTTCAAATACGAAAAGATGAACAACTGGCAGTGGCAAGCCCACAGGACACCTGCAACAAAAACACATTAACTTCACACGGCGACAATGGCTACCTCATTTCCTCGGGAACCTTCGGCATGCCTCGCCTTTCTCAACGCAGTGCGAGGTGGGCTAAAAATCACACCCCCAGAACAATGGGTTCAAATCTGCCCCCAACTACCGCGGCTTTGCATGCAACACCGACGGTGCGGCGTCACGGTCGTTTGAAACTTGATTTTCAGTCTTTTCTGCAATCAACTCCGCCGTGACACGCCATGATCTTTCGCGACTTTTCTGATCTGAAAATCCAAGGCTATGGTCGCGATAGATCAACCGACGATCTGCTTTCAGATGAAGGAAACCTGCAGAGCGAGGGTCCACGCCTTTTTGATGCAGTAGGATCACTCGTGCGACATCAGCCACCTGCGTACGAATCCGCGTTGGCTTGGATCCCAAAGTTTGCCAAACAACTGCGGTGCGATCATCGGACATACGTTTCAAAGCTTGTGAACGCAGATCGATAGCACCGAGGGCATTCCCAACCAGCAATGCTGTGACCTGCGTTGCCGGCGATGCTTGCTGGCTGGCCCATGCACGTTCACACAACTCAAGTGCCATGGAGTAACATCCGTATCGCATGGTCACCAAAAGGCAATCGCGGGTCGCAGCTGGATCATTTTGCTGACGAAGCCATGCTTCAACCAAGCGTTTAAAAACCACAGGGTGCGATTTTGGATCCGGCCCCATGGCCGAGTTACTCAACGCAGTCATCAATCTCCAATTACAAGCTAGCTTGCGATGTTCGAATTGCCTGATTTCCATGAATAACAAAAGAGCCCAATCGAGATCATTTTCCGAGGGAAGTTTCCATGGATCGAAAAAAGATGTCGCAGGTTTCAGACCATCAGCATTTTCAGAAAAGCAAGCGCGAAGAGTATCGGAATGTCGATCCACTAATTGCTGGAAGAAATGCCTCGACACCCGATCGCTGCCCACGGTTCTTGCGAAATCCTGCCAACCAGGAAGATCAATGTCCTGCATTGGAACCTGCACGTTCACCAACAATTCCAATTGCTGTTGCTGATAACGCAAGGCGAGTTCCTCGATCAATCTCTGAGCTGCTACTCGCAACTCCACTGACTGATTTTGCGCACCACGCGTTAGCGCACTTGTGACCTCTGGATTGATATTGCCAGATCTTCCTAGCCCAGCGAGCAACAACTTTTCCGATGCCGAAACACGTTGATGGAAAAGTGGATGATCTAATTGCAGCACGAGAGCGTCAAAGCGTGAAGCAGCTTCATCACTTCGCAGCGAATCCAGCGATACAACACAACAGATCAAAAAAGGCAGGATCCAATGGCAAGCGAGAACGGCTTTCACCAGTTACATACTCCACGACGCTACAAAACACCAACTCATTGATTGCTCGCGAAACCGCGGCAGAGTCCATGTTGTTCCTGCTGGCTGCGGGCAACCTTTCAGCTTAAACAGCGTTAACGCAGAATCATGCTGGCTTCTTCGAATAACAGGCGCAGAGCAGATGACGGAAAGCCGCTAAACTGCACCATCGTCATAAACCTTCCTCCAGAGCCCCGAGTCGTAGTGAACAAGATCAGAACCATCTGCTTCGAGGATTCGGAAGTTGACAATCTGCGACCAATCACACTGGCCCGTCCAGCCTACGCAGTCACCAGCGCGAGTTTCCGGCTAATGGACTGGCTGAAACGCATCCCCGGCACACTGCATGGTCATGTGCGGCCCCACCTCAAGCAAATTCAGGAACTGGACTATGAGATTGAGGAATTCACCGGTCCCGTGGATCGAGATTCGGGCCTACTACTAGTCAACGCACGGATCGCCCCAACCGCAGGCTTGGACGTGCGTCTGCAGGAGTGGACGAGGTCGGAGTCGTCAAAGGTTGCGTTTGACCCCGAGACGAGTGCCGTAATCGTCGCTTTCATCTCAGCCTCGGACCTAAACCGTTTCCCCACTGATAAGCTGGGCGACCTGCTTGAATTCGCATCACAATTACCGCCGTCGATACTCGACCTTGATATTTTCCGGTGGCCGCATGATGTTATCCAACATCACATGAAAGAGATGCCAACGTCGATGAACTGGCGTTTAAGACATGAGGACTACACCGAAAAGCTAGATGGTGTTTTTACTCGAGGTGATGTTCAGATCGGAGACTACGCTGTCGTGGACACCTCTGATGGACCTATCCTGCTGAATGAGAGCGTTCAAGTCGGGCCATTTTGCTACCTGTCAGGACCCGTTTTCGTTGGAACTGGCACGCGGGTCATCGAACACGCGGCGTTGAAGGATGGAGTATCCCTCGGTCATACAGTCAAGATCGGCGGCGAAGTTGAGGCATCGATCATCGAACCTTACACCAACAAACAGCATCATGGTTTTCTGGGACACAGCTATCTGGGAAGCTGGATTAATCTGGGTGCCGGAACTTGTAACAGCGACCTGAAAAACACCTATGGAAAAATCAACATTCATTATGGATCGGCAAAGATCGCGACGGACATGCAATTTCTGGGCTGCTTCATGGGTGACTATTCTAAAACGGCGATCAACACGAGCATCTTCACGGGCAAGGTAATCGGTGTTTGCAGCATGATGTATGGCTTCGTGACATCGAACGTACCCAGCTATGTGAACTACGCCCGATTATTTGGTCAAACATCGCTACTACCCGTGGATGTCATGATCAATACTCAAAAACGAATGTTTTCGAGGCGAAAAGTTGAACAGCGTGAATGTGATAGACAACTGATACGAGACATGTATGAGCTGAGTTGCGGAGAGCGTGAATCAGCGGACCAGGATATTCTTTAATTGACAAAATTCTCAGATAGAACATGAAAAACATTAGAGTCGGAATCATCGGGGCAACGGGCTATACGGCACTGGAAGTCGCCCGCTTGCTGCAAGGTCACAGCAACGCAAGTGTTGTCACAGCAACCAGCCGCGCACACGCTGGTGAAGCATTATCAGCAGTTCATCCATCACTTTCGGGACGCTGTGATGTAACGATCGAAACTTTCTCAGCAGAGCAGTTCGCGGAGAAATGTGACATCGCGATGTGCTGCCTGCCCCACGGCGCATCTGCAGAAACAGTTCAGCAATTGGTCCAGCACGGAGTCCGGGTAATCGACTTCAGTGCTGACTTCCGACTTTCGGATGTCGACATTTACCAACACTGGTACGAGGTCCAACATCCGTGGCCGGAACGTGTGGGCTCAACAGCTTACGGAATGCCCGAGTTCTTCGCAGATGAAATACGCACGGCAGATATCGTGGCCAATCCGGGCTGCTACCCGACTTCTGCAATCCTTCCTCTGGCGCCTCTGCTGGAAGCAGGCCTGATCGATGCGGATGACATCATCATCGACAGCAAGAGTGGTGTCAGCGGCGCGGGACGCAGTGCGAAAGTTGCGACACTGTACTGTGAAACCAATGAGGCTATCAGCGCTTACGCAGTCGGCTGCCATCGCCACCAGCCCGAAATTGATGACATCGTTCAGCGAGTTTCAGGTAAATCCATTCGATGCCTGTTCACTCCTCATTTGACCCCGATGGATCGTGGAATCCTGTCAACGATCTATGTCCGGCCGACATCCGACAATCTCGAAGAGATCATGCAATGCTGGCAGGAGAAATTTAAGGATTCGGCGTTCATTCACCCTGTATCCCACCTGCCTTCAACCAAGCATGTCGCGGGAACCAACCATGTCCAAATGACCGCTCGGGCTGCTGGCTCCCGAGCAATTCTTGTGTGCGCAATTGATAACCTTGCGAAAGGTGCCAGTGGCGCAGCAGTACAAAACATGAACGTGATGTTCGGTTTAGAGCAGACGACGGGACTTGTTTAGCTGATTCCAGGCATTTTCTTTGCGAAACGGATCATAAATACTCCAAATGATCGGGCGACGATCATCACTGGGATGCTTACACTGTAGTCATGTTTCGATCCAAGACGCATCACGCACGGTAGCCATGGATTTTCCCGATAGCGATTCCGCCATTCACGCGATCAAACAGGGGAACCGTGCGCACGAAGGCGATTTGGCGAGATCGGCGAACGATTCATCGACCGAACCGGAACCACTGCTTGCAAGCTTGGCCAACCAGACAGACGTCGCCACTGATTCCTTCAAGCCCAATTTGTGCCATTCAGAGTTTCTGCCAACTCCCCCGAGAGAACGTTGGTGGACCAGTCTCGCCGTGATTGGTGTCTCACTTCTGTTTTTTATTTCTACTTCTCTCGTCATGACGATCGCAGCGGCTGTTTATGTACACGGTAGTTTTTCAGCCAGTCTGTTTTCGAATCCAGATAGTCTACGTCAGGTGACGCAATCTCCCGTGGGCTTGCTACTAATGATTGTGACTCCCCAGATAGCGCTAGTCACACCTTGCCTGATCGCAGCTTACCTTTCCCCACACCCCATGCAACAACGACTCGCATTGGTAAAAGGCAATTGGCCAGTATGGGCTTGGGTTACCGCAGCGCTGGCCACACCACTGGTCGGGATCATATCGGGAATCATCATCGGGCTCTTTCTGGACGAGAGTGCTGCACTGAAGGAGATGTCAGATATCTTCAGGCAGCAGAGCCAATCGGGTTTTACCGCTCAACTGGTACTTATGGTTGCACTGACTCCGGCCTTGTGTGAGGAACTACTGTTTCGGGGTTATGTTCAAAGTCGCCTGACGCGAGTGTTCCCGCCCGTGCTTGGCATCCTTTTTTCGTCCGTTGTGTTTGCAGCCTTTCACATGGACCCCGTGCATGTCATCGCCGTTGTTCCCTTGGGAATATTCCTTGGTTGGTTGACATGGCAGAGTGGATCGCTTTTCCCTGCGATACTCGCTCATTTCGTCAATAATCTTGTCAGCGTTTTGGCTACCATCATCGCCCCTACCGCGAGCACCAATACTTTTTCTTTACCTGCTTTGGAATTCACCCTCGGCATTTTACTGTTAGGTTGCATTGGAATTGCTGCAACGTCATTCGCAGCAGTCGTCTACCGGCGTTCACCCCCGTCATCACTCGACGCGACCACCACCCCCGTTTAAATCATCCACTAGGCTCGAAAACATGATTCCCAAACTGGGCTTTGATCACCCTGGCTATCTTTGGCTGCTACTCGCCTTACCAGTGCTGTGGTGGATTGGCTATGAGTCGCTAGGTGCCTTGGGAAAAATCAGACGCGCATTCGCATTGATCCTGCGGACGGTTGTCTGGACAGTGATCGTGTTCGCGGTTGCAGGTGTACAGATGGTTTGGGTCAGTGACCGCGTGACAGTGATGTATCTGCTGGACCAGTCGGAGAGCATCCCACAGCCGCAACGCACAGAGATGCTCGACTATGTCATTGGCAACGTCAAGAAGCATCGAGAAAGAGCGAGAGAGGACCGTGCCGGAATCATTGTCTTTGGCCGGGATGCATCCATTGAGATACCTCCTTTTGATGACGACATTCCACAACTGCGACGTGTCGAGAGCATGCGTGGACGGGCCGATGCAACGAACCTTGAGTCAGCATTGAATCTTGCTCAAGCTTCAATGCCAGAGGATACGTCGCGCCGCATTGTGATCGTCACAGATGGAAATGAAAACCTTGGTCAGGCAAAGAAACTTGCCGCACGTATTGCGGGTTCAGGCATTGGGATTGACGTTGTACCCGTGATGCTGAGCTCCGAGAACGAAGTGCTTGTTGAAAAGATTGACATACCCAATAACATCCGCAAGGGACAACCATTCGAAGCTCGCGTGGTTGTGAACAACTACGCCGATTCTGAGACAGAGGAACCATCGACAGGCAAACTACGAGTCACCCAAAAAGTCAATGGCGAAGTCCAGCTGTTGCTAGAAGAGGACATCTCGCTGAAACCAGGCAAGAATGTATTTCCCCTGCAACACCAAATTGATCAGCCAGCACCCTACATCTACAACGCTGAATTCGTACCCGATTCTGTTGATGGGGATGGCCTCACCCAAAACAACAAGGCGACTGCTTACACCTATGTGCGTGGTCAAGGTCGCGTGCTCTTGATTCAAGATCCTAAACAGTCGGGTGACTTTGACTTATTGGCAGATGTGCTTCGCAGAAACAACATTGAAGTTGACATCATGCAAAGTGACTCGCTATTCGGCAGCATTGCGGAACTGCAGCCCTACGACGCTGTCATTCTTGCAGGTGTTCCTCGCGTAGCGGGCGATAGCTCTGAACAGATCACCTCATTTTCTGATGCTCAGATCGACATGCTGGTTAGCAACACGCGTCAATTGGGAGCAGGGTTATTGCTCATTGGTGGTCCCGAAGCTTTTGGAGCTGGTGGCTGGACAGGAACAGAGCTTGAGAAGGCGATGCCCGTCGACTTCAAAATCAGGAATTCAAAAATCCAAGCGGTGGGTGCGTTAGCCCTCATCATGCATGCGAGCGAAATGGCAGAAGGCAATTACTGGCAGAAAATCATTGCCAAAGCCGCCATCGAACAATTGGGCCCCAGTGATTACGGCGGTGTTCTGCACTGGACACAAGGCGGCGACGCCTGGCTCTGGGGTGGACAGCAGGGCATGCTGGAGGCGGGCAAGTATCGAAAAGCCATGCTTGCAGCCATCGGCCGGATGACCCCCGGAGACATGCCTCAATTTGACCCAGCCATGAAGATGGCAGTGGCCGGACTGGCTCGGACCCCTGCCTCTGTCAAACACTGCCTGATTGTCAGTGATGGCGATCCCTCCCCTCCAAACAACGCAACCATCAACGCCTTTATCTCTAATAACATCACCGTCAGCACCGTTGCGGTCGCGTCCCATGGTCGCGTGAGAAGTCAACGCCTACAGGACATTGCAACTCGAACCGGTGGGAAATATTACGAAGCTTCCAACGGCAAGGCACTCCCTCGGATTTTCCAACGTGAAGCGAGAAGGGTCTCTCGTCCTCTTGTTTACGAACCCGACGGAGGCACGACCCCGGAGGTCATCTTCCCACACGCAATGCTGGACGGAATTGACCGCATTCTTCCAACCACACGCGGCTTTGTCTTGACGCAAGTGAAAGACAGCCCACTGGCGCAAGTCCTGATTCAATCACCCAAGCCTGATTCACCAGAAAACGCAACCATTCTTGCCATCTGGACCTACGGACTTGGACGCACGGCCGTCGTGACGACAGATGCTGGTGCACGCTGGGCATCAAACTGGACAGAGTGGGCGGGTTACGAAGCCTTCTACAGCCAACTCGTTCGATGGTTGATGCGCCCGACTGGTGACACCGGCAAGTACACCCTTGCGACACAGATTCGCGACGGTGAAGTACAGGTTGTTGTCAATGCACTCAGCAAGGAAGACTCATTCCTCAACTTTCTGAACATGAGTGCGTCGGTGCTTGATCCAGACCTCAAACCTGTAGTGTTGCGAATGCGACAGACCGCTCCGGGGAGATACATCGGAAGTTTTCCCGCAAATAAGACCGGCAGTTATTTTGTGAACGTGATCCCCGATGCAAAAACAGCACCGTTATCAACGGGAGTCACAATCCCATACAGCGAAGAGTACCGAATACGAGAAACGAACCAAGCCCTGATTTCCGAACTCGCTGCCGTCAAACCAACTGGTGGCGAGAGAGGAGAAGTGACCGCACCCTTGGGCATCACATCAGATGAAAGTCCTGAAAATCGCAATGCTTTCCGTGGGGGCTTGGCATTGGCTAGAAGCATACGCGACGCATGGCCATGGTTTGTACTAGCTGGCTGTTGCATTTTTCTAGGCGACATTTTTGTGCGTCGAGTCGCAATTAACTTCGATTGGATTGGTGTTGCCCTTAAAAAGATCCGTGGAAAGTCCGAAGAAAAAGAGTCCACTACCACGGCGAGACTTGATGCGTTGAAGAAGAATAAAGATCTTTTAGATGAGGAACTGCAAAGACGTCGAACCAGCGTACGATTCGAACCAACTCAAACTTTGGATGATACCGACAACAACGACTGGACGGCGGAAACAAAGGATGCAGCAAGGACCACCGGGGAAAACAAGAACATGTCCCCCGACCCTGAAGGCCCCTCGTACACTGAGCGACTCTTGGCGGCAAAGCGAAAAGCACGCAAAGATTAAACACCGTACTTCGATGAAAACAAATTCAAGTTCACAAAACTAATCGACAGCACTCTGCCTTGGCAATCATGCCCCTGCCAGCATCCAGGATCGAACTTCGTTGCTGCACCCCCACACTTCTAGCCAAACGTAAAGGCCAGTGTTGTTTTACATGACACTAGCCAACGGAAGCAAATCACTTACTTGGCTTGAATTCTTTCTGCCAGACTCGTGATGATCACGAGTCTACTAGCCCCTAAGTCTCACGGACAAACTGAGCCCTCGCATTGATGTCTCGGTAGGAGAGACAACAGTGACATCACAGATAGCAAAATCTCGTTAGTCCATGAATGCATGTGGATGTCAAACGATAACGATTGCGTCAACTTTTCGTGAAGCACATGATTATTCTAGGGCCACTTGTAACGGTTAGCAGAGTAATGGAGTCACGTTTGTGAAGATTGGGCAAAGCAAAACTTGATAGTCAGAGACATTCGGTTTCGTCTTGTCGATCGCACTTAAGTGCGGGAGGTATGCTGCAACAGGTGCTTCCACTGGTCAGGCTAAGTATTGCCGGCTAACGCTCACGACGGTTACTCAATAAACTGACATGAATCAAGGAAGATTTTGCATGAGACGGGTTAGAAAATGGATCCACTGCACAATGGCGGTAACCATCGCCGGCTCTAGCATCTGTGCTGTGAACCAGCAGACAAACGCGAATGAGCCAGCCGCGCTTGCACAAGCTTTGAACATGGAAGCGTCTGCGGAGCTTTCACAGCAAATTGCCTCTGTCAATCACAACAGAGCGATTTGGGACGAAGGGACAGAAACTGCTCTGGAAGCCGACGTTGCTATCGAGGATCAGTTCACGGCGATGCAGGACAGACTTGCAGCCTTGGAAGCCGACCTAGAAGAGGTCGCTGAGGAAGCGGGCGACAAGAGCATTGTCCACAGTGGATCGAGTAAATCCACCATGAAAGTAAGCGGTCGTGTTCATGTGGACGCCTGGGGTTTTGATCCTACCGGTGGAGATGTCCCGTTGCTTAATAGCAAGGGCGGGGAGTCCATTGACCCTCAAAACAGAATTGGGTTCCGACGTCTACGATTCGGTGTCAAAGGCACGATCCGCGACAACATGAACTACAAAATTGAGTTGGAGTTAGCGGGGGGCAATAAGTCAGAATTTCGCGATGCCTATCTGGGGTGGACAGATCTTCCCGTTCTGCAAACGCTTTTACTGGGTAACCAGAAACGCCCGTATGGCTTGGATCATCTGAACAGTTCACGCTACAACGTATTCCTCGAGCGTCCTTTTGTCATCGAAGCAAATAACCAGGATGCTCGCCGGCTTGGCTTGGCATCTTACGGATATTCTGACAATC
>Ga0315320_10002567_pt1 | contig 14958 bp, 4 predicted proteins | sample M140m21515metaG_FD_203458 | JGI IMG/M metagenome (GOLD analysis project Ga0315320, IMG submission 203458) | Ammonia-oxidizing marine archaeal communities from Monterey Bay, California, United States - M1 40m 21515 | ecosystem: Environmental > Aquatic > Marine > Coastal | place: USA: California... | reverse complement strand
AGTAATTGTTAGAGTGTATGTTTCTAAGATTGTGTTAGTACCATCTGATAATGTTAGATCACAAGTGTTATCGCCAACGACAGCATCAGTTGTAGCAGTATTTGCAGCTGCTAATGTAGCTGTCTGGGCTTCTCCACCGCCGTCAGATAAAGTAATCCATGCAGGGCATGAACCTCCACTGTTCTTAGCGAATGTAACATCAGCAGACTCTTCATCAGTAGCTGTCAGAGTAACAGAAAATGCTGCATCTTCTACAACTGTTCCTTCATCTGCGACTCCAGAACCATCGCTAGATAGGACTGGAGCATCGTTTACTGCTGTTACAGTTATGATGAAAACATCAGTATCAGTCAGATCCCCAGTACCATCATCTACTGTCGTGCATATTACGTTGTAAGTGCTATCACTATCATCCGATGCATCTATACTTGCCAATACTGCAGTACCAGCAATTGTAGCCGTACCATCACCATTATCTGTGACGCCTATGAATGCAGGTAGAGCTGAGGTCGCTGAACCAGCATTATTTCGCTCTAGACATGTTATTGTTAGGGAATCACCAGTGTCGACATCAGTTGAAGTTGCAGTATTGAATGTATAAGCTAAATCTTCGTAAATAGTTACATCTGATGTTGCCCCTGCTGAAGGTGCATCATTTACAGCGGTAACTGTCATTGTCATTGTCCCAGTTGGTGATGAAAGTGCTGCATCATTAACTGTGTAAGTGAATGTATCTGCACCATTATAATTAGTTCCACCTGTGTAGACAAGGCCATTTAAGTTGGCTAGTAGAACTACATCGTCAACAGCACAAGCATTACCTGCACATGTTAGAGTACCTTGACCTGGCAGACTCTTTACAGTGACGGATACCATTGTATCTGAATCTACATCAGTGTAACCCCAATCAGTTGCTGCAGTCCATCCAGAATAAGCTACGTCCTCAGAAGCAGTAGCTGTATCTCCAGCATTTGCAGGAGCATCATTAACTGCTGTAACAGTTATTGTAAATACATACGCAGCAGCGCTGTAAGCAGTGCCGTCATGAACCTTGAAACTGAATGTAACATCAGCTACGGCATTAGTATCAGTAGTGAATCTTAGATCTGTTGAAGCGGCAACATAGTCGTCAGCAACACAATCTTGCCAACCATCTGAATCACCATTTGCATTGTTACATTCTAAGTCTCCAGCAGATTCTAAAACTGTGATTTGAATTCTACTCATAGAGTCACTATCTATATCTGCATAAGCATCTGCTATGTCACTTGAAGTGAAAGCAGTTTGAGTATCTTCCACAACTACTCTTGTATCTGTTGATGCAGTAGGTGCATCGTTAACTGCTGTATATGTCATTGAAAATTGGCCAGCATTTGTTGACCATGCAGTACCATCGTTCACCTTGAAAGTGAATGTCACTACGCCGTTTGCATTAGCAACTGGCACGTATGTTAGTCCACCTAGGTTTCCTACAGCAATGTCGGCACCTGCAATTACGTCTGCATTAGAGTATCTCAGAGTACCAGTTGCGGGCAGAGTAGTAATATCTACAGTAACTAGTGAATCAGAATCTACGTCAGCATATCCCCAGTCGCCTGGAGTTGTCGTAAAAGTATGGGTTGCGTCTTCAGCAATAGTTGCTGCACCACCAGAGGTTGTAGGCAAATCTTGAACTGCATTTACAGTAATGGTTACTTGATCAGTGACGCTGTTCCCATCACCGTCGTTTGCAGTTAATGAAAGGACTGCATTAGTGTTGACGTTTGCAGCACTAGTCCATGTAATAGTTGCAATAGCAGTGTTGATGTCCGCAACTGTACCACTGAAAGCCATTGAATTATCTGCAGTACCGTCTCCAGAACAAGATCCACAACTGAAATCAAGTCCACTAACAGTAGCAAGACTGAATGTACCACCCTGGCTTGAAGAAATTGACATTAAGTCGAGAGATGTGTCATCGACATCTGCAATTGTTGAACCAGTGATATCCTTAGCTACATCCTCATTTGTCGTAACATCGGCTGCAGAGGCAGCCCAAGTAGGTACATCGTTTGCAGCACTTACAGAAACTGTAAATACGTAAGCAGACGCACTGTAAGCAGTACCGTCAAAAACCTTGAAACTGAATGTAACTGAAGTGACACTGTTAGTTGCAGGAGTGAGCCTTAGATCAGTTCCAGCATCTACATAATCGTCAGCAACACAATCTTGCCAACCATCTGAATCACCATTAGCATCTTGACATTCTAAATCACCAGAACTTTCTAGGGTTGTAATCTGAATTCTTGTAAAAGCACTGTCAGCACCGTCTACATCAGAGAAACTGAAGTCAGAGTTAGCGAATGTAACTAATGTGTCCTCCGTAGTTGAACCTGATCCAGTACTTGATGTTGGCAAGTCGTTTGCACCTTGAATAGTCACGACCACATCGTGCGAAGCAGATGCTGTACCGTCTGAAGCAGTCATTGTTAGCGTCTCAGTGACAGAATCCTCGACATCCAGAGTATCAGTATCTGTATCTGCATTGTTCAATGTATACGTCCATGCACCAGAAGATTCAACGATAGACCAAGAACCATAAGTTCCAGTCAAAGTTTGAGTATCGCCATCATCACTACAGCCAGTGCACGACCATGTTGGTGTAGTACCATCTGCATCTGTAACAACCATTGTGTCAGTAGCAGTATCTGTTGTACCTTCTGATGCTTCAGTAACTGCACCAGTATCGTCAGAATCAGCAATTACTGGAGCGTCATTTGCACCCTCCGCAGTTACTGTTGCAACAATTGCGACTGTTACTGAATCATCTCCAGCACCAGCAGTTCCACCACTATCAGTCATTGTAGTAATAGTTACTACACGGTTTCCTGCTGTAGGTGATTGGTCGGTATTTTTGTATGCTATTGCATCAATTAATGTCTGCATTTGTGCTGCTGTTAGTCCAGCGTGAGAAATTGTCACAGTAGCTGTAGTTCCAGTGATTGAAACTGCACAAGTCAAGTCATCTGTACCAGTCAAATCGTTAGCTTCCGAGTTACCATCTGCTAAGTTACAATCGTTTCCATTTACAACCAAGAATTCGGTATCATCAACTACATTGGTTACAGTTAGAACAAGTGAAGTGAATGTTTGAGTAGCCTGGGAATCAGAATCCGCTGCCGCAGCAGAACTGTATAACACGAGGTTGCTACCATCTTCTGTGAATGTACCAGTTGCCCCTGTTGCAGTCAGAGTTGGTTCATCGTTTACTTCAGAAATTGTGATAGTGTAACTTACTTGTGTTGTTTGGCCACCAGAAGTACCTTGGATAACTATGGTGTTAGCACCAACATGAGCATCCAATGGAGTACCCGCTACAGTAGCAGTATTTGCAGAACTGCCACCATCTGTGAACGTAATCCAGCTAGAACAGCCAGAAGTACATGCAAGGACAACATCTGTGTTGTCAATATCGTTCCACGTCATCGTGGAACTGTAGGCCACATCTTCAGTGCCCGTATTCGTAGGGCCTGCCAGAGAGACAGGGGCTGCGAAACTCTTCGAAGAAGTTTCTTCAAGAACGGTAGCTGTAGAGCTACCGCTGTCATCGTTTATCGCTCCAGCGATCATTACGATCATTATCGCGGCTGTTAGGCCGAACGCAACTCTTCGCAGGTCGCGAAGAGTAACGGTTTTCTCACTAGGGCGTGCGTCATTTTGTAGCGGCATGGCTGCAACCATGTAGGTTGCCACGACTTAATACCATTTAGAAGATATCGGTCCATACCCTATAGGGTAATCAAAGCAATATGTGGCCGATAATCAATTTCAGTGAATTATAAAACTGCGAAATTACAACCGAATCCAAATAAAAAGGCTGATAATCTATTGAGTGATAATTCACAAGTTATATCAAAAAGCGAAGGTAAATGAAATTTCCTATATGAGTTTCTTTTTACTAACTCAATACAACGATTATCCAGATTTATAATTCGATAAAATTGAGTTTTTTTTGACCTATATCCGCCGAAGAAAAAAACATTAAAACCATATTTGAGAAAAATGAATCTAAACTTCTAGTGTCTAAATTTGAGCTTAGAGATGTACCCGAATTTTCTGAAGAATGGAAGAATACAAAAAATTCAATTTTATTCACCTCTTCCCCCCCCCTTTACTGAGGTAGAAAAGGAAAAATAACAATTTTTACTTATAAAGAAAATGAAATAAAGGATATTTTATTAATAATAGAACTCCTGATATTTAGGAGAAAATACAAAAAAAAAAGCCGGAACGCCGGGATCCGAAGATCCCAGCGAACCGGTTTACGTTATTTCTTGGTTAGACTCTAAGCCTCGATATCGAGGTCTTCGTCTTCTTCTTCCATGAACTCTTCAGTGTAGTCTTCATCTTCACCGAATTCATCTTCATCACGGCCACCACGAGCTCTTAGAAGAGCGAATCCGAGGAGTCCAACTGAAGCACCTATTCCTGCAAATGGCATAGGGTCAGCCTTCATGTCGTCCAATAGAGTAAGTGGAGTACCACTGTCTCCTTTACCATCACCGTTGTTGTCGAATTGTTCAGTAGGATCCCACTGGAATGCGTCCTCTCCATCCTGGATGTTGTTAGGATCAGCAGGGTCGTTGTATCCATCGTTATCATCATCAGGATCGATTGCGTTACAAAGTCCATCACCTTGGATAAAGTCGTCTGCAGTACCATATTCTCCATCAGGACCAACGTTAGTTTCGTTGTCGATAGGTACGACGTTAGCATTTCTTGAGTCACCGAATCCACCTGCATTAGCACAGATAATTTCTGTAACATCTAACCAACCATCGCCATCATCGTCTTGATCTGCGTTGTCACCTATCTCATCACCGTCTAGGTCGATTTGCTCACTTGGATCCATAGGGAAAGCGTCGTCAATATCGATTGTTCCATCGTTATCGTCGTCACCATCAGTTGCATCGCAGTCATTATCGCCGTCATTGTCAGCAGGTACTGAGAAAGCATCCATTGGATCAGTTCCACAGTTAGGTTCAACTGAATCTAACCAGCCATCGCCGTCATCGTCTGTGTCACTGTAATCTCCAACTCCGTCACCGTCTAAGTCAGCATTCTCGTTAGCATCGTATGGGAAAGCATCATTTTCGTCAGTTACTCCATCGCCGTCATCATCAGTATCGACCTTGTCACAAACCATATCTGCATCAAAGTCATCTGGTACAGATGTTGCATCAAGACCGTCGCTTCCACAAGCTAATTCTTCAGCATCTGTCCACAAATCACCATCGTCATTCAGATCAGCATTGTCTCCAACACCATCTCCATCAGTATCTACTGTCTCATATGCATCATATGGGAAAGCATCGTTGACATCGAGAACCAAGTCGTTATCGTCATCAATATCTGCATTATCTCCAACACCATCGCCATCGAAATCAGCCCATTCAGAAGGATCTTCAGGGAATACATCGACATCATTGTCATATCCATCACCATCAAGGTCATTGTCAATTGCGTCACATATTCCATCCAAATCTAAGTCAGTAGGTATGCTAGTCAAATCCATTGGGTCAGATGAACACTCAACTTCAAGAGTATCTTCAAACCCATCATTGTCGTCATCCAGATCGCTGTTATCACCGATCTTATCACCATCATTATCTGCCCATTCTGTACTATTCATTGGGAATTCGTCCATAAGATCGTCATATCCGTCGTTATCATCATCTAAGTCCATTAGATCACAAGTAGTATCGTTATCGAAATCCGTAGGAACTGACATTGCATCGAATGGGTCAGTCAGACAATCAAATTCATCTGTATCATTCCATCCATCGTTGTCATTGTCCAAGTCACTGTTGTCACCGAGACCGTCTCCATCGTTATCGGAAGTCTCATTGAAGTCATACGGGAAGTCATCTTCTGAATCAATCACTCCATCTCCATCAGAATCCTGATCTAGTGGGTCACATATTCCATCTGCATCCGTATCGTCAGGGACACTTGTTGCGTTGTATGGGTCTGAACCACATGCTGTTTCCATGTCGTCATACCATCCATCACCATCTGCATCTAATGTGAAGAAAGTGACTGTTACGTTATACCATGTACCATCATTTGATGTGAATGAACCGCCCCAATTTCTGACTCCGATCTGGTTTACTGTATCGCCGAAGTAGCCACTTGTCTGGTTAGTTGACCAACATTGTACTTGGTTACCATAGTAAGTAGGAGAAATTGTTTGATAGCTTCCATCTGTGTAGATATCAAATATCATCCATACTGTGTATCCAGAGTTATAGTATTGTACTTCATCATGTGAAACACAAGCCTCGTAACCATAGTTTGCAGGCACATCGAATGTGTATCTGTCAGTAGTATCTACTGAACCATGGTTCCATCCAGGTGCTGTAATTACTGTATTACCAGTAGTATTGTTTAGCACCGGTGTGTTGTGATCGTTCAAGTGAACTGCATCAGATAGTCCTGCACCTGCATCGACTCCTGAATTACCATCATCCTGTACTCCGCCCTCAAGATCTGCAAGATCAAGGAACTCGAAGTCCATTGTGTAAGTCAAATCAACCGCACTGTATGTATAAACTCCGAGAGTTAACCATCCACCCTGTGTTACCCAGAGACCAGAAATGTGGTTAATAGTCGGTGCAACACCTCTTCCGTAGTATGTGCTTGGTTGTGACACATAGTATGCAGGGTTGTAAACTGCTCCAAGTCCACAAGGCGCTGTTTGAACCTGGCATTTGTAGATATAAGTATAAACTGAAGCCGGGCTGTCCCATGTTACATTCCATGAAAGATATTTTCCAGCAGGAACGAGGACATTGAAGTAATCTCTCTCATCCCATAAATCTGAAATCCAAGCCGTACATGTACCACCAGCATCATCTGCGTCACCGTTAGCATCGATTTGAGTGCTTGAGTTCAACCAAGTGTTACCACCTGGATGTGTGTATAGATTATCGGATGCATCAACACCACTACCGCAGTCATCAGGATTAGCTCCAGGCTCGTTAGCAGGAGTAATCATTGTGATATCTAGAGTGTATTCACCGCTTCCTCTATCAGTTGTCACTACAATGAATAGAGATTGTCCACCATAACTGTATGGCGCACTGCATGTCTCTGGATTTTCATTATAAGAACTGCACGCAGTATACAATGAAGTAGTACTATAAGGGCTAGGATACTTAATCATTAATTCCAAATCATTTTGAATCGGGAATGTTAGATCAACCATTAAAGCATATCCTTGAGGGATATAAATTTCATACATATCGTACATGTCCCAACTGTCATGCCCATATCCAGTAAGAGTATTATTCATTGAAGGTATAACACTTGCACCTACACGTGAAAAACTACTGTCATGAGCATCGACACCAAGTCCAGCATCATTTTGATAAACGCTTTCTGCAGGCTCAAGTGTAGCATTGAAAATAGACCATTCAATAGTGTAGTTATGTTCTACATCATCTGGTAGACTGCTAACCATTACACGTAGCCAGATAGTTGATTCTTCTGTAATTTCTGCATTCCAATAATATGATTCATTGGAAGAAACTGCTTGTGGATTGAACTGGGTTGAAGAAGATAGTGTTGTAGCATATCCTCTATCCATATATTGGTAGAAGTAGAAATTCTCTCCATCTGCTCCTTCTGTCCAATCAAGACGAGCCCATAGACCATGGTATGCAGGAACTACGAACATGTACCAATCTTCATCATCATAACCATCACATGCCATTCCTTGGATACTTCCTGAAAGTCCCATTGAAGTCAAATTCATTGGAGAAGCATCGGGGTCGGTTGTATCATCATCCGCAGCATCCAATCCAGAACCTGCATCATTTTGTATAGCACAAGGCGGAGGCACACTTGGAGTCAACTGAGCTGTTAATACGTATCCAGCCCATGAGGAAGAAGACCCCCACGAATAGTAATCAACTTTTACATAAACAGTAATGTTAGTATATGCACCACCTAGGTCAATGTATTCACCAGGTGTTGATGACCATGATACGTCAATCATTCCAGTTTCATCGGAATTAGCGAAGACATACATGTCAAGATCTGCGCTTTGTTCCCAATCTAGTGTCAAATTGCTCTGATACCCGTCTGGGATTACTAGAGCCCAAAGGTCACTACCATCGCTAGAGCCTACCATTCCTGAACCAGCATCTACCAAATTAAATGCATCTCCAGTTAATATTCCAGTGAACGAGCCGATAACTGATCCTACACTAACTCCGAATCCTCCATCACCGTAACTGTCCATCTTCTCGATGGTATAAGTTCCGGCTGCAGAGTATGTTCCTACAGTGCCAGTGTAACCATTAGCCCAGTACCCAGTGCTATCAACAGTTCCATCTGGTTTAGTGATGTCCATTGAGCTCTCACTGCTGCACCATGAGTCACAAGATGTAATGTCGACATTAACTGAATTTGTACCATCTAATGTGAAAGTATCTGTTTGGTAACTCCACGAATATGGGACATCAGGCATATCTAAAATTACATCAGTTACATCTTGTACTGCATCACCATATTGCCCACCATCAGCAGGGAATACCGTGATTTCTAGCGTATATTCAGGGATGCTTGCATATGAAGTACCGCAGTAGTAACAGTTAGCCATAACCATTATTTCTTCACCAGCTAGGTCCATAGGGAATTCTTTGTATTGAGGTAGTCCAGTATAACTAGCATAGTTTGAAGCCCAGTAGCAGTAACTTGCTCCGCCTGCATTACCGACTTGAGTGTTCATTGTGAACGAGTAACCTGTTGAGTAGTAACAGTAACCGTATGCTCCTCCGTAGTCAGCACTAGTACCGTATGAATAACCCATTGCAGATGTTGGTCCAAATGAAAGCCTGTGAGCATATGCATCAGGATAAGTAGAACCAGTCCCATTCCAAGACATTGTTGCTTCTACTCCATAACCAGCAGGAAGATCAATTATGAAGAAATCATTTCCTGAATCTTGGTCATATGGATAATAACTCGCTGCTGAATGGTCACCATAGTAAGTATACGTTTCATTCACACCAGTCCAATCGAAATCAGATGTGATGTCAATTCCAGTCGCATAGGTGTTACCGGCATCGGTTCCACGACAAGCGTCATGACCCAAACAAGGAACTGGAGGAGCTTCTAGAGCTACTCTTTCTTCCATCATTTCAGGGGGTTGGCTACTGATGTCCGCAAGGGGCACCATAACAGAGGCAATCATCAATAAGGCAAGTGTAACAGAGCGGAGGGTGTTGCTTTGCATGGGTATCACTAACGTGCATCACACGTTGCAAAGGATATAACAATACCGACAGATGCTCATTAATTCACCACTATTGGCATATCTCTCCAAAAGGATGTATCAAGTCCTTAAACAGGTTATTTGGTATATATATGACAAAGTGTATTACCGGATAATGGAAATATTCAGACCTATGTTTTCTCCAGAGAGTTTGTAAAATATACTCGAGCCGTATTTTTAAATCTATCAAAACTATATTATTTTGTTATTTTTTCCCATGACTCATCAGGTCTCTCAATCCATGTCCCAATACCATCACCAGTATATTGCAGAGGATCCGATTCAATGTAATCTCCACCAGGAGGTAATTCTTCCCAACTAGAGACTATTACTGATTTGTTTTCCATTACAGGGTTAGATTCAAAACCTGGCGGAGGAGGTGGAATTTGACTGCCTATTTGAGGCTCGAAACCAGGGGGCGCTTCTGGGATAGGAGGCTTTTCTGGCATAGGAGGCTTTTCTGGCACCGGAGGTATTTCTGGCATAGGCGGCTTTTCTGGCATTGGCGGCTTTGAAACTAATACATCATCTTCTACATCGGAAACCATTTCTTTTTCCGTGTAACTAGTCATATCTACTCCTTTCTGATAAACATCAGACTCAGGTATACGATTTTTTATGGTGTATAATAGAACAGAACCACCTATCATTGCGATAAACATGAATAATACCAAAAAGGTAGTCACAGGATTTAAAGCCATTTTGTCTGTAATTGACAAAGGATGACCATTGTCTCCCTTACCATCATTGTTCCTATCTTCCCATTCAGAGGGATCTTCGGGGAATTTATCGACTTGATTAAGAATATTATCTCCATCAATATCTGCATCAAGAGTATCACAATCGCCATCTCCATCTAAATCAGATGGAACGGAATTATCCGAGATAGAGCTAGTTAAACATAAATCTTCTACAGAATCTGGCCATTCATCGCCATCATCATCTAAATCTTTGTTATTGCCTTGACCGTCACCATCAGTATCCAATTGTTCAGATGGGTCTAGAGGGAAAGCGTCATCATAATCTAATGCCATATCATTGTCATCATCATTATCGACAAGATCACAAATCCAATCCTGATCAAAATCCAAAGGAATTGAGGATCCATCAAGAGGATCAGTCCCGCAATTAGGCTCATAAATATCAAACCAATTGTCTCCATCATCATCATCATCAAAGTTGTTACCTATGCCATCAAAATCTGTATCGTCCCATTCAGTATCATCTTCAGGGAACATATCTAATGTGTCGATTACACCATCGTTATCATCATCATCATCGACTAAATTACAGATTTGATCATTATCAAAATCATCTGGAATTTGTAGAGATGACATTGGGTCGGTGTAGCATGAAATTTCATCACTATCAGACCACCCATCATTATCATCATCCTCATCAGAATTGTCACCAAGGCCGTCATTATCATTATCTACCCATTCTGTCGAATCTAATGGGAATACGTCATAAGAATCTGAAATAGAATCGCCATCATCATCATTATCTGCATTATTTCCAACACCGTCACTGTCTGTATCGTACCATTCTGAAAAATCTTCAGGGAATGCATCGACTGCATCAGGATAATTATCACCATCTCTGTCGCCATCCATTAGATCACATGAACCGTCACCATCTAAATCTGAAGGTACTGAAAAAGAACTTAGAGGATCTGAGGCGCAAGTTACTTCAATTACATCCGAATAACCATCACCATCATCATCAGTATCTGCATTATTGCCTACTCCGTCAAGGTCTGAATCATACCATTCTTCATCATTTTTGGGGAATATGTCTTCAACATCTGCATAACCATCGTTATCGTCGTCGTCATCCATAGCGTCACAAGTAAAATCATTATCAAAATCAGCAGGTATGCTATTTCCAAGTAGGGGGTCAGAACCACAATTGATCTCTTCTGTATCTGTGAAACCATCTCCATCATCATCAGTATCTGCATTATTTCCTATATTGTCGTTATCTGTATCTTCCCATTCCGATGCATCAAGAGGGAATGTATCATTCACATCCTCTACATTATCTCCGTCATCATCAGAATCTAACTGATCACAAAGCCCGTCAGAGTCTGTATCTACGGGGACGCTGTTATTATCTTCAGGATCACTCCCACAATCTTCTTCAGTCATATCATAGAAACCATCACCATCGGAGTCAAGTGTGAAAAACCACCAAGACATCCCATAATACCCCTCTCCTGATTGAGCTCTAATCTGAACTAGCACGTCCATTCCTTCGACAATCATACCAGGATAGGTGCCTGAACCATTTGAAGTAACATATTCTGGGTCATTTACTCCAGAATAGTCTATTGTATTCGCTTGATCATCACCTAAAATAATTTGGAAATCTGCTTCCGAGGAATTGAACCATGCAGTAACAGCAACACCGTATCCCATTGGCACATTAACTTGATAATTATCATTAAGATCTTCATTTAATGAACCCCAACCTGAGTAACTATTATTCACTGAAACAGCAGTTATCAACAAAGTTGTTGGATTCAAGTAATCGTTGGAAGCGTCTCCACCACTACCTGCATCATCTTGATTATTGACAGGAGCGGAACTCATATTATCAAAATTAAACGTCAAATTATAATCATGAGTGCCAGTATTGGCACCGTATGCAAAAACTCTGAAGAATAAATCGCTTCCACCATAATTATTCACTGTGACTGTTTCAGGATTAGAAAACCAACTGTATGCTATAGGCGTAGTACTTGAGTTATCGTATACTTCTAAATCTAAATCGGCGGTAGAGTTCCAACTTAATGAGGCACTGACTCCGAAATAAGCAGGCATAGAGACCTTGTAGTAATCATCAGTATCTGATGAGTAAGTAACATCGCCCCAGAATGACATATTGGTTGCATTCAGCGACATTGCATTAGCTATACTATTTCCAGCATCTGTACCTGTGCCCGCATCGTGACCTCCATTACCAGTACCACTGCCGCCACCTCCACCAGAGGAATTTACAGAAAATATCCAGATTTGCATAGTGTATGTCCCAGTACCAGAATAGTGATCTACCCAGATATATACTAAACTTCCACCAACGCTAGTCCCGTTAGATGAGACCTCTTCTGTAGTACCTGAGGCAGAAAGACTGGAATCTATCCCACCGCCACCAGAATTTTGTAAGACAAGATCAAAATCAACACTAGATGAGAAGGTGATTTGAACTGAAATACCAGTATTAGGTGACATATTAACGCTGTAATAGTCTGAAGTATCACTGGAGGATGTCAAATTCCCATAATAAGTCGCATTAGTTGCCGGTAAATTAGTAGCATTAGATGAAGTATTACCTGCATCTCCCCCACTACCTGCATCATTACCCAAAACCGGTGTTGCAAGCATAGTTAACATCAATATTGAAACTAAAATCGAGGTAGTCTTTCGATTATTCATATATGACGGAAGGGATATGATGATTTGAAGTCTCTCTGTAGAGTAAAATCAATATTTATAGAATCCTTCACCTGATTTTCGACCCAACTTACCTTCTTCGACCATCTTAACAAGTAACTTCGAGGGTGCGTATTTATCATCTCTAAATCCTTCATGTAGCACATTCATTATGTGTAAAACAGTGTCATTACCAATTAAGTCAGACAAGGCTAAGGGGCCAATCGGATGATTCATACCAAGTTTCATAATTCCATCAATGGCCTCTGGTTTTGCAACACCTTCTTCCAATGTCAGTATTGCTTCATTTATCATTGGACAAAGTATCCTATTTGAAACGAAACCGGGAGAATCATTACAAGAAAGTGCTGTTTTACCCATTTGCCCTGCAGCATTAACTACTGCCGTATTAACTTCATCAGAAGTATCGCTACCATTTATTATCTCTACAAGTCTCATAATAGGGACAGGATTCATGAAATGCATACCAATGACCTTATCTGGCCTTCCAGTAGCACTAGCGATTGAATCAATACTGATACTGGAAGTATTAGTAGCAAGTATTGTTTCAGGTTTACAAAAAGAATCAAGCTCTCTGAATAAATCCGTTTTATACGAAAGAACTTCAGGAATTGCTTCAATAACTAAATCTGCATCTGATGCAGAAGAATTATTTGTAGATATACTAATTCTACTGAGTGCAGATTGGGCCTCCTCTTCAGATATCTTCTCTTTACTAACTAACTTAGCCAAGGATTTTTCGATTGTTGACATACCTTTGTCTACAAATTCTTGTTTTATATCAATCATTGTAACTTTATAGCCCGCACAAGACGATACTTGCGCGATACCATTACCCATTTGCCCAGCACCAATAATTGCTATATGCTCGATTGCCATGTACGTTCCAATCGCCATTAAGAAATTAGTCTTCTGATTAGTCAAGGTCAATCAAATCATCATCATTATCTGATGAAATAGTGTAAATACTACGATTATTCTCTTTCCATGCCTTCAATTCTTCAACCTCAGGTAAATCTTCATTGACTGTATTCCAATCAATCGGGTTATTTTCTGAAGGAGATGTTCGTAATAATTCATTTATTTCTTCTAAGGAATCTTCAATAGATTGGGTCGAAGCAGATATTTTTTCTTTCCTGCCTCTGAAAGATTTTCTCAGTAAAACAGTCATACTGAGAAGCATTAAGATGCCAGCAATACTAGCTAAGAAATACCAAAGCATAGGTCCTTGGTTCTGGGCGTCATCAATTGCCCAATCTATCCAATCTTGATTTATGACCTCTACTGAGTAACTATTCCTATTATTTACTGCATCAGTAGATATTCCTTGAATTAGATGGCTTCCGGTTGTCTCTCTAACCGAAATCTCAATGCTGAAGGCTCCGGAGCTATCACAAATAAACTCATGAGTGTCTATTATGCTCCAAATCATCACATAAGTCCCTGATTCACATTCACCTTCTATAACTTTCAGCGAATCTAAAGTAGAATTACGAATACTAACTTGATTAAAGGTAAGAACAGGGGCAATTGTATCGCGTGTTATTTCGAGTTCATAGGTGTCTGTCGTGTCTAATGCTTCAATTTCAATTAGATACTGATTTAGACCTTCTTTTAATGAAAAGTCAAGTTGAACGTATGTAGACCCTGGAGTAATTAAGAATCTTTCATCTTCACCAATAATTTGCCACCAAATATTCTGATCAGGCCCACGGGTAATTACCGACATCACGTTGTCATCAGTAGTCAAACTGCCATTCCAAGGAGCCAAAATATTTGTTTGATATACCGACTCGTCAAGAACATAGAGGCGACATTGTTTGAATATATTTTCATTGTACTGACCTTCAGTCGAGTCATATGCTACTAAACATAATTCGTGACTTCCAGTAACTTCTAGTGTGAAGTTGTTCAAACCATTAACTCCTTCCCATTCATCTAACTCATTCCCATTGTGTGTGAAATACGCATGTACCAGTTCATTCGAAGACCAGGACATTGTTTGACGATGGTCGGATAGTTCTAAACCGAATGATGACGATAAATCCCATTCAATTTCGGGAATTGTTCGATCTAAATTCAAACTCCACTGCTCACTCGCAGTATTTTCTGCCCAATCAATCAAATCTAATTCAACTAGATAATTACCATCTGAAATGTTAGATAAATTAACTTCTACTTCTGTAG
>Ga0315320_10002561_pt1 | contig 14976 bp, 16 predicted proteins | sample M140m21515metaG_FD_203458 | JGI IMG/M metagenome (GOLD analysis project Ga0315320, IMG submission 203458) | Ammonia-oxidizing marine archaeal communities from Monterey Bay, California, United States - M1 40m 21515 | ecosystem: Environmental > Aquatic > Marine > Coastal | place: USA: California... | reverse complement strand
AGCCGTGGTAGACCACCACGTTGATAGGCTGGATGTGGAAGCGCAGTAATGTGTGCAGCTGACCAGTACTAATAGCTCAATTGGCTTGATTTATGCACTGAAAAAAATTTTTGAAAAAGTTTTATAAATTGATATTGATAATTTTTCTACCAAATTTACTTTTATTAAAGTTTTTTATCTCTCTAATTATTTTAGAAAATCCAACTTCTTTATAAACTAAAGAGTCGATTTTTTGGGTTTTAAAAAATTTTGAAATAAATTTCCAAATTTCTACTCTTTGTTTTTTTTGCAAGCTCTCTGTATGAATTCCCTCTAATTTAATTGATCTTAAAACAAATGGAGTTAAATTGATATTTGAAGTCTCATTAGAATTTGTAAATCCAATTGAAAATAATGTTCCATTGTTATTAATTTTTTTTAATACATAACTTAAAAAATTACCACCCACATTATCTATTACATAATCATATTCTTTTTTTTGAAGAGATAGAGATTTATGTTCAATTTTATTAATATCTTTAACATTTTTTGCTCCAATTTTTCTTAATAATTTATAATTTTTTTTTGATGAAGTGTATGCAGTTATTTCAAAACCTAGTTTACTTAAGGTATTGATTAGAATTGATCCAACACCCCCAGATGAGCCACTAATTGCTACCCTTTTGAAATTGCTAACTTTTTTTTTAAGAATATTATTTATAATATGCATTGATGAAAAACCAGCGGTACCAAGTATCATGGCTTTTTTTGGATTTATATTGCTTGGAAGTTTATCTACTAAATCTTCATTGATTTTAATATACTCAGCGAAACCCCCAGATATTTTTGATCCAGCAGGTGTTGCAATTATTGATACAATATCACCTTTTTTAAATTTTTTACTTTTAGATTTTACAACTTTTCCTGATGCATCTATTCCAGGTACAAGAGGATATTTTCTACAATCCCAAAATTTTCCATTACATACTAAATAATCTTTATAATTTAGAGAGGAATAATAAATTTTAATCAAAACTTCTTTTTTTTCTAAATCAACTATTCTAATTTTTTTAATTTTTTTTTTAAAACTTTTATTAATTTTTTCGACTACAAGTGATTTAAATTTTTTCATATTTTTTTTTTATTAATACAAAATTTCCTGAACAAGTAATCTTATTATTTACTCTAATATCTGATGAAATTGAGATAAAATTATTTTTAATTTTATTAATTTTTGAGTAAATTTTACAAGTCACAGCTCCCTTTACATTAGAGAGAAAAGAAGAATTTGTTTTAAACAACATAAATTCATAATTTTTATTTTTATTTTTTAAATATATCAAAATCATTGCTGCTTGTAGCATGGCTTCTTCTTGTAAAACACCGGGCATTACTGGATTTCCTTTTAGATGATGTTTGTAAAACCATTCTTTTTTTTTGTTTTTTTTTTCACAAATTATTTCATTTTTTTTTATAGATAAAATACTATCTATCATTAAAAAAGGGCCAGTTATTTTTATAAGATTTGAAATTTGTTTTTTATTAATTTTTTTCATATAATTTCAATTTCTCTTGATAAAGTTTCTATTATATTTGTACCATCCCAAATATGACTCATTTCAAAAGCATTCCCAATTTTTACCATTCTATCAATGCCAGATAAATTATTTTTCTTAATTAAATCTAATAGTTCAGAATAATTATACCCAAAATAAGTTAATGATTGTGTTCTAGACGAAATAAACTTTTTTAAAATTGAATTTGTAGTGATTTCAAATTCAAAAAAAGTTCCAAGATTTAGTTGTAAGCTTTCAAGATTTTTTGGTATTTGGTTTTTTTTATGTTTAATTCTAACTAAGTTAAATTTTTTAAATTCAACTTTTCCAATGATATTTTTACTCAATGCAATTCTATTTAAGTTAAGTATTTTTTTATTCGAGAGAGTTATATCAAAATCAAATTTTTTTAATGCTATATCACTAATTTCATTCCAGAATATTTCCTTTTTATTTAAATTAGGATTTCCACTCCAAATCAAAGATTTAGGTGACGAACATGCATTTTGACTCATAGTATAAGAATCTATAAAAAATTTTTGAGCAAGTTCTTTAATTTGAATATTTTTTAATTTATTAAATTTTTTTGAATTAATTAAGCATAAAGAGTACCTGTTTGCAAAATAAAGATCTACTACTCTTGGTTTTGTGTCGTATTTTTTAAAAGCATTTATTGTCTGGTCTCCACCCCATATGAGTCTTGCATCTGAGATAATAGAGAGCTTGTTTGAAATATCATCGGATTTTTTGTAAGTTATTAGATAAATTCTTTTATTAAAAATTTTAAATTTTTTTTTTTTTAATTGATTTTTAATTATATTATTCAATATATTTACCTGAGGAAATTTTATTGATGGCAATCTAACTATATTTGTATTACCAGCAATCATTCCAAACACTAAAGAGTAGGCATAGTTCATTGCTACATTTGACGGACATATATGGAGCACTATTCCCCTGCCAAATCTATTTTCTTTTAATGAATCTTTTATTTTTATAATGTTGGATTTCCTGCACCAAAATGCAAATGACACAAGGTCAGGAAAAATTTTGCATTTTTTTTCATTAAAAATACTATTTGAAATCTGATTAAGAAATTCAATGGTTAGTTCATTTGCTACATTTTGTGGGGAAGTATTAATCTGATTGGATCCACAAATAATTTCAATATCTTTATCAATAAACATCACTACATCCTCTAACTTCGCTATCTTTAATCCTGTTTAGAACTTTAAAAGCCTTACCTTTTCTCCCACATCGACATGTATCTATTGCAAAAATTTCACCAAGATCTTCAGTTAATATACTATGACCTGGATAACTTATAGGCAATAAAGAACAAACCTGTATAATTCCTGTCTTACCAGGTTTGCAAGGAATCATATTTTCATCACGTATTATGATTTCAGAAAATAATGACGGATGATATAAGCCATATTCACATTCTAAAAAAATTGATCCAGTTTGTTCAATCATACCATAATAATTATAAATTTTATTTGATCCAATATAATTTTTACATTCTAAATTAAATTTCTTCCTTGATACTTTATTTTTTTCAATTTTTTTCCATCCACCACCATGAAACAAAATGGTGTCTTTCTTTTTTAAAAAGATTTTATTTTTTTTGAGATAATTTAAAAAATTTAACCAAACAAGACTTGTGAAACCAAAAAAACAAATTTTTTTTCTCTCTGCAATTATTTTTTTTATAATTTTTTTTTTAACTTTATACTTGCTATCTAATATAAATTCAAAACTGTTAGCAATTTGCTTAAAACCTAATATTGCCGCTCCTCTTGCAGAATTTCTCATAGTTTTTAGAGTAGTTTCTGAGTCTATAAAATATATTTTATCCACTTTTTCCCTCAATACTGAAAGCAAAATACGGTTTAGTACCTTTGCTTGTAATAATGATGTTTTCATATCAATGTTAATCATTGATAATTTTTTTCCTGATGTGCCTGATGAATTGAACATTTTAACATTCACATTACTTTGTACAGATTTTAAATTTTTTTCTTTGAACATTTGAACATGTAAAAATGGAAGATTTTCAATTTTATTCATGTTCTTTTTAAATAATGTTTTAGATATATTTAAATATTCTTTAGAATTCTTTTGGTGGTAATTATGTAATTTTTTTAAATTATTAAAAAAAAATATTTCTTTTTCTTTTTGTGTCTTATCAAACAGATTTTCTTTAAATATTTTTGAATAATTTATCAACATAATTCAAGTAATTTTTTGTAATTAGTTTTTTTATTTTTTGTAAAAGGTATTTTATCTATTTTAACAAATCTAACTCTACTTATATTTAATTTCATAATTTCGTATAATTTATTTTCTATTTTTTTTTGTAATATTTTTTTAGTAAAAAAAATTACTAGATCGTCATTTTTACTTGTGCAAACAACATTTAAATTATAGTTGTTCATTTTTGACTCAATTTCATCTAGGTCAACTCTGTTTCCATAAAGTTTTACAATTCTATTTGATCTTCCTGTAATATAGAAAAAACCATCTTTATTAAAATATCCAACATCTCCAGTATTTAGTTTTTTAAATTTTGAATTTATAATATTTGTATTTTTTAGATCTTTAAGTGAAGAGCTATATCCCATCATTACATTATCACCGGAAATGAAAATCTCTCCTATTTTATTTGGTTTTAATATTTTTTTTGATTTTTGATTTTCAATCCACATTTTTACCCCATAAATTGGCTTGCCAATGCTACCTTTATGTTTAGTTATATTTTCATTTTTAATGTAGGCAATTCTAGGAGAAGCTTCTGTTTGTCCATACATAATATACATATCTTTTTTTTTTAATTTGCATAATTGATAAAACCTATTTGCTAAGGTTATATCTAATTTTCCTCCAGCCTGGGTGATATACCTTAAACTTTTAGTGAAAATTTTTTCTTTTCCAATTCTGTTCAGGATTTCCCACGTATAAGGCACTCCACTAAATGATGTAATTTTTTTTCTTTTAAATTCAATCCAAAATTTTTTTTCTAAAATAGTTTTATTAGAAACATAAATACTTCCACCAGAAAATAGATGTGAATTTAAAATTGAAAGCATATAACTATAATAAAATGGCATATTTGTTATAGCCCTATCTTTTGAATTAATCTTTAAGTATCTTAAGATAGATTTTGTATTAGAAATAATATTTTTTTCAGATAATTTCACAAATTTAGAACTTCCAGTACTTCCTGATGTGGGCAATAAAAGTAGTAAATTTTTATTCAAATTATGTATATCAAAATTTGTTCTGACAATTGAACAATCAAAAAGTTTTAAAATTAATTTTGGTTTTTTCTTTAAATTAGTTTTTTTTATTTTTGATACAATGTAGTTGGGCTGATAAAGGTCTATAATCTTTGATATTTCTTGATTGTTAAGATTTTCATCAATAAGTATTATTTTATTTTGATTTAAAATTGATAGAATATAAAATAAAATTGAACCTATAGAATTACTGGCTAAAATTAATATTAATTGTTTTTTTTCTATTTTTTTTTTGAAATTTTTTTCTAACTCTAAAATATCTTTAAATTTAAATTTTCGTCCATTATCAATAATTAGCGCAACTTTGTTTTTATTTTTTTTAAAATTATTAAAAAGTTGCATTTAGTTTTTCAACTTTAGAGATAAATTTCTTAATCTTTTTAGAATTTAATCCATGAAAATCTAATAAATATTCATACTTTCCAGTAGGTCCAAATTTTTCTCCTAGAGAAATTGAAAAGAGAGATGAGTTAATTCTATTTTTTGTCATTATTTCTGAAATTGATGAAAATAGACCTCCAGTATTTAAATGCTCTTCTATAGTAATAATTTTTTTAAATTTTTTGCAAATACTTATTAATTTTTTATCAATAGGTTTAATAGAATTAATATTTATCAGTTTCAAATCGTGACCTTGAGAATTTAATTCATTTACTGCTTTAAGCGCTTCACCAGTTATTGATCCAGTTGATAATATTAATATTTTCTTTCCAGATGCTATCTCTACAATTTTACCAAATTTATAATTATAGTTTTTTTCATAAACCATTTTACTTCCTGGCACGCCTGTTAATCTTATATAAGTTGGTCCTCTATCGTTAAAACTACAATCATAAAGAGTTTTTTTTAATTCACCACAATCTGCTGGACTTAAAACTGAAATATTTGGTATTGCTCTCATTATAGATAAATCCTCAAGACCAAAATGACTATTTCCTAAGAAACCCATTGATACACCACTTCCTAGTGCAACAAGATTTACATTATGTTTCATATAACCAAGATTCATTCGGATATGTTCGCTTGCTCTCATTGATAAAAAAGGAGCAAATGATGTTATAAAAACTTTAAATCCTTCTCTTGCTAAGCCAGAAGCAACACCAATCATATTTTGTTCACTAATCCCTACAGATAAATAATTTTTAGGAAACTGTTGTTTAAATCTATCTAATCCTGAAGATCTTCCTAAGTCAGCAGAAATTACTATTAATTTTTTATTCTTTTTTGCAATTTCGATCATAAATTGACCAAAAGTCGCTCTGGGGCCCATTCTACACCATTGTAAATTTTCTACCTTTGAAAAATTATTGTTCATTTAAATCTTTAATGCAATTCTTATAAATGTTCCTTGTGACTCTTCCATGATGCCAATCATTGTTATTTTCCATTAGTTTAATACCTTTACCTTTAATTGTTTTACAAACTATTGCTGTTGGAATATTTTTTTTTGTTTTTTTTAAACTTCTCAAAATTTCATTATGGTTATGGCCATTTATTTTTTTTACATTCCATCCAAATCCTTTCCATTTATTTACTAAATTTTGGAAATTCATTTTTTTACCAATTTTTCCATCATTTTGATGACCGTTCGCATCTATAAATACATATAAATTATCTAGGTTATTTTCTGTTGCAGTTATTGCTGCCTCCCAAACTGATCCCTCGTAACATTCTCCATCACCTAAAATAATATATGTTTTATATTTTTTATTTTTCAGTTTATTAGCAATTGAAAGACCAACACCAAAAGAAAGTCCTTGTCCGAGACTCCCATTAGATGTTTCAATACCTAAATTTGGATTCATTATAGGATGTGCTATCATTTCACTACCGTTTTGCTGGAAGGAATTTAATATTTTTTTTGTAATTATTTTTTTTACATAAAGCGTACTAAGAAGACCTAGAAAACCATGACCTTTACTCAAAATAAATCTATCTTTTGGACTTTTTAAATTTAAATTAAGTACTTTAAAATATAGAACAGTTAAAATTTCAACCATCGATAAAGCACCACCAATATGAGCTGGTTCTCCACATAAAAAACTAGTATTCAAAATTTCTTTACGTATCTCTAGTGATTTTTTTTTTAGGCCTTCATCAGACATTAGAATTTCATACCTCCGTCTATACGTAAGATTTGTCCATTAATTCTATTAGATTTTTGTGAAATTAAAAAAGATATCATATTGATAACATCTGAGTTTTTTAATATTTTTTTTTGAAAAGTTGACGAAATCATCTCATTTTTTGATTTGGCGTCCATTTTTTTCCCCATATTATTGTTAATCACAATAGGCGCTATAGAATTTACTCGAATATTATAGCTAGCAAATTCCTCGGCCAAAACTTTGGTAGCATAATTAATTACTGCTTTACTCCCTCCGTATGCTAAGTTACCTTTACTTGGTGAAATGGAAGCAATAGAAGAAATTAAAATGATTGAAGGTGAATTTGATTTTTTCAAAAATCTTAATAATTTTTGAATTATGTAAATTTGAGAAAAAAAATTAATTTCAAATATTTTTTTTATATCATTAATTTTTGTCATCTCCAATATACCGCCGTGGGGCACAGCAGCATTTAGTATAACAAGATCAAGGTGATCAATATTTTTATATAAACTTTTTAATTGTTTATCTATTTTTTGATTATCTAATAAATCAAAATTAAGCACTTTCTTAATATTTTTTTTGTTTTTGTTTAATATTTGTCTAAGATCTTTACTAGTTTTTCTTGAATGACAAATAACTTCATAGTTTTTTTTTAGAATATTTTGCAAAATATCCTTACCAAGACTCCCTGAGCAACCAGTAATAAAAGCAAATTTTTTATTTTTCATTAGATATTAAATTTTTAAATATATTTTTTTTTTGTTCCTATTAAATAAATTTTTAATATCAATTTTTCTTTTAACATAATTAAAATTATTTAATTTTTTTATAGATTTAATTACATTTTTGGATGAAAAGTAAGAGCATAAAATTAACTCATTTAAATCATGAATTTGCTCAGAATTTTTATTTTTTAAATAGAATAATCTATAAATTTTTGAATAATTATTTTTAAAAAAAACCGACTCTTTTGCACATTGTCTAAATGAGAGCATTTTAAACTTTTTATAATCTTTAAAATAACCGCTAATTTCTTTGATAAGATTATCTTTGTTCTTAATAGTCATCTTTTTTTTTTAATATTCTTTCTGAAATTTTAAGTGCTAAAGCTTGAATTGTTCCAATCGGATTTACGGCACCTCCAGTTGTAAAAATACTACTATCTACAATTACCAAATTTTTTAAATCATGACACTGACCATATCTATTTACTACTGAATTTTTTTTATTATTACCCATTTTGGCCGTACCCATCAAGTGCCACCCCGTATGTTTTACTGGAGCAAAAGAAAAAATTTTTTTTGCTCCAGCTACTTCTAAAACTTTTCGTGCCGATTTTATGCCTGCCTTAAGTATTTCTTTGGTATTCTTATCAACTTTATACTTTATTTTAACACATGGCATACCAAAAGAGTCTTTAACGTCTTCATTTAAAGATACATAATTCGATAATTTTGGAAGATCTTCACTTATGATAGCTATTGGTATTGTTTTATTATAATTTTCGAAAAAATTGTTAAAAAAGTTTTTTCCAAATTTAATTTTATTAATTTTTTTTAAGTACAATGATGTTTCAAGTGGTCCAGAACCTCTTAATACTTGCATGGTGTATCCTCTTTTAAAATTATTTTTTTTATTAGTTTCATAAAATTGATGACTATAAACACAACATCCCTCTGGACCATAGTCTGAATTTAAATTCTGATTAAAAGTTCCTTCTACAAATCCAAGCGGATGTAACATGAGGTTTTTTCCAACTAAGCCAGACGAGTTGTTTGCGATTCCATTTTTGAAATATTTATTTTTTGAATTTAAAAGTAATCTAGGGGTACCTATTCCATTACATGCTAGAATAACTAATTGAGAATTAAATCTTAAAGCATTTTTTTTTTGATCATAGCACAATACACCTTTAACTTTTTTTTCATCAGATAAAATTTTTACAACCTCAAGATTTTTTTTTATTGTTATATTTTTAGATTTTTTAATCAATGGAAGATATGTATTATAAACTGTTTTAACAGAAAAATTATTTTTTAAATCTATAGCACTATAAGAAGGCCAACAATGCCAGTTAAGTTTTTTAAAAGCTCTTGAAATTAATTCACCTGATTTGCCCAAATTAATTGGTGATCTCAAATTTTTTATTTTTGGATAAGCTGGATCATCGCCAAGTCCATGTATTCCAACAATCTTCTCATTCATTTCATAATACTGTTCAAGCTCATTATAACTTATAGGCCAATTAAATGAGACATTGTCCACATTTTTTACTTTAAAATCAGATGGATGAAGCCGTGGAAAGTGACCAGAATAAAGTACAGTTGAACCTCCAATACCATTAAAGTTAGCTATATCTATATCTGATAGTTTATTATCAATTTTGTAATCACATTTACCTTTCCTGATATTAGGATTTAAATGAAATTTTTTTAATTTTGAAATTTCCCAAGTATCTTTTTTTTTATGAAAATCTTTAGGATTATATTGGCTTCCTTGCTCAATTATTAATATTTTAAGATTTGATTTTGACAACATCCAAGCGGATGCTGCTCCAGACGCACCAAGACCAACAATTATAATGTCATAGTTATATCTATGCACTTTTTTTTAATAATTTTTTTTTAGGTAAAAATTTTTCAAGAATTTCTGGAATTGTTATTTTCATTTCAGCCTCGCAAACTAAACTATTTTTTACATATCCATGGGCTATTCCATCACAAATTCCTCTTTTCCAAGATAGTACTTTTGTCTTTAATATTAACTTATCACCAGGCTTTATTTCTTGTTTAAACTTCACGGTATGTTGTAATGCATGAGTTACTTTGCCTTTTAGGCCTGGTAAAGTTGTTATCGCTACAGTAAGCATTTGCGCCATTGCTTCAAGTTGTAGAGCACCGGGTACATTTGGATTTCCTTTGAAATGAATTGGAAAAAACCATTCATTATTAGTAAAATTTTTATAGCCTTCTGCATAATAACCAGGTTTTAATCTTGTGACATAATCAATCATTAAAAAAGGATACCTATTTGGCTGATAGTCCAAAAGTTCAATGCTATTAAGTGTTTTTTTCAATTAAATTTTAATTTTATATTTTTTAAGTAATTTTATACCCGTTTTGTATGAACTAAAATCAATAATATCATCCATTTCCATAGTTATTTTAAAGGTTTCCTCAAGTTTAGCAATCATAGCCATATGACCAACAGAATCCCATTTTGGAACTGAGTTATATTTTACATCTTTTTTTAGCTTCGACTTATCTAAGTCAAAACACTTAATAAATATTTTCTCGTATTTTTCTTTACTTGTCATTTAATTTTTATTTGAAACCTGATTTCAGACTGATTTATATTACAATTAAAAAAAAATAAAGTTAATAATATAATTTAATTTTAATATTTCTTTATGAAAAGAATAGCCATTATTTGTGATTTTCACAAAAATTCTGGATTTGGACATTTTACTAGAATGGTTTCACTATCTAAATCTTTTAAAAAAAAACTTTATGATGTAATTTTTTTATTTGAACTTAAAAATAAAGAATTTATTCAGAGCTTTACCAAGGATTTAAAGTGTGAATACCTTTCACTTAATTTAAAAAAAAACTCTTATAAAATCAAAAAATATCTTACTAAAAAAAAAATAGATATTGTGATTTTTGATTCTTATTATGTTGATATTAAGTTAGAAAGAAGTCTTTATAAAAATTTTTTTTTAGTAAGTATTGATGATAAAATTTTAAATCATAATTCACATTTAGTTTTTAATTCTAGGGAAGATTTATCTTCTTATAAATTTAGTAAATTGGGACAGCGATGGTTTACAGGTAAAAAATTTATTTTAATGAATAAAACAAAAAAAAAAATTAAAAAAAATCTTAAAATTAAAAAAATATTAATTCATGCAGGTGGTAGTAGTGTATATAAATTGATCAATAACTTCTTTTCTACTTCAGTAAAGTATTTATCAAACAAAAATGTGAAGGTTGATATTTTATATAATAACAATAAAACTTTTACTCAGATTAAAAGAAAAATTAATAATTTAATTAGTTCTAATATTAAATTTAAATTATTAAAATTTAATAAAAGTTTTTCAAAAAAACTTTTTAACTATGATATAATTGCTGGTCCTGCGGGAACAACTACTTTTGAAGCCATGTCTTCAGGTGTTTTAACGTTTTCCTTTCCTTTACTAGAAGATGGCAGGGACTCAATGTTGTCTTGGAATTTGCTTGGAAATGTAACTCATCTAAATTCTCAAGAAAAAAATGATAGATATATTGTTCAGTCAATGTGGGATTATATTTTTTTTAATTTTAAAAAATTAGATTTAAATGCAAAAAAAAACTCGATCTATATACGCGATAATTCAAAAACTATTTCAGGTTTAATAAAGAAATACTTTAATCAAAAATCTTTACTCTTAAAGAAACCTCAAAATACAAAGGATAGTTTTTTGATTAAAAAGATATCATTTAAATATGTTAGATCTTTTTTGACATCTAGAAATTCTTTAAAAGTAAGAAAAGTTTCTAGTAATCCTAAACATATTATTTCTTTACCAGAACATTTAAAGTGGTGGGAAAATCCCAGAATTAAAAAATTTATTTTAGTTAAAAATAAAAAAATACCTTCAGCATACCATTGGATTAAGCCACTAAATGTAAATAAAAAAAAAATAATTGTAAGTGGATGGTTTTTAGATCTTAAAGAAAAACAAAATCTTAAAACGAGTTTTAAAGTTATTAAACATCAAAAAGAACTTATTAAAAGACATTATAAGGGTTATAATTGGTTGATAAATATCAATAAAGACAACAATCTATCAATAAGAATGAACGAAAGCATTGGTTTTAAAAAAGCTTCCAAAATTTCTTTTAAGACTGCTTATGAAATTTTTCAGTTTGATAAAAAGAATTTTAATGTTTATGAAATGAAAATATGAAAAGAGATTGTTTTAACAAAATTTTAAGTCTAAAAAATAATGAAATATTTTTAATATGCGAAGTCTCAGGCAATCATAACAATTCATTTAATCACTTAAAAAAATTAATTAATAAAGCAATAGAACAAAAAGTAGACCTAGTTAAATTCCAAGTTTATAAACCTGAAACTATTACATTAAATGCTCAATCAAAGGATTTTAAAATAACTAATAAAAATAAATGGTCAAAACATAAAAGTTTATACAATCTATTTAAAAAAAGTCATACTCCATGGCATTGGATTAAAAAATTATCGATTATATTAGATAAAGAAAATATTAATTGGTTTGCATCTGTATTTGATAAATCATCAGTAGATTTTATGGAAGAATTAAATTGTAAAGCTTATAAAATAGCCTCTCCTGAAATAACAGATATTAATTTAATAAAATATACTGCAAGCAAAAATAAACCCATAATTTTATCTACTGGTATGGCAGAGAAAAGAGATTTAGATTTAGCTGTGAAGTCTATTAAAAAATACCATTCTAAGTTTGCTATTTTAAAATGTACTTCAAAATATCCAGCAACATATAGTGATTTAAATTTATCTACTATTGAAAAAATTAAAAAAGAATATAAATGCTCAGTTGGTTTTTCTGATCATACATTGAATGATTTAGCAGCTAATATTTCAGTTATTTATGGCTCAACAATTATTGAAAAACATTTTAAATTAGATGGGGATAGTGACTCAATCGATAGTCACTTTTCAGTACCAATCTCTGAATATCAGCTTATAAAAAAAAAACTTAATAGTGTTTTGAAATGTGTGGGCTATCAAGATAAAGGATTTAAAATTTCAAAAGAACAAAAAAATTCAAGAAGATCGATTTATATTTGTAAAGATATTACGAAAAATGAAAAAATAACAATTGATAATGTAAAATCAATAAGACCTGGATTTGGCCTACATCCAAAATTCTTGAAGAAAATTTTAGGCAAATCAGTAAAGAAAAATTTAAACTATGGATCTCCATTAAAACTAAAAGATATAAATTTAAATGATTAAAAGATTAGCTATAATTCCTGCTAGGGGAGGGTCTAAGAGAATAAAAAATAAAAATTTAAAGTTGTTTTGTGGAAAACCTCTTATCTATTATCCAATCAAAGCAATAAAAGAATCTAATTTATTCAGTAAAATTCATATATCATCCGACTCGAATAAAATATTAAATTATTGTAATAAACTAAAAATTAAAACTGACTTTAAAAGGCCAAATAATTTAGCGGATGATAAAACTTCTTTGAGTAAGGTTTTAGATTATGTTGTATCTAGTTATCAAAATCTAAATCAAAGTTATGATGAAGTCTGGTTGATATTTGCAAACAATCCTTTTGTAACAAAAAAGACGTTAATTAACTGTTCAAAAGCATACAAAAAAATTAGTAACTATAAAAATAATGCATTGATGACCGTTACAAAATATAATTATCCAGTAAATTGGGCGCAAAAATTACATAAAAAAAAATACTTGATACCTTTAGACGTTTTTAGCTTAAAAACCAGATCTCAAGATTTTAGTAAAATATTTTGTGAGGCGGGCATGATTAACATTTATAGTTCTAATAAATTTAATACGAAAATGAAAACTAAATACTTTCCATTTGAATTACCATTACATTCATCAGTGGATATTGATGATATTGAAGATTTTAAATTTGCACAAAAATTATTTAAAAAAAATTATATATAATTTATGTAATTTATTTTTTATAAAGAAATTTTTTCTATGAAAAAATATTAAACATGAATAGATTTTTTAATCTTTTAGATAAAAATAAAAATTTTAAAAATTATTTTAAAAGCTTTATTATTTATATACTTAAAAATTTTACTAATTTTTTTAAAATTATTATTGATAATAAAATTGATAATTTTTATCTACCAAATTTATTTATCAGGAATGTAATAATGATAAACCCTAATAAGGTGAAATACTTTAATTCAATACCAATGAAATTTTACAAAAGTACCAAATTCATTATAGATTTTGACTGGGATAAAGAAAATAAAATTATAACTGAGCATGAAAAAGATCATCAGGTTTATGGATCGTGTAAAGAAATATTTATTGATGGAACGCCAATTGAAAAAAGTAAAATGTATTTTTATTTACAAAAAAATATTAATCATCCAATAAAATCTAAAGGTTGTAAAAATAACAATGACATAATTAATTTTTTGAATAGTAAAGTTGAATTATTTAAAAATATTAGAAAAGATGGATTATTAAAAAATATTGATAATAATATAGAATTTATGATTGATAGAAATCATAATTTAGTAAAAATAAATTCAGGAAATCATAGATTTGCTATTTCAAGAATTTTAAAATTAAAAAAAATTCCAGTTGAAATAAAAGTTATTCACTTAAATTGTTTTAGTAATAATTCTAAAATGAAGATTAAAATAAAAAAAATTAATAAGATTATTAAAAATATTGAAAATAACTATGCCTAAAATTTTAAAATTGTAGTATTTTACAAAAATTAATGAAAACAGCTTTAATATTTGGATCATCCGGTTTGATTGGTGGACATCTTCTCAATCAATTAATTAAAGACAATAATTATAATAGAATAAAGATATTTATTCGTTCAGAACCTTTTAATAATGATCCAAAAGTTAAAATAATCAAAACTGATTTTAATAATTTAGAAAATCATAGAGAGGATATTAAAGGTGATGACTGTTTTTTTTGCATTGGTACAACAAAGCAAAATTCACCTGATAAAAATGAATATCGAAGAGTAGAGCTTGATATACCTAAAGAAATTGCTCAAATAGCTAAATCAAACTCAGTAAACTCTTTTGTTTTTGTCTCATCTGGTTATGCAGACCCAAAAAGTTCAGGAGATTATTTAAAATTCAAAGGAGAGGTAGAAGAAGAATTAAAAAAACTTAACTTCCCAAAACTTGGAATTATGAGACCTTCCTTCTTATTGGGCGATCGAAAAGAAAAGAGAATAGGCGAGAAAATAGGAATTTTTGTATTTAAACTATTGTCTCCTCTATTTTTAGGACCTCTAAAGAAAA
>Ga0315320_10002554_pt1 | contig 14989 bp, 24 predicted proteins | sample M140m21515metaG_FD_203458 | JGI IMG/M metagenome (GOLD analysis project Ga0315320, IMG submission 203458) | Ammonia-oxidizing marine archaeal communities from Monterey Bay, California, United States - M1 40m 21515 | ecosystem: Environmental > Aquatic > Marine > Coastal | place: USA: California... | reverse complement strand
CTATCTTTACCGTCATCGTCTGGTATGATAATACCGCCTGCAGTCTTCTGCTGGCCTTTTTCAATACTTTTCACAATAACTCTTTTTCTTAGTGGTTTTATATCACCGTGAACAACTGACATATTTTCTACTCTTCTATTTCTTGTAATTCAATATCACCATTAGGTAATTCAACTTCAACAGTCTTTTTTGCTTTTGCTTTAGCTTTTGTTGTTGTTGCTTTCTTACCCACAATATTCTCTGACTGATCTTGTACAGTGCTAGTATTGTCAACTGCGTCTTTGATCGAAACAGATTTGATTACTGCTTTTGGATTGTTTGCATAGTACTCTCTAGCTACGTCTTCTTTTTTCTTAACAATCTTTCCACCAGCACCAATTTTGTCTCCTCTTGCATTGACCTTCATATTACCTAAAGCAATTTCTTTTTCACCTTGTAACATTAAAGCATCCATATCAAGCATCTGACCTGAATTTGTTCTTCTTTGTGTCATATTTTATATCTCCTTGTTAATATAATATTATAATAGTATTTATCGTAAAAATTCATTAATATCTAGGTTATACTTTATACTATCAACTTTGTGTACTCCTATTAGAAATAGCACGTAACTACTTACACTTGATCCTCTACCTACTCCCCATACTATACTATTTTCTCGCATAGTGTCAACCAGATATACCAAATACTTCAATACAATATATAAATTAAACTTCTTATATAGTTCTAACTCAGATATCACACGTTGTTTTTCAGTATCATCTTGTGTTAGATCCATTATGTATTTTTCAATATCTATATTTTTATATTGTTCAGGAAAATACCAAGTACTTTGATTAGAAACATCAAAGGATTCTTTGTCGATATCAGTTACCATTGTTAAATTTGAATTCAATTTTAATATATCTGCTGTATTATTAAACTCTTTTACAGCTTCACTATCCAAATTTAGGGTGCCAAGTTTCACTCCTTTGTAGAGATACTCCATTGCACTATCTGTATCAAAAATGCATCTTCCTAAGTTATCTATTTTCATAATGCAATTATACTAGATAATGATAGTAACTGTCAATCGTTTATTCTTCTTTGCTATCATCGTGATAATCTTTATCAAATTCATCAATCCACACATCTAGTCTTTTATCACTTTTTGAGTTATGTGATTGATATACCATTTCGAAAAAATAGTCTGCTAATTCTTTTGGGCTAGAATTTAACATTATTTTTGTAAAATATCTTGCACACCTTTTTTTAATCTGATCGTGTGTTAGTACAGTGTTTGGTGTTTGTTTGTGATCACCTAATGTACCGATATCAGGCTGTTGGGGTTTAGGGTCTTCGTTGTCCGTGCTCATATTTTTTATAGATCTTCGTCACCGATAATTTTGCTATCTGTAGGCCATAGCTTATTATACATATCAAGTTTCTTTCCTTCTATTCTCGATGACATCTCAAGCATTAACATCTGTCTTATGTGTCTTAACTGTGGTAATGTTGAAGCCTGCATATTTGTTCTTTCTATGTAGGCAATTCTCTTATGTAATTCTCGCATTCTTTTAATTACATCGTTGTGAGATAGGTTCTGGTAATCGTGGTCAAGCATTTGATTTATACGCCGAATGATTCTCCGCAACCACAAGATGAAGTTGCGTTAGGGTTTTTTATCTGAAAACTAGATCCCCATACTTCTTTTACATAGTCTATTGTTGTTCCTGCAACAAATAAAGAACTACTAGCATCAACAACAAACTTACCATTTGGTAAATCTACCACTTCATCATTATCAGCGATATCTGTCATTGAAGTAAATCCCCAATTATATTTGAAACCGGCACAGCCTCCACCTTGTACTTCAAGTCTCACTGCGTCAACTTGATTTTCATCAATCAGATTTGACATTTGCTTGATAGCGGATTCTGTTAAACTGAATAAACTCATAAAAATATTTAACCTATTTTAATTTCATTAAAATGTACTTAATTGTATTATGCACGTAAAAAGGTATCATTGTCAACCTGTGATCTTTCATTAAGTAATCTTTTCTCTAGTCTCTTGGACCTTCTTTTCCTAGCTTTCTTGGATTTGCTTAATAATTTATCGTATTTGAGTAGCTGTCTGTGGTTTTCATTAAACCACTGTACATATTCTATAGCTCTACCTAATGCGTCTAAATTATCATTTTTTATATTAGGTCTATAAACTGTTTTTCCTTCTTCATTGGTAGATGAAGGTACTACTCTAATGTAAAAAACCTCGTCACTTTCTTTCATTAGATCTTTTTTATTAACCCAATATCTTTTTTTACCTGGAACCAACTGTGATAGAACCTCGTTGTCATCTTCTACTAGTATAGAATTAATTGGTTCAATATATTCCCAAAACATACGAGGATACCAGCTGACTTTTCCATTCCAGCTGATACACTCGCCTCTGTCTTCTATTACTTCCCAAGCCATAAAGTATCCTTTTTTTCCACTTTGTACTCCTGAAGCAACAACTAATTCGTCACCTGATTCATTTAACCTAGAAGATCTCCACACCGTCTCAATAATACTACAGTCTTTTTTGTAATTATTTTGATTCATTGTTTTTGGCTTCTTGGATCTGTTTTCTAATTGCCTTAGTTAACTTACCTATTTCAGCTAGAGCTTTTCTGGCTCTTGTGCCAGCCGCTTTATTTCCAGCTTCTGAAAACTTATCAAAATTTTCAGTAAAAGTTTGGAATTGTAAATCCAATTCTTTTTTAGATGTTTCCATATTTTCTCCTACTTTCATTGTTAATAAAAGTTAACCCCAGATTGCTGACTACCAGTGGAGCAACGACCAATACCCAGGTCTGGGGTCCACTTAACATATATTAATACTTTTCGCAGTCTACTGGTAAATCAATATGTTAATTATATTTAGTTTTAATTATTCGGAGTTGCTTTAGTTTCGATGGCTTTTGGAAAAATAGTTGACACAGCAGACTTGTATACAAGTTGTGTGTGCTGGTCACGTTGTAATAAAAAGCAAACTTCATCTTGCTTTATTATCTTACCAATTAATTTTATGCCATTTTTAAGGAATGCTGTGATTTGCATATCGCTAGACATAACTGATTTGAAAAATTCTGATTCTACTGTATTCATTGTACTTGTATTTAGTCTCGAAGCACAATAAATGCTTATTTTACAAGTTATAGAATGGAAATTCTGCTTTTCCTGATTGTGGTTCGTGGAACCCAACTGCTATATTATTATCAAGTTCTACCCAATAATTTACGTCCTCTTCCGGACCAGGCCATCCTGAATTTAATGAATGTATATCAACAATGTACCTATCAGAATATTGTTTAGATGGAATATCTTTCTTCTTGTACTTGGGCATATCCCACCAAATGCCGAAGTCTTCTTTTAGTTTAATCTTTGAAGTTTTCATACAATGTATATTTTGCTGTTAGTTCATCTCCTGGACTGATGTCCTTAGAAGTCTTAAGGTATACCACTGCCATATGTTGCCAGTATCCTTTTACTGTTTCGCAAGTTGGGTGTTCTGAATGATTGTAAAAAGCACCCAACCCTGTTCTTATATAACCGTGCGGAAAACTGGTATTGTCAATGTGTGCAATACCAAGTATACTATTGGCTGGAATATGCTCTGTAGCGAATAATCCAAGCCCGTGGATACCACTTTCTTTAATGGTTAATCCAGCTGGTAACGGTTTATACATTCTTAATCCTCTAATTGTTCACAAGTTTCTTTATCAGCTTCTAGCCCTTGAGATTTGTTATAAATCCATAGGTAACTGTAAGCAATCTGTCCACCATCAGAAACTGAACATTTTTTACCAAAACTGATTGCTGGGCTTTTCGGCACACTGCAACCTGCTAATAGTAATAATGTTGTTACTGTAATTAATATTTTTTTCATTTTTTCCTTTATACTTTTCTTCCGGCTGTTTTAATATCAGGTCCTGACACTACCATATACGGTCCTTTGTTGTATGCTGGTGCTATAGTATATTTCTTTGAGACTTCTAAACGTTCCTGTTGTTGTTTCCAATTTATACCGTTAGGTACAACCGGTTCAATAGTACCTTTGCTTGGAACGTGTGTTGTCGGTCTTTGATATACTGTATTTTCTGATACATCAAAACGTCCTTCAGTTTTTTTTGTTTTTACTTTAGGAGTATAATTACCTTGACAATAATCAATATATTTTTTAAGATCAAGCTGTTGATGAGGTAATCCCCATTTACGCATATCTTTGTTATATTGACGCATTTGTTGTTCGTACTTTTCCAACTTTGCTTGAGTCATCTTTGTGTTCTTTTTCTTTCTGGGTTTGCCTGTGCGAAGTGTGGTCAACCCAAGTTCAAGATGCATAGTCATAATATTATACCTTTATCGTTTACTGTCTTAACAGTATAACATAAAAGCAATAGATGTCAATCGCTATTTTGGTGAATTTTTCTTGTTGAACTCTGCCATTTCTTTGACTAGTTCTTCCATATATTTGCCCGTTGCTGGCTTATATTCTGATCTATCAACAATTTTAGTTATTACGTACCAATGGTATGGTTCTTTGTACTGTGCTGAACCGTCTTTGGTGCTGATTTTTAGATCATAAGTGTTACTAGAATACTCAAATCCAGCTCTGATCATCAATGATCCCCACATATTTTGACCCATAACTGAATAGTGGTTTTGGAAGTGTTCCAATTTACGATCACCATCTGGTGCAGGCATCTCAATGTACATTCTTCCACCTGTTTTCATTATCCTGTTGAATTCCATCAAAGTCATATAAGGCCAAGCCGAGTGTTCTAAACAATGTCTTACAATACCGTAATCAAATGTTTCATTTTCAAATTCTGTAAAGCTCATATCATATGGATGACACTCATAACCTTTTCTTTCAACTGTTGCTCTATCAACACCTGCCATAGTCAAACCAATTAAATCTTTTTTATCAAAGCCGTTTTCGACCAATTTATCAAATACTAGTCCTGAACCGCAACCTATATCAACAATCTTTTGTCCTGGCTTAGGTCCATCGGGTCTTTTAATTAAATCTGGAACTATAGTACTAATTAATCTAGTATGCATATCAGTATCTGGTTCTGAATACACTTCTTTGTTGATCATTTCGCGAAACTTCTTAAAACTTTGAACAGGGTCTGTCATTTTTTATCCTTTTTTGTTTGGAGCGGGCGATCGGGGTCGAACCGACGACCTATTCGTTGGCAACGAATCGCTCTACCACTGAGCTACGCCCGCCTTTATTAATATAATAGTACTACTATTATAATATAAAGTCAAGATCTAATTAGCTAATGGGTTCGTTGCTTTGATTCTGATCTGTTCAATCTTAGAGTCTTGCAATTCGTTTTCTTTCTTGACGATGGCTATGTCTTTCTGTGCATCAGCAAGTTCTTCTTGCAATTCCTCTATGTCTGTCCATATCTCATCTATGCCTGCTTCTGAATCTGTCTCAAGTTTATCTTCAATCGCTTTGATTCTGTCAATAGTTTCTACTCTGATGTTTGCGATTTTCTCGTTCAACGGAGCAACGTCTACTGCTTTTGTTCCCTCGATTGCTGATAGTCTTGTGTTAAATTCACCCCAAGCATAAAAACCACCACCGATGGCACCTATAACGCCAATCAGTGAAGCATATGTTGATAGTTTATCTATTATTTTCATTTCTTAATATCTCCAGTTCAGCCTCTAATTGGCTTACGTTGTTGTTTACTCTATTTAGTTCTTGTTCATATACGAACATTGGATCGTTTTGTTGATATGCAATTAAGTTCTTATCAGTATATATGGATCTGTTATAAGCATCTAATATTGTGCTTTCAGCATACCAATCCGGATTATCTGACATTTTTCTTGTATCATAGAATTTCATCTGTGTATAAGCTGACATATCTGGTTGGTCTTCTATCATTGCTTGTTGTGTTACTAATGACACAACTTTTAACTTCTGATCTAATGTTGTTAATTTTGATTCTAACTTTTTAAGAATTTTTTCTACTTTTGCAGTAATATCACCAACTTTAGTTTCTACTTCAACTTCATCAACACTCGTGTCTGTATTATCTTCTTGCTCATTGGCGCTTTCCTCTCCACTGTCTTCCACTGACTCTTCTCCATCACTAGTGGACTCTTCTTGTTCAGATGATTCACTCTCTGTTGTTCCTTCAGACTCAGTTTCACTCTCTGTACTTTCCGTTTCGCTATTAGCCTCTTGGGTATTAGACTCTGTAGATGTTTCACTAGATGTTTCACTTTCAGTTGTTTCCGATTCTGTTTCTACTGACTCTTCGCTAGTATTTACTGTCTCTGACTCTGTTGTGGGTTCTTCTTCTACAACTGGACTTTCTTCAACTGGTGCTTCTTCTTCAACTGTTGGTTCTTCCACAGTAGGTTCTTCTTCTGTGGGTGTTGCAAATTCTTCTGTGACCATTTCTGTCACTGCTTCAAAAAACTGTTCTTCTGTGATACCTTCTTCAACTAATGCTTCTTCAAATGTTTCCGTCAATCCTTCTTCTTCAAGTACTGCTGTGAAGTTCTCTTCAAATGATTCCTGGAATGCTTGTTGTTCGATCTCTACTGTAGGCTCTTCGACTGTGGGTTCCACTACTTCAACTGTGGGTTCTTCAATAGTGATTTCTTCAACACCTTCTACTATTTCTTCTACAGGAATGTTTTCAATAATATTTTCTACTTCTTCAATGGTTTCTTCTGCTTCTTCGATCTCTTCCTGTGTTTCTTCTGATATAGGTGGCGTTGGTGTATAGTCTATGTCTGCCAGTGTCATTTCCAATGCCGCACCTATTAAATTTGGTCCTTGTAGGCTACTGGTGTTACTTGAATTATTGCCATCTGTACCTGTCCATTGCCAGTCATAGTTTCTAGAACCTTCTCCTGTGTATGTTACTGAATCTTGGTGTATAGCTGTGTTGTTGTTGTAACCAGCATCTGTGTTCCTTGTTTGCTCTACTGTGGCCAACACATTACCACTGGCATCTTTGATTTCTACTTTGACTGTAAATGAGTCCTGACTGCCTGCAGATGATCCACATCTGTAATTTGATTGTTGCCATTCACAGTTCTGCTGTTCTGTGGTTGACTTCAGTGTAACACCACCATCTAGCATATCTGCTGTGGTTGTGGTTGTACCACCGTTCTGTTTGGTTACTGTGATGTTTTCCAGTGATCCTGCATCACCAATTGTTATGTTACCATTTGATTCTATGTCTTTGGTTCCACTGGTTCCCCAGTCTTTACCTGTACCTGATCTTACATCAAACCCTTGATTGGTCGTGCCACCCTGTGATAAGTTACTTGAACTTCCTGAACAACCTACACCTGCAGGTCCATTACCACTTCCAAATTGATTGTTTGTACAGGCTTGGTTGCCTGTGTTAGGTAGCAAGTTTCCTGATGTGGCCGTTTCCGCAAGGGCAGTTGACGTTGATGTCAACGCCGATACTACAAAGAACAACACTATAAAAAAAAGTTTCTTCATTTATATTACCATTCCAAACAACAATAACCCTCCTAGGATTAATAGAGGTTTAAGAATGGTTAGTCCTTTTTTCCAGAGTGTGGATGTACCTCCTCTAATCCACTATCTAACTTTTCACCACTTTCAGTTAGATCATCTGTCATAGTGTTGTCTATTACTTTAGATGTTTCCTCAGCTTTGTTAAGCAATTCTAGTTGTATTTTTTGCATATCTTTGATTTGCTTTTCGAGTTTCTTGTTGTCTTTTGCAATAGTCTTGATGTCAGTTTTTAATGTTTCATTCTCAGAAAGTATTCCATCTTCTTTTGCAATACGTTCATCTATCTTTAAACGATCATCCATCTTCTCAACATACTTGTCGTAATCTGGTCTTTCAATATCGTATTTGTCCCATTGTGCTTTTGCATCTTTACCAATTTTACCTTCAAACGGGCAAGGAGTACCAGCTTGTTCCATTGATTCAAATACTCTAGGATCTTGACAAAGTATTGCAACCGCGGCAACCTTCATACCATAATCATTCAATAATTTTGAAAGTTTCATACGTTCACAGTTCATATCTCTAACTGTCGTTCCACCTGATATACCAACTCCAGGTAGTTGTAAACCGCCTGATCTACCAGTGACGCAGACATCCTGTGAGTATGCACTCATACTTGGTGCACTCGAGCTTGGTACTGGAATTGTACTTTTGTTATTTGTTGTGTTGGTAGTATCGTTGTTAGTAGTACTATTACTCGACGATCCTGATGAATATGTTGTTGTACTTTCAGATGCATAACCACCCGATATGGTAGTGTTACTTCCAGAAGTATTAGTTTGTGAATTTGTTGTCGCACCTGAGTTAGTTACATCCGCTCTTACTGACAGTGATGTAACAGCAATCAGTAGTAAAGCAAATAAAACGGTCAGATTTACTTTAATTTTTTTTGTCATAATATGGCTTGCCCCTTAAGTTGTCTTGTCCCTTTGTGTACAGATTTTCTGTACAGTGTTATTTATTTTTTTGGTGTAAAAATATTTACACTACAGGTAAGTCAATGTGTTTATTTTAGTTTTTTACGTTAACATATACTTTAATAAATAATAGTATGGATGATAATCACAAAGAGCAAAACGAATGGTTTGAATTTTTTGAAGAGGTTTGGCCTAAAGACACACCAATACGTGAAGATACACTTCCGTTTGAACTTGCATATATTGAGAAAAGAAGAATTAGATTAGCACTTGATAGTGCTATAAATCATACTCAAGCCGCAAAACAGCTTGGCATTGGTAGAACTAATTTACTTGCGAAGATAAAGAAATATGGTATTAGTAAGAACAGCTAACTTGAGCACCTGGCTTCACATTATCTTTTAAATCTTTTGCTAAATCAATAATTTTTTGTTTTTGTTTAGGCTCATCACTATCAGTTGTTTGCTGTTTTTCTTCAACACTGACTTCGTAGCCAACTTTACAATTATTAACTGAACAACCGCTTAATAACAGTATTATTATGAGAATTTTTGCTGTATTTTTATTAAACATTCTATTAGGTAGTCTATTTCTTCTTTGGTGTTGTAAACACCTGTAGATATTCTACAGCTACCACTCCAACCTATTTGTCTATGTAACATCTGTGTACAGTGGTGTCCTGGTCTTATGGCTATTCCATAACTGTCTAAGAACATAGCAAGATCTTGGTGGTGTATTCCTTCAATGTTAAAGGATATTACAGCACTCCTATCTGCTGTACCAATAAACTTGATACCCGGTAATTTACTTAATTCATCATATGCATAACTGATCACTTCGTGTTCGTGATCGATCATTTCATCTACACCTGTATTGATATAAAATTTCAATGCTTCGTGTAGACCAACTATCTCAGCTACTGCTAACGTACCTGCTTCCCATTTCTTAGATCCAGTGGTAAATTCTATGTCATCTTGTTCTACTTTGGTTATCATACCGCCACCACCTAACGCAGGATCTAGTTTTTCTATCCATTCTTGCTTGGCATACAACACACCAATTCCAGAAGGACCATACATCTTGTGTCCACTCATCACATAAAAATCGCAATCTATATCCTGTACATCTACTTTAAGATGTGGTGCGGCTTGGGTACCATCTACTAGTACTGCTATATTGTGTTTGTGTGCTATCTCACATATTTTTTTAACATCAACTACTTCTCCTGAAACATTGGAACAATGTGTAATTGCAATAATTTTTGTTTTGGGTGTTATAAGAGATTCTAACTCGTGCAAATTTAATCTATGTTCATCGTTGACTGTTATAAACTTTATCTTAAATCCTTTGTGTTTTCTTTGTAAATGCCAAGGCACATAGTTAGAATGATGTTCTAACTCCGTAGTAATAATCTCATCACCTTCATTCATTGTTCTACCATAAGCAGTTGCAATCATATTGATTGACTCTGTGGCACTCTTTGTAAAAACTATTTCATCTGATTCCCTTGCATTGATAAAATCTTGCATAGCTTCACGTGACTTTTCAACTAACATTGTAGCATTGTTTGACAGTTCGTGTATGCTTCTTCCTATACTAGAATATTCTTCTGAGTAAAATTTTGTCATTCTATCAATTACTCGTTGAGGTTTCTGAGACGAGTTTGCACTGTCTAAGTATACCAAAGTGTTTCCACTAGGTAGTTGTTTGTTTAATATCGGAAATTGGTCTTTAATGTTTTTCATAATCGCTATACTTTACAATTTGTTAATGGTGGAGGATACAGGGATCGAACCTGCTACCTCCTGAATGCAAATCAGGCGCTCTCCCAGATGAGCTAATCCCCCATTGTTACACTAGTTATCACTTTTTAATTTTTTCCATACTTTATGTAAGAAATAAAACCAAATACTGTTTATAGCTGGTTCCACAACTGCAACTACACCTGCTTCCCATATACTAGCACCTGTAATAATGCTCACAACAATCATAGCGATTATGATATGTCCAATAAAAAATATGATAGCAAGAAGGATACTTTCATCCATCCTGTTTTTTAGTACGTTATATATTCCTCGAGTAAATTCACTCATAGCATTATTATAGTTTATAAATTAAGTTTTGTCAATTGGTAATTAGACTATTACTACTTCCATTCCGTCTAATTCTTTTGTTATATAAATTTGACATCCTAGACGACTGTATTCATTATCATCTAAGATACCTTGTTCATCTTCACTAATTTCTTCTAGTTTTGATATCCATTTTTTATCTACCCTAACCATACAAGTGGCACAGGCACAACAACCACCACACATCATATAACTATCAGGAGATATATTAGTTCTAATAGCATTTGCTACTGTATCACCATCGTGTGCTTCTATGGTATGTTCTTGCTTATGTCTATCAATTACTTTAATTTTTATCACGTTACCCAACTGATCCTTCAAGAGTTACTTCTAGTAACTTACCGGCCTCTACTGCAAACTCCATCGGTAATCTCTGTATTACATCTTTTACAAATCCGTTGACAATCATATTCATCGCTTTTTCTTCGTCCAAGCCTCTCTGTTGACAATAGAATAACATATCTTCAGATATTTTCGATGTCGTTGCTTCGTGAGCCACATTGGCTCCACCTCCGGTATTATGAATATATGGTATTGTTATTGCGGCACACTTATCTCCAACCAACATACTATCGCATTGAGTAAAGTTCTTTGACTGACTAGTTCCTGCACGTTTATTCATTTTCACTAGACCTCTATAAGTTTGCTTTCCGTACTTTGCAGATATGCCTTTTGAAATGATAGTAGACGTTGTATTCTTTCCAAGATGTATCATCTTAGTGCCTGTATCAGCTTGTTGCCTACCAGTAGTTACTGCTACACTATAAAACTCTCCCTGTGATTCATCACCCATTAACACACAAGAAGGATACTTCCAAGTAAGTGCTGAACCTGTTTCTACCTGCGTCCAAGTGATTCTACTTCTATAACCTTTACACTTACCACGTTTGGTTACAAAATTATACACTCCACCTTTACCAGTTTCAGGATCACCAGGATACCAATTCTGTACAGTTGAATATTTTACTTCAGCTCTGTCCATAGCAACAATTTCAACACAGGCGGCGTGTAGTTGATTCTCATCTCTTGCTGGTGCTGTACAGCCTTCAAGATAACTCACATAACTGTCATCTTCAGCAATGATAAGTGTCCTTTCAAACTGTCCTGTGTTGGCTTGGTTTATTCTAAAATATGTTGACAGTTCCATAGGACATCTGACGCCTTTTGGAATGTAGCAGAAAGATCCATCAGTAAATACTGCTGAATTCAAACAAGCAAAGAAATTGTCTGTCATTGGTATCACAGATCCTAAATATTTTTTTACTAGTTCTGGATGTTCCTGTACGGCTTCTCCGAAAGAACAAAATATAACTCCTACTTTTTCTAAATCTTTCTTAAATGTTGTTGCAACAGAGACACTATCAAAAACGGCATCTACTGCCACTCCTGCCAATGCCGCTCTTTCTTGTGTAGGAATACCTAGCTTATCAAAAGTAGCAATAACTTCTGGATCTACTTCATCCATTGATTTCAATTTAGGTTTTGGTGCTGAATAATAACTTATCGCTTGGTAATCAATAGGATTTAAATCTAACTGACTCCAGTCTGGGTGCTTCATTTTTTTCCAACGAGCGAATGCTTTTAATCTCCAATCTAACAACCATTGTGGTTCTTTCTTAAACTGTGATATTTTTTTTACTGTATCTTCGTTTAGGCCTGGAGGTAACGTATGAGATTCAACATTTGTTGTAAATCCTTGTTCGTATTTCTTTTCTAAATGTGTGTCTAGTACTTCACTCATATCAATAATACTTATCTGGCTCCTTGGGCAGGACTCGAACCTGCGACCAATTGATTAACAGTCAACTGCTCTACCAACTGAGCTACCAAGGAATGTGTATGGTAGTGGTGCCGCTTCACGGATTCGAACCGCGGACCTACTGATTACAAATCAGTTGCTCTACCAACTGAGCTAAAGCGGCATTAATATAAACTTTAAATGATTTTTAACAAATTGTCAACGATTAATTAATCTTTGCCTTCAATTGAAGTTCCTTTAAAAGGATCGTTTTCAGTATCTTTGTTAACTGTGTTATTTGATTCCATATAGTCTGCAACTACAGATATATTTTCTTTTGCTTTGGTAATTTTAGATGCTACCCAACCTTCAAGATTATCGCCTTTTTTAATCATTTCAATAAGTTTAATTGAATCTTTAGCTATGTGATATAGTTGTCCACGTGCCATAGAAGCCTCGTGATCGTGTTCTGCTTCATCTGAATTGTGACCATCTAGATGATCATCTGAAAGATTAAACTCTTCCATTATTTTTTTCCAATTTCTAATATCACTCATATTATTTTCCTTGTTGTTGACCTGCTCACCTCTCTCTGCTGTAGTAAGCTGGTACTAACTTTATTTAGCTGGATATATATCTTTTACCTTGGTACGATATGCAAGTGTGTCTGGACTGTAACCCATCTTGTAAGGTTTTGCTTTTAACTTCTTGCCCTTAAAGATGTGTCCCATAGGATCTACAGCTCTCCTTGCCGCTACGTGATGTGCTGTGCCTTTACGACCTGTGAACATCGGCATAGCGATAGATGCCATAACTGCTGATGAAGTTGCACCGTCTGATGCTTCTTCTTTTAATGGTACGTTGTAAACTTCTGCTATTAACATATTGTTATTTATCTTGATCTAAATGTATACTTTATCTATAATGCGTCCAACTGCTACCATTCCAAAAGAACCCAGTAGAGTTGTGACCTAGTCCATAAGTTGTTATGACCGTAGTAGAAGAACTGTCTTCATCTGTATTACCATTGAAGTCTATTGTGAATGCATTAATGCCATAAGAATCTAAAATTTGAACAAATTTAACAGCATCACCCACACTAGGACTTCCTGGCATAGTTGCTGTAATTGTGTTTGATGATGTGTTAACGCCATATCGTTTACCTGATTGTGCATTAAAATTTGATGTCTTAACATCAAAACTAGATTCATCGTATGTAGTTCCACTACCCCCGGTTGTTAAGTCAGTGTCATTGATCCAAGCACTGCCGTTGTATTTCAATACTTGACCGGCACTTGGAGAATTGATTGTTACATCTGATAAATTATTAATTGCTGAAGCACCACCTGAAACCGTTGTCCAAGATAAATCTCCTGAACCGTTTGTTGTTAATACTTGACTTGCTGAACCATCTGTGCTTGGCAATTTATAAACTGTATTATATGATGAATCTACTACGTGAATACGACCATCTGTTGTTGAACCAAGTGCTATTCCGCAATGATTTGAAGTACCACTATTTCCTACCATTAATAATGGAGCGTCAGCCAAGGTTGCTCCAACTGCCGCAGACACACCATTTATAGATGCTGTCACTAATCCATCTATCATCGTTTTAGTAGTTGGGTGATCGTAGTACATCTGTCCTATAACTTCACCTGTTATTAGTCCACTTGTAAAGTTTAGATCGCCTGTAATAATCACATCATCACTACCAGATACTAGCATAGATCCTTCTACTGTGAAACCAGAACCACTTAAACTACCCGCGGCCCAGATCCCATCAGGCGTTGCACCTGTACCAGCAGTTCGAACTGCCATACCTGCACTGTCTAAAGAAACCATATTTAACGTACCAACATTTAAATTAACATTTCCGGTAGAACTTGTTGTTATATTAATATTACTAGTTGCAGTTATATCTCTTCCATTAAGGTCTAAGTTCCCGCCAAGTTGTGGTGAAGTATCGTCTACAATGTTAGAAATTCCTCCTCCACTTGATACTGTACTAGCTATCCAAGTCGAATTACTGCTATTATATACTAACGATTGTCCATTTGTAGCACCATTGACGTTAACTCCGCTCAAACTACTCAAGTTAGATGCACTGATTCTTGCATTGACTTTTGAGTCCGTGTAATATTGATTAGATGAACCCTGTGGTAGGCTGTCTGTTGTTGTGCCTGGCAATGCATTCCATACTCTTGCATCTGTAAAATATTTGTTATTCGTACCTTCTGATAGTACGTCTGTTGTTGTCATCTTGGCGTCTATTGCCGAATTGGCTCTTGCTGTCGTGTAGTATAAGTTTGTAGAACCTTCTGTCAATGTGTCAGTATCAGTGTGACCTGTGTCTGCGGCATTAACCCAAGCCGAACCGTTCCATTTTAGAACTTGACCTGATGTGACACTTGCTATAGTCACATCTTGTAAAGAATCAACTGTTGATGTTGCCAGTCTGGCATCAATGGCCGAGTTTGCTCTGGCAACTGTATAATAGAAATTTGAAGAGCCTTCTGTTAAATTATCAGTTGTTTTAGTTCCTAGTCTTGTGTCCCATCTTGAATCTGTGTAAAATAAATTTGTAGAACCTTCTGGTATAGAATCTGTGTCTGATCCTGGAACATCATTTGCAGGAGCCCAAG
>Ga0315320_10002553_pt1 | contig 14992 bp, 5 predicted proteins | sample M140m21515metaG_FD_203458 | JGI IMG/M metagenome (GOLD analysis project Ga0315320, IMG submission 203458) | Ammonia-oxidizing marine archaeal communities from Monterey Bay, California, United States - M1 40m 21515 | ecosystem: Environmental > Aquatic > Marine > Coastal | place: USA: California... | reverse complement strand
ACTCCAGTGTAGCCAGATAAATCAATTGTATCACCATCTGAATCAGTAACATCAATAGATGCAGAATAATCAGCACCTTGGTCTATTACAATGTTAGAGTATACTGCCATTTTTTATTTCTCTATACCTTTATTTATAACTTTTAATTCCTCAATTTCAGCCTTTAATTCATTAATTGCATTAATTAAAAGAGGAACTAATTTTTCGTATTTAACAGCTTTATAGCCATCATGTTTTCTTGTTTCAACAATTTCTGGAACTACTGCCTCTACTTCTTGAGCAATAACACCAACATCATGTCCTTCGTAAACCTCTTGATTATCATTCCAATCAAATTCATAACCTTTTAATTTGCCTACTTTTTCTAATGAATTTTCAATTGGTGTAATATTATCCTTTAATCTTTTATCTGATGAATAGAAAGCAACTACATCACCAACACAACGTATGGTATTTGCTGTGGAACCTGATGTTTGTCCAACCATTAAACCTTCAAAGTGAACATTAGAGTTATTATTTAAAGTTTGGTTTGAGCTATATGTTGTATATCCAGCACCATTAGTTAATTGATTATTATTTGTTACATTCGTAGCACCTGTTGCAATACCTGCTAATTTACTGTTTAATGCGGAGGTAAAGTTTATCTCTGTTAAACCACCATTACTTACACTATATTGTGTATTTGTAGAAGATATTGTTACAGTATTACCAGATTTTGATATTGATGCAGCACCAGATGCTTGGAAGTTAATATTACCATTTGTATAATTAGCATTATTAACACCAATATTTGTTATTGTATTATCATTATCATTATTATCTGTAGATGAAATTGTAATTGTTGAACCACTGTGTGTTACAGATGTTGCTCCACTACCTTGAATTCTGATAACATTTCCATTTGATACTGTTTGGTTACTACCATTACCTGATGTATCATATTGCCATGAATAATTATTCGCACTTGTTGCAATACCATCAAGTTTATCTCTTCGTGCAGTTGTAAAATTAACAGCTGTTAAACCACCATCACCTACACTATATTGTGTATTGACTGATGATATATCAATTGTATTACCACTTCTTGTAACCGTTGTAGCACCACTATCAGTAAAGGTTATTGTTTCACCTGAACCAATCGCCTCGGCTGAACCTGAATTTGCTTTAATACTAAATGAACCATAATTATCAGCTGATGTTGAACCAGAATAACCTAATGAACCAAGTGTGATTGCACTATTATTAGAAATACTTGTTATATGACCTCTTGCGTCTACTGTAATATTTGGAACAGTATGTCTTGCTCCATAACTACCTGCTGATGCACCAGAGTTATCATGTTGAATTGTTAATGTGTCTCCACTTACTGATGTTGATAAATCATTACCACCAACAATTGTAAGTGTATCGTTATTATTATCTGCAACTGCAGTACCTGAACTTGAAGCTACATTTTTAAAGATATTCTGTGATGAACCTTTATCTGTATTTGTATATGTTACTGCAAAGCCTGATACACTTTCACTTAATCCACTTCCTGCAGTAAATGTTAAATTATCACCAGGACCAAAATCTGAACCTTCAACTTGAGGAGTTGAAAGTGTAGCAGTTGAAAGAATTAATGAACCATCTGCTTCCCATCTTCCATAAGTACCATCGCCATTATCATGACCATAGTTATATACAATTGAATGAGCACCTGTTACTCCTGCTGCAACACCACTTGGACTTGTAATTGGTCCAACCTCTAAACCAAACCCACCTGAACTTGGTTCTGAACTTAAATCATTACCAGCCAATACTAATGTATCTTCAACTTCTAATGTTGAAGTGTTTAAAATTGTTTGTGTACCTTGAACTGTTAAGTTACCTGTGACAATTAGATTATTTCCAACTGTTACATCATTAGGTAATCCAACAGTAAGAGTATTTCCACTTACTGAAGTTTCTATTTCTCCTGATGTACCTAATATAGATAATGTTTCACCAAGGTTAACTGTATTTGTTGCACCAGAACTTGCATCTAATTCAAATCCGGAATTTGATAATTTATTATTTGGTATTGAACCTGCTAATTTAGAAGCAGCAATACTTCCTGCCAACATACTATTTTCTACAACACCTGAACCAATTGTTGCTGTAAGAGTAAATGTGTCTGTTGCTAAATTTGTAAGGGCGACTGAACCACTTAAATCTCCAGCCAATGAAATTGTTGGGTCTGCTGTTAGAGCAAAATCAAACCTATCATTCGTATCGTCCCAAACTACACTGATACCAGTTTCTGAACCGGCAATTAAATCTTTTGCATTATAAAATGTAACTATACCTGCAGTATCAGAATCACCATTATCGTCCATTCCAATTAACTGCCATGCCTTAGATGGAGTAGAGGATACTAATGTTTCATTCCATTGTAATCTTGCAAAATCTGAACCTGCTCTTTTAACCTCAACACCTAATTGATTTACTGCTGTGTTACTATCATCATTTGCTGTAAGTGCCAGGAATGCTGTATCGAATTGAACTTCAGTACCACCAGAACCTACCAATAGTGAACCATTTCTTATATCAAGAGTTGAACCACTAGGAAATGTTAATGTATTTCCATTTGAAAATGTTGCGTCTGTGTTTAATGTTTGTTCTGAACCAGATGTTAATTTAACACTTGCCAAAGCATCGTTATGCACTTCATTTATTGCAACTACTAAATCTGTGTCTGTTGATGTTAATAAATTTCCCTTTGTTCCTAAATGGCTTTGTAATTCTGTAATACCTGTTACTACTGATGTAGCAGAATATCCTGTTGCAGCATCTATATCACCAACATTACCAATCTCTGCATCAAGCTCATTGATACCAGCAACTAAATCATTTGCCGTAGTTGTTAAATCTGTAGCAACTAAATTCGAACTTGTTCCTCTGATACCAGTTTCTAATTCATTAATAGCTGTAACGAGGTCAGTTGTTGAACTTGTGCCTAATGCTGTAATATCACCAATATCATCTTGTACTTCGTTTACTGCATCGATAACATTTGTTGAAACAACCTTAATAACATCTCCAGCAGATGCAGCAGTATTTAATTTAATAATATTACCATAAGCAGCAGATTGAGCAGTTGATGATGCTATATCTGAGGAATTAACTCTCTTATTTGCATCAGTATGTGGAATACCTAAATTAGCTGAAGTTGAAAATATTCCTGTAATTGCTTTAAATCTTAATAATGAACTGTCAGCAGATAATAATGTTCCACTAAAACCATTTGATTGTGTTAATACCGCACCTTCTACAAATTCTGCAGGTATCGTAGGACTGTTTTGTAGTGTAACAGCAAGGACAAAATTAGGAACTTCAAAGTTTGCAGCATCTAAACCTTGAGTTAATTCTGTGCCGTCCTTATATACTTTAACAACACCAACACTTAATGATTCACTATTTGCACTATCATCAAATGATTCCTCAGGTTTAATTTCAAATCTTAAAGTATTAGAAGTAAATAATGTCTGACCAGCAGTTGCTGTAAATGATTCTGTTTTATCAAGTATCCTTGAATCAATTAAACCATTATCACCTAAGTGTAGAGATACTTCATTTGTTTTCTGACGAAGTTCCTCAAGTGTATTACTCTTTACAATTCTTGTTTCGTTATTAGCTGCCATTATTTTTTACTCAAACCTTTTATTAATTTTTTTAGTTCAGCAACATCTTTTTCAAGTTGGAGAATTTTATTATCCTTTTCCTGAGCAAGTCTCATTTGTTCTCTTCTTCTTGTAAAAGCATTACTATTAGTATTTATAACCGCTCCTGATGCTGTATCTTTTACTAAATCAGGATTTTCTTTTATTTTTTTTCTAGCCATGTTTTATCCTATGTTGCACAAATTGCTCTAAAGTCTTTCACCATTGGTGGTTGTGATGTATTTTCACCTTTCAGTACTAATTTAAATTGAATTGCACTAAAGCTTGCATTGATTCCAAATGGGTCAATATCAAATTGAACTTCTTGGAATTGTGTTGCATTAAATGGTATTGCTCCACCTACTGGTGTTTGTAATGTCCAGGCAACTGAATTAATATCGCCATCACCATTTAAAGCTCTCCAATATAAATTAACATCTGAACCACCTGGTTTTAAAACATTAACAAATACTGTGGCAATATCTGCCTGTTCTGCCAATTCAATTTTCTTAGTTATATATTTAGATATTTCTGCACCACCTGATGTTACAGCCTCTGAACCATCATTACTTGTTACAATATTTTGAATTGTATTTGCAGATAATCTATTCATATCAATAACTGGTGATAATGCTTCATTTGTTGAAGTCATTACTGCAGTTAACTGGAATGATTTAACACTACCTAATCCACCAAATTCTTCATTCGTACCAGAGAATATTGCTTGAGGTACAGGAAAATAGAAATTTCTATTTGGTAATATTTCGTAACCATCTGTACCTGCTGTTGTTAGAGTATATCCATCATCATCACCATCAACACTAGATGTTGTGTGTGTTTTGAGGAAAAATCTACAAGATGTTCCTGGTACCTGCATATTTTGAATTACAGGGTATAATAAGTCCATATGTCTATTTTCTGTTGCTTGGACTGCAGAACCACCACCATAGGCACTTGTTCCAGTCGCTGTAGTAGATACAGTAATTTCATATGAATCATGTGTTACATTACTAATTGAATGTCGTACAGGAGCTGCTGTTGTTCCAAGCTCTGTGGCATTAATACCATTATATGTTCCTGCAGGAACACCTGATATTGTAACACTATCAGCTGAATTATACATACCATGATTTTTATGGAATACTTTAACTGCAGTGCTTCCACTCGTAAAGAAGAATGGATTTGCCTGTAAAGTTCTTGTAGGTAATACATCATTTACAAATGTAATTTTACTTGATGAACCTGTGTTAAATGATGCTCTATTTAATCTAAATTTTAAATCCTTGCTTTGTTCTGGTGTCCATGTTGAAGCATTTTGTGAACTGAAGAATACACCATTATATGGTTGTTTTGTAATTCTCTTTGTTGCGTCTGTAATATCAAATCCACCCATTTCAGCTACATATACCTCATAACTATCTGATTGAGAGGTAATAACAACTGCATATTCTGTATCCTGTGCAAGGTATATAGGGAAATCAAATGCAAAGTTTGTTGCTATTGTAGCATTTGCATTAGAGAATCCACTTACAGTTGTACTTGCTTGTGTAGCAATATCTGATGGATATAATATTTTATCAGCACCTGGTACAATTTTTTGTGTCGGTGTACCATTTAATGTTGTTCTAATACTAACTCTAATTGGAATATTTTGGTCAATTGATCTAAGGTATAAATCAACTGATTTTAACATAACACCACCTTCCTTATCAACAAGGAAAGTTTCAGCAACGGGGTCAACCCATGTTGTGGTTTCACTTACTCTGGTATCAACTAATGTTCTATCTTCTCTTAATTCAGATGTAGCAAGTCTTGGTACCTTTGTAGATACAATTGTTTCTTCTACTGATTCAAGTAAACCTTGTGCATGATATTGTGCCTCAGCGTATGTTGTTTCGTTTTGTTTATTGTTTGTTGAACTATCAGTTAATCTAAATTCTCTTGAACCTGTTGCAAATTTTAATGCATCATTTCTTGGTATAATAAATGAACCTTCAATAACACCAGCACTATTTGATATAAGTGACCCTGCTGTACCTGGGTGTGTTGTTTGTCCTTCGTATGTTGTTACATTATTTCTTGTAGAGAATTCAGTAAACGATTCCTCTTTAATATAACTTGAAATAAGTGTACCATCAAAGAATGCATATACTTGTGTATTTGGTTTTAATAATTCTGCTTTAAAGAATATTTTCCTTGACCTAATAAATGGTACAAAGTTAACCTCAACTGTTTTACCACCATCTGTTCTACTAATTGTATCAAAAGCTAAATCTGTTTGAATACCATCTCTTGACTGTCCTGTAGTTGTAGTAGTTGTAGTAATTGTTGTTTGGTTACCACCACCGACTGTTCCAATATCAAAGAAATCTTCTCTTTCGTTTTCTTGTAGCCACCATGGTAATCCAAAGAAGTTTCTACCTCTTCGGCCAGGAGCAGTACCAGTTGTTTCTGTTTGTTCGTCAATATCAACTCCAGTCCAGTTTGTTTCCCATTCGTTCCAAACTGTTCCTAAGATACCTGTTTCTTCTGCTAATTTCTTAAATTGGTCAAATGATGCTGAATCATCAACTGTAACCGTTGGACGAACATCTGTTTCTTTCCATTCATCTGAATCAGGAGATAATTTAATTGTTCCTGCCCAACTAAATACATTATATGGATTAACATTTGAGAATGTTGAAGCGTATGGTTGATTTACATAATTAACATCTGCATTCATTGGCATTGTGGCAAGGCCATCATTAACCACAACAGTACCACTATCTGCTGCTGCTCTAATTAAATTAACATTTCGTTCATCAAATTTAGGTCTTAATATACCATTTTGTCTATCGATTGAACAATTATAATCCGGATTTGATGGGTCACCAATACCGTGACTTGTAAAGTTATCTACAATAAATCCATTTTTTAATCTTGTTGTGCCAGTTGAATCACTTAAATCAACATCTGCCGCACTTTGTTCTAATAATGAAAGTGATGTAAAGTATTCTAAATTTTTAACACGTTTTTCTAATGCACCAATATCACGCATTGTAAATCTTTTATTTTCTATTAATTGTGGTTTTACTCCACTTAGCGAGAAAATGTATGGTGCTAATCTTAAATTGTATATACCCATTGCGTCATCTGGGACTGCAGGTGGTTTTGGATTTGAATCCGGCACACCAACAGCTACTTTAAACTCACCTCTTCTTGTAATATATAATTTATCTATTCTAGGTAAATAGTGAGTTAAATCAGTTATAAATTGATTACTGTCTGATGGTGGTGCTGAGAGTGATACATTCGCTCCTGTAAATGTTCCATCATCATGTACACTTGGTCTGAAATCAATACAATCTCTTAATTCAAGAGTACCATTTGTTCCACTGAATGTAGGAATATTGTCATATTCTCCTGCAGGGTTTGGTAATACATATGAATCAACAGAGAAGAAATCACTCGACCCACTATGAACATAATAATTATAATCAACATATAAACTACCAGGGTCTGATTCGCCTGGTTTTAAAATAATTTTCCCTAATCCATAAAAGCTTTCTCTTTGACCATTATCAAGAGTAAATAAATTTGTTACATCAGTACCTGAACTTGAACCAACTTTAATTGCATTGATTTTAATTATATCAGGTTTACCTAAACTTAATTCGTCATTTGTAAGTGAACCAGTAATTGTATTATTTGTATTTGTTTTTGTTTTAGGTGTGGCACCAGTATATGAAACATCAACTGTATATTCTATTTGTTGTGTTCCAGTTAAACTAACAGATGAGCCATTTACTGTTGTAAATGTAATTGTATTACCACCACCTGAAATTGTACATGTTGGATTTGCATCTAATTCACCATAGGTACTTCCATCTTTAATGTAAGCAACTACACCACTTGCGTTAATAAACGAGGCCCCAGTAATAGTATCTGCTGCATTACCTGTATCTGTAGTAAATGTTTTTCTAACTACATATGATGTATTATAATCTGGACTATCAGCCGTTGTTGCAGGGTCTCTTAATGTTTCAATAGCATTAAATGGTAATTTATATACCAATGAATTAAATCCGGTTGATTTAATTGTTTTATCTGAACCTAAATTAGCTCTAAATTTTACTGTTCCATTATCGTCCCAAACAACAGATGCAATATCTGCCATGGTATAACCACTATTGAAATCAATATCAAATAAATATAGATATATTTTTGTTGAAGATGAGCCCTGAGAAACACCTCTAACCTTTGCTGTACCTCTTACTGTTCCACCACCATTTGTGGCATCATGTAAATCTACTGTATCAAAATTAATTATATCAGGCATACCAAGTGAACCAGATTCATTTACTTCGATATAATTACCTACATTTAATGTTTGTTGTGCCTGGTTTACATCAATCTGAGCATCATCACCTCTTGGTTTATCTACTTCTAAATATTTTGTTCCATTTGTTTCAATACGAAATCCTTTAACATAGGCTACATTTTTCTCAACACCAATTGCTAATTTATCTGCGTCGCCGCCATTAGCTGAAGTTAAATAGCCATTATTACCTGCTTCGTCATCTAAATGTTCTCTTATATTTAATTGATATGGATTAACTGTATAATCACCTGATTCTTCAAATGTTCTTCTTGCTAATCTTTCTGATAATTCTGTGCCACTATTTTTATCTGTTTTATCTGATGTTGTTTTACCATCTTCTATTAACAATAGTGTAATATAACTATTTTCTGTTCTACTTGCAATATCAAGTGGTTCTTTTATAAGTGTTGTTGATATTTGGTATCTGTCCGCACCTGGTGCAGAATAATTGGGTGAACCTTGAGCATTATCAACAAGTGTGTTATCAACATCTGATGATATAGTTGATTCTGTGACTTTTAAACCAATAATATAACTTGGAGTGTTTGAATATTTATCTAATATTAATGAACCTCCAGGTACATATACAAATGAACCTGAAATAAAATATACACCTTCTTCAACATTTGCTGTTGAACCTATACCTATTGGGTCGGTTATTGTAGAAGCAGTATTACTGTTATCAACATTAGAGCCACCACCAACCATAATAAATGGTGTTCCACTACCATCTGATTGTGCTAATTCACCAGCAACAAATTTGGTAATTGTTTTTTCTTCACCTGACACACCAGTATCACCAGCACCAGTATATTTAATATATAATGTATTAGGTTCTGTTGTTGAATTAACAGCAGGAATAACTTCTTGTACTTCAGCAGTTACTTGGTCTCCTGTATTATTTGTACCAGTAATTGTTGTTCCTACTAAATCATCTAAATATGTAGATGCATTAACAGATGCTGTACCATTCCAAAAAGTTGATTCTATTTTAATATAATCATAGTTAACATCGACAGTAGCTTTACCATTTACGACTCTTGAACCATCTTTAAATGCGAATTGTCCATACCTATCAATTTGAGCTTGAAGTGCAGTTTGTAACTGTGTTAATTCTCTTGCCTGGACTGAATAACCAGGTTTAAATAATATCCTATGAAAATTCTTTGTTTCATCATAGTCATCATAGTATGGAGCTACGTTATAATTTTTTACTACTGTTGTTGGCATAAATATTTCCTATTATTAAAATTCTAATATAACTTTAATATCTTCAATCTGTGTTGTTGTTCTATTAATTGGGTCTCTATTTTCTAAAAATAATACCTCTCCACTTGCTCGGTCAACCTCTGGATTACCTACTGCATTTGATGCTTCAAGAGCGACTGCATCGCCAGATGTTTGACCTGTTACTGTTTCACTGTTTTGGAAATCGGTATAACCTGTTTTAGCATTTTGATGATAATGTATATAACCATTTGTTTCATCAATTTCAACTACATAAGCTTGCGCACCAGATGTACCTCCAACTAATAATTCATCAACTGCATATTTACTAGTTATTGTTGCAGCAAAATCTAAATAATTAGTTGCCTTTCGAGTATCTGCTGTTGAAATTGCACCAGTTAATGCATTGGCATTATAATCTCTTGGTTCTTTAATAAGTGAAATTTGTCTGAAATCATTACCCACTGTAATGTCTCCATTACCATCTGCACCATCTAATAAAACATTTAATGATGTAAAGAATCCACCAAGTTCTGATACTGGGTCAACGCCATGTCCTAACTTTGGAGCAACTACTGCTCTTGCTGTTCCGTCAGAACCACCTTGTCCTGAAATAACAACATCAGCCACGGTATAGCCTGAGCCTTTTGCTGTTATATTAATTGATGTTATAACATTACCAGACACTGTTGCAGTAGCAGTTGCTCCTGTTCCATCGCCAGTAATTGTTACCATATCAGCATGTGTTCCATCTGTATAACCTGTTCCAGGTGCAGTGATTTCTATTCTTTCAATACCACCTGCTGTTCCAGATGCTTTGGAAGCTTTTTGGTTAAGATATTGTGCAAAATCTGCTTCGGTTAAAGAAGCCTCTGCAGCACTATCATTTGCAAATTCAAAGGTTAATCTGTCCGCAGCCGTAAGTGTCTGTGCAGCTGAAAGTGTTAACACATTACCAGTTCTTGCACTTACTGTTGGTGTACCAGAAATGTTTGTACCTGATACTTCCATACCCACTGTAATATCTAAATTTGATGCAGTTAATGTTACAGTTGTACTTGAAGAAGTTGTGGCAGCAACCACTGCTTCAGAACCTAAACTGATTGTTTTAACTGGCATATAACTATTTGTTAAGAATTTTGTTGCGTCAGATACACCTATTGTATACATATATTTCCATATATATCCATCTGATTCTGATGTTGGTACTGTTAGTGTTTGTGTTGGTTGGATACTTGAAGCTCCACCACCTGCATTAATACACTTATAAACCTTAAATTCTGATGTAACAATATAAAATGCTTTATCAAATATTTCTGCATCATCTGAATCCCATGCATAATATGAGTTACCTGATGTCCATGTATATCTTGGTACTACATTTGATAAGTCAGAACCAGTAACCTTTTTCATTGCTATTAGGTTCTTCCTCATTTCTCCTAAATCGTCTAAATTGTCTGCTGGTGTTGTTGGTGTTCCATCAACTGTTATCGATGTACTATTTGACCATACATCAGATTTACCTATTGCGACATAGACACTACTGTCTGTTACATCTTCTTTAAAGTTATTAGCGTTTAAAACCCTAAAATTTGATGATACTATTGCTGCCATAATTATTTTCCTATTATTCTATTTCCACGAAAGTATTCGTGTTATATTTATTTATAACACTTGAATTGATAGTTTCCAATGTATTATTACCTAAAAATTCAATTGTTTGATTGGTATTATAAAGTCTAGCACTTGTAAAGAAGTTTTCTGGACCTTTCCTTTGTTTATATCCATTATTTATAATTGTTCTAAAGTTATCAATATTAAATCCATTATAAATGTTTGTCATAAAGTGATTTAAAGAAAGTATTAATTTCTCTTGTTGGTCTGCAACTCTTACTTCATTATTAACTGCACTTCCAAGTTTTACATCTGGGTCATCAATGTAACCACTACCAGCATTAGGAATTTGTACTCCAGTTATTTCTCCTTCTGAGTCTAAAGTAAAATTAGCTACTGCCAATTGGTTAGTGCTTAATAAATTACCTTCTGCATCTTTTGCTGTAGGTTGTGGAAATACGATATTCGGTGCCGTTGTATATCTTTTATCTGCCTTACCAAAAACCTTTACTGTTGCAATTGTTCCAGCATTTGCATTGGCCGCAGGTGTTCCAAATAAGTTTGACCAACCACCACCTGTCGTATTAATTGTAATATTATTTTGGTCTAATCTACCATCTGAATCAATACCTATGGTTACAGTTGGTAAAACTCCACTACCTTGTGATTGTTCAATACCATTAAATGTAATTGCTGGAGGACTTGCATAACCAAAACCCGGTTCAGCAATTGTAATACTTTCTAACTGACCATCTGTTTTAGATGCAGTAGCAGTTGCAGTTGTACCAGTTAGTGTATGTGATGTTCCACTGCCTACACCAACCAAATCAATTTCTGTGCCACCTTGTGTTTCAGAAATTTTTACTTTACCACCTGTTGATGATACAATATAATAACCAGCCCCATTAACTAATTGTGGACTTGAAGATATTGCTGTACCACCACCAGAATCATAGGTGACCAATGCACCGACTGGTAACGCCGCCTGTTCATCGTTTGTTAATTTAATAGTGTTATCTGTTAAATTTACTATACCTACACCAGCTACTTCATCGTCTGAACCGTCAAACGTGATTGCTGAGGGCGCTGCAATAGCCAAGGTAGGAACATTATAATCCTTACCACCACTATTAAGTGTAATTGAAGTAACTGAACCATTTGTTAATACAGCAGTAAATGAACCAGTTGTAAAACCTGATGGTGTTCCGGAATCTGATGATGTAACTACAGGAGCAGATGTATATCCACTACCACCATTTGTTACCGTTGTTGATGTAACAACTCCATTTTTTAATCCAAGTGAAAGTGTTCCTGATTTATGTATTTTGGCTTCAACTCCAGGAAGGAATATAGAAGCAAACATTTCCACAAGAATTGGAATATCCTCTGGGCCAATTACACCTGGTTGTCTGATTGGCATTGCTGATAAAACTCTTCTAATTATTTTTGTTAATTCGTCCCATCTTAATATTTCTGGGTCAAAGCTATCATCACCTAAAATTTTCCTTGATAATTCTAAGAAGATTAATATTTCTGCAAAATATACAAACCCAGCTGGATGTACTAATTTATCATATACATTTTCCCAATCTGATAAATTTTTACCTGTTTTAATAAGGTATGAGAATTTTTGATATCTTAAACTATCTTGTATTTTAATTGTATCAGACAGAAAACCCTTTTTATCTAAATATATTCCTCTTGGTACAAAATTAATTTCCTGACCATCAGTTAATGTAACCGGTGATGAAAGTGTAATTGATGCTCCATCAATTGCTTCTACTCTAATATCGTCTGTTAGTGTATATGTTGTACCAACAACTAATTTAGATGAGAGTCTAATATTTACATTTGATGCGATAATTGTAACTGATGTGCTATTATTTACAGCACCATTGGTTGATGTAACTACTGTTTCTGGTTGGTCCCAACCACCTGATGATGGTATTAGTGTTGAATTATATGGAAATTCAACCTCTACATTATCATTAAATAATAACCTAAAAAATATTTCAACAGCATCTGCTGAACCTCTTACCTTATAAAAATCAATAATTCTTTTATAAAGGTTTCTTTTATTTACAGTAACATCTCTAGGAATAGCAGAAGCAATTTCTTTCTGCATTAATTCCAAATAGTTATCTTCATTTTTATCGATATCCATTGCTGATTCGATATTATTCATGACCCATGATGGGCCCGGTCCTACCCAATATTTTACAATTGTTGTTAATGTTGCTGTGTAATTATTAAATGAACTTAATCCATTTACAGTAAATGTTTTACCTATCTCAGAGGTCGAATTAGCAAGAGAACCAGGAAGGTCATTACCATTTGTTACTGCTACATTAATATCTGATAAAGGTATCGACATTGTTGGTAATGCGCCTTTGATACTATGAAGTGTACCAGTTCCTACTGATGATAAATTAATAGCACTACCATCAACCGTTGAACTTAATTGTATACTACCTTCATTTGATGTTATAATAAAGTATTGAGTATCATCACTTAATCCACCAATTGCTGTTCCGTCTCCAGTATCATATACAATTTTTGTTCCTATCGGTAATGCCTTTTGTTGAAACTCTGTTAGGTCAAGTGTATTATTTGTAGTATTAACAATAGATGATGACGAACCATTAAAAGTAAATTCAGCAGGTGAATTACCAGTTGGTGATGTTAATACAAGTGTTGAACTTGCGCCTGTTTCATCTGTAAAAAATCTATCATTTGTATTATTAGGGTCTGGTATTCTAAATCTTGCAACATTATCTAAAACAACATCTGAAAATGTTTCTGTTTCCTGATATATAAATTCGTCCATATTCATGAACGTATAGTATGATTCTAAAAAAGATTGTAATTTAACTTTATCGTCTAATATATCAGGTGGTAATAATTGGTCAAGGCGGACATCCTCCTTTGTTTCGTGTAGTGTTGAATTATCAACTTCTACTATGCCTCCTGATATTGAGTGTCTGTGTGCCATTATTTAAATCTAGGTGTTGTGTTATATGTAATACTACCAGATGAACCAGCAACTGCAATTGTATCAATGTCTGGTACGATGGTAACAAAATTATTATCAATTGAAATTAACTGATTACGCTTTGGTGCAAGGTCCAATGAATTAGGTAATACAGTAATTTTAATTTGATTTGTATTATTAGGTCTAAAATTATTTAATGTTAATTTACCAAGCTCTGGTTCTAATAATCCAGCATCATTAATTACAATAACATTCTCTTGGTTTACTATTTTATAAACAACCACTGTTCTATTTGTTGAACCAGCAATTGGTAAATCACCAAAGAAATGTTCTGTTGTTGGGTCACTTGCTAAACCAAATGCAGTTGATGTTAAAATATATTTTGTTGATTGGCCAGATTGGAAAAATGGTGCAACAAAACTTAGTGTGTGATTTTGTAATTCAACCACACTATTTGTATCTACTGTTGGTGTAATATATTGGAACATTCTTGGTCGAATAACAGTATTTAATATCGCAGGGTCTGCGTTATCAATTGCTCTTGTTAATTGTGAATGCCTAAATACCCCATCAAATTTATTTAAATTATTAAAATTATAATCTGAAATAGTATCTCTTACAACTGATTCTAATTCAACTGAACTTCTATCTGTTAGGTTTGGATTATATTTAAAGTTACAATCAATTTCTAAATTTGTAAAATTGGGGTCAACAATTTGTGGAGTAATAGAAACAACATTTTTACCTTTTAATATCGCACCAGTAATATCATTTTTTTCTGCAGTTGTTAATGCATTAGATAATAAAGGTTTAATTGATATGTAAACACGACCATAATCTGGTGGGTCATTATCCTCTCCACCCCATGTTGATATGGAATCAATATTGGTAAATTCTTTTTTAATAATGGCTGCATAATCCTCTGATGTTACAGCTCTGTTTTGTGTTGTAAATGTTAACGGTGCATTAAATCTTATTGATTCAAGTGTTTCTGCCTCTGAACCACCAGACGCATTAACTGCAGTTGTAACTGTAATATTAGAATAACCTCCAATATTATCCACCATTGAGAATGAATTAGCACCATTTGATTCTTTACCTTTGGTTGTAACATAATCA
>Ga0315320_10002551_pt1 | contig 14994 bp, 10 predicted proteins | sample M140m21515metaG_FD_203458 | JGI IMG/M metagenome (GOLD analysis project Ga0315320, IMG submission 203458) | Ammonia-oxidizing marine archaeal communities from Monterey Bay, California, United States - M1 40m 21515 | ecosystem: Environmental > Aquatic > Marine > Coastal | place: USA: California... | reverse complement strand
ACGGGCATGCTCAAGGTCTCGCCATTCTTTCGGGTCATGACCACGGTCAATGGTGCCCCCGGGTCTGGCGTGCCCTTAACCGTAAAGGTTTCGGAGCCGTCGATGGCGTAGGTCTCTCGATGGGTGCCAGCTATGAATTCGAGTGGCAATACGCCCATGCCAATGAGATTGGTGCGATGAATACGCTCAAAGCCTTCGGCGATAATGACTTCAACGCCCGCAAGGCGAACGCCCTTAGCCGCCCAATCCCGCGAGGAACCCTGTCCATAGTCTGCGCCTGCGATGATGATCAAAGGCTGCGCGCGGGCCATGTAGGTTTCAATGGCTTCCCACATGCGGGTCACGGTGCCTTCAGGCTCAATGCGCGTGAGCGAGCCTTGTTGAACAACGCCATCAACGTTTGCCATCTCATTGACGAGTTTAGGATTGGCAAAGGTTGCGCGCTGGGCTGTTAAGTGATCGCCGCGATGGGTTGCATAGGAATTAAAGTCTTCCTCCGGCAAACCCATTTTATCAAGGTATTCGCCGGCGGCGCTGTCCAACATGATCGCGTTGGAGGGCGACAGGTGATCGGTTGTGATGTTGTCTCCCAGCACGGCAAGTGGCCGAAGGTCCGTCAACGTCCGGGGCCGAGCAAGGGCGCCCTCCCAATAGGGCGGCCGTCTGATGTAGGTGCTGTCGGGTCGCCAATCATAAAGTGGTGGCGTCACGTTGGTCACGTCTTTGACCTTGATAAACATTGGGTCATAGACCTGAGTGAAATGCTCGGGCTTGACGCTGGTTGCAACAATGGCGTCAATTTCTTCATCGCTCGGCCAGATGTCTTTCAATGTGATTGGATTGCCGGACGGATCATGTCCGAGGACGTCTTGCTCGATATCAAAGCGAATCGTGCCCGCAATCGCGTAAGCCACAACCAAAGGCGGTGAGGCAAGAAAAGCTTGTTTTGCGTAAGGATGAATTCGGCCATCAAAGTTGCGGTTGCCCGACAAGACTGCCGTTGCGTACAGATCGCGATCGATCACTTCTTTTTGGATAACAGGATCAAGCGCACCGCTCATGCCATTACAGGTCGTGCAGGCAAAGCCTACAATACCAAAGCCCAGGCGCTCCAACTCGGTCAACAGGTTGGCATCTTCTAGGTAAAGTTGAACGGCTTTAGAGCCTGGGGCAAGGGACGTTTTGACCCAGGGTTTGCGCGTTAACCCTAAAGCATTTGCTTTTTTAGCCAGCAGCGCAGCACTAATGACATTTCTTGGATTGGACGTATTGGTGCACGATGTAATGGCTGCGATGATGACCGCGCCATCGGGCATCAGGCTTGGGTCATGCTCGCTTGAGCCGGTAATGCCGGCACTTGCAAGCTCGCTGGTTGCGACCCGGCGATGCGGATTCGACGGACCAGCCATGTTGCGGCCGACGGTCGACAAATCAAAGGTTAAAACCCGCTCATAGTCGGCCTCAACAAGTTCGCTTGCCCACAAGCCGGTTTGGCGAGCATAGGTTTCAACCAACTGAACCTGCTCGGGTGCCCTTGCTGTGAGGGTCAGGTAATCAATGGTTTTTTCATCGATGTAAAACATGGCGGCGGTCGCCCCAAACTCTGGCGTCATATTCGAGATCGTTGCTCTGTCGCCCAGAGTTAGAGCAGCAGCGCCTGCCCCGAAAAACTCAAGGTACGATGAAACGACCCGTTCTGCCCGCAGGAACTCGGTCAGTGCGAGCACAATGTCGGTGGCTGTAATGCCGGGTTGACGCGTTCCGGTGAGCTCAACGCCGATGATGTCAGGTAGGCGCATGTAGGACGCGCGGCCGAGCATGACGCTTTCTGCTTCGAGCCCGCCGACGCCAATGGCGATGACGCCGAGCGCATCAACGTGAGGGGTATGACTGTCGGTTCCAACGAGGGTATCGGGAAAGGCAATGCCGTCTTGGTTGTGGATGACCGGTGACATTCTCTCCAAATTAATTTGATGCATGATGCCGTTACCCGGTGGGATCACATCAACATTCTCAAAAGCGGTTTTGGTCCAGTCAATAAAGTGAAAGCGATCATCGTTGCGTCGATCTTCGATGGCGCGATTTTTTTCAAAGGCATTGGGGTCGAAGCCAGCATGTTCAACCGCCAGGGAGTGATCAACGATTAACTGCGTTGGTACAACCGGGTTCACTTGCGCCGGATCCCCACCCCTTGCGGCGATGGCGTCCCTTAGCCCAGCAAGGTCAACCAAGGCGGTTTGGCCCAGGATGTCATGACAGACCACGCGCGCCGGATACCAGGGAAAATCAAGATCGCGCTTGCGCTCGATCAACTGCATGAGCGCGGCGTCAAGCAGGCTTGGGTCACACCGTCTGACGAGGTTCTCAGCGAGTACTTTCGAGGTGTAAGGTAGCTTGCGATAGCTGCCCGGGGCTAAGGCCTCAATCGCTTCCTTTGTATCGAAGTAGTCTAAGGTGGTTCCGGGTAACGGCTTTCTATATTGGCTATTGATCATCGTGCTTTATCCGTTGCGATTAGACCAGGTCAAGGTTTCTGAGCTGGCGGCTTGAGTTGAACGATAGGGTGCGGGTTGTTGCGGGTCTTGGCGGTTTGACCGCTTGCAAGCTCCCCGCTGCGCGCGCTCATGATACCTTAACTTCATTCGTTCGTCCTGTGCAGCGTGCTCGATCTGGCGCGCGCTGAACGGCAAAGGATTCGAATGCCAAGCTGTTTTTATTAATGATACAGTGAGGGCTGGTCACCTAGTAAGCCTGTACCTGGGCCTAGAAATCCATTGGAGAAGATGATGAATACCGTGTCCCGGTCACATGAGACCGAACTCCTTAACGCGGCAAGAGCCTTACAAGAGCAGCTTGGTCGCCGCCGTCGAGAGATCGATGAAGCCCGTCAAATCCCCCAAGATCTTGCGGGCCAATTGGCGGATCAGGGCTTTTATCGGTTGGTTGTGCCAGAGGATTTGGGCGGGCTTGGGGTGTCGCCAGAAACTTTCTGTCAAATTTGCGAAGTGTTAGCCGAGGCCAATGGTTCAACCGCCTGGTGCGTGTTCATTGGGGCGACATCACAATACTTATTTGGGGCGCTGCCTCAGGCGCAGCTCGAGGAGATGTTAAAAGACCCCAATGTCATTACCAGTGGGGTCTTTGCCGATAGTGGCTCGGTCTGTTTTGAAAGCCAGAAGGGTGTTCCTGGTTATCGAGTCAATGGCCATTGGCGCTGGGGCTCAGGGTGTCGTAATGCGGCTTGGATCTCGGGCGGTGTTCATGAGGTGACTGCAGACGGGGAACGGGTCAGGCGCGACGCGCCCTTAACCCGCGTGTTTTTCAAACCGGACGAAATTGAGATTCAAGATAACTGGCATGTGTCCGGCCTGCGGGGCTCCGGGTCGAGCGATTACATCGCTGAGAATGTTTGGGTGCCAGCGGTCCGATTGTCTGGCAATGTTGAAGACACGCCGCATGCCTCAAGACCGATCTATCAATTTCCTAAATTTGCGCTGCTCGGTTGCCCCATTGGCGCGATTTGTTTGGGGATGGCCACAGCCTGCTTGCAGGAAGTCATTAAAGTGTCCAAGCAAAAGACGCCCCAGGGCAGCCGCCGGCCCTTGTCCCTGCGTCCGTCTTTGCATATTGAACTCGCGGCATCAGAGACGGCCCTGAGCGCTGCAAGGAGTCTGTTTTATCAGCGCATTGCGCAAGCTTGGGATCAGGCGCAATTGGGGCCTGCAAGTCTGGACGATCGCCGCGGCCTTCGAACCGCAACCGTTCACCTGGTCAATACCTCGATTAACGTGATCGACAAGATGTATTCCGTGATGGGTGGGACCTCGGTGTATGAAGACTCCTGCCTTCAGCAACATTTTAGAGATGTGCACGTTGCCTCTCAACATATGATGGTGGGCGAGCCGGTCATGGAGTTGGCGGGTCGGGTGATGTTGGACCTGGATGAAGAGGCCTTGGGCCTCTGATGCAACGCGTTGTAACGCTATGGCAAGGTAATGCGATATGGATTTGAAATTTGGACTGGCAACGCCCAGTCAGTTGTGGTCGCTGCAGTGGGCGGATCGGCTGGCGTTGCTGAATGAGATTGATGTCGGGGGCTTCACGCATGTGTTCTTAGCCGATCATGTCTCTTTTCGCAATGGTGCGGGGGCTGATGGGTTTGTTGAGGCCGCAGCGCTTGCTCAACTGCACCCTAATTTGGGTGTCATGATCAGTATTTATTTATTGCCTTTGCGACATCCGCTGCCCGTGGCCCGGCAGTTGGCGTCGATGGCGAGAGTTGCGCCCGGACGGTTTACGTTTGGGGTTGGTATTGGTGGTGAAGACCCGCACGAGCTTGCCGTGTGCGGGGTTAATCCTCGGCAGCGGGGTGTTCGCGCCAACGAATCCTTGACGATCATTCAAGGGCTGCTTCGAGGTGAGACCGTGTCTTTCTCGGGGCAAGCCTTTGAAATCGACAATGCGGTCATTCGGCCGACGCCTGCAATTGCGATTCCAACGCTGGTGGGCGGTCGGTCTGATGCTGCGCTTAAGCGCACTGCACGGTTTGGCGATGGCTGGATTGGGGTATGGTGCTCGGTCAAACGCTATGCGCAAGCGGTCGCAATGATCGAAGCGGAAGCCATCGCTCTTGGCCGAAGCAACGTGGATTGGTGTCACGGTTACCAGCCTTGGGTTGGGGTTGACTGGGACAGTGCTGAAACGGCTAAGGCCGCGGTGAAGTCCGGTATGGAAGCGTTTTATAAAATCCCTTTTGAGCAGTTTGAACGCTATACGCCTGCTGGGACGCCTTTTGAGGTTGCGGCGCAATTAGCACCCTATGCCCGGGCTGGATGCAAAATGTTCAACCTAAAAATCTGCGCCGAGCACCCCGAGGAGGAAGTCGCCCTCGGTGCGGCAGTGATAGAACATTTGACGCAGCTTGTGGCAGCGGATTAATAAATGGCGTCTGCGCGAGGACTGTGTCGAGGACTGTGTCGAGGATTTCGCCAAGAAAATCCCAGCGCCATTCGCGTTGGTGGGTAGCGAATCAAGAGCGCTAGGGTAAGCCACGCGGTCTCACCTGGGGGCACGGGGTTCGCAGAGCATGGTGAAGTGCTGCGACGCGCTAGCGGCTTTTGTCGGTTAAGGGTCGCAGAGGGGATCGGTTGGCCACTGTATCGCAACCGTTTGCGAGCGTTACCCTGAGCATGGATCCAAAGAAGAACCAAGGAGTCACAATGATCGAGGTTTATGTCGCTAAAAATATCATCACGATGAACCCTTCGTTGCCAGAGGCGACGGCGATTGCGGTTCGTGATGGCGAGATCCTTGAAGTGGGGAGTCTTGAGAGCCTCTCACCATGGCTGATACGCGACGATTATCAAATCATTGAGACCTTTCAGGACTGCGTGATCGTGCCAGGGTTCATTGACCCGCATCTGCACCCTGCAATGGCGGCGGTGATTCTCCCGATGCACTTTATAACGGCAATGCCATGGACGCTGCCCTGGTGCGAGGTCCCGGCATCGCTCACGTCGCACGCCTTTGACCAAGAAATGCAGCGCATCAGTGCAACGGTAGACGACGAGATTCTGATTTTTTGGGGTCATCATGATCTCTGGCATGGAACAATGCACCGAGATCGGCTGGACGCCATTGATGCCGACCGGCCGATCGTTGCGTGGAACCGATCTTTCCATGAGTTGCATATGAATGCCGCATGCATGGCGCAGCTTGGCATCACCGAGGCGTCGATTTCGGGTCGCGCGCAGATCGATTTTGAGGCGGGTCGTTTCTTCGAAAATGGCTTGGCGTTTGCGATCCAAAAGTTAAACCCTTACATCCTTTCAGACACACGATTCACACTCGGTCTTGAACGATTAAAGCAAGTCGTGCACGCCGGTGGTCACACAACCATTGGGGACCTGGCTGTAGGTTTGTTCGACTTTGAACGAGAGTTGGCGACAACGGTTAAGATTTTTGAACGTGACGACACACCCTTTCGAATCGAGCAAGTCCCGCATGGCGCCGTCATTACTCATAATCGCAGCTTTGAAGAAACCCAAACGTTGCTATCGAACTTGTCCTCGAACAACAGTCATCGACTGAATTTTCGAGCCCGAGTGAAACTGTTTTCCGATGGGGCGTTTTTTTCTCAGCTCGCACAGCTATTGGCGCCAGGTTATCTAGACGGGCATGTGGGTGAGTGGCTCACCGCGCCCGAGGTGCTGCACGAGCATATTCTGAATTTTTGGCGGGCGGGATATCAGATTCATGTTCATGTGACCGGTGATATGGGGGTTGAAGTTGCTCTAGACGGGTTGGCAAAGGCCCAGGCCGAGCATCCAAGGCTGTTGCATGGCTTTACGCTGGAGCACATGGGGTATGCAACGCCAGAGCAAATCGAGCGCGCGCGAGCGCTGGGCGCATCGGTTTCGGCGAATATTTATTATCTGCACGAATTGTCAGGACGCTATGCGGAACTGTCCGTGGGGTATGAACGGGCCTCAACGATGGGGCGCTTAAAAACCTGTTTCGACGCCGGCATCACAACGGCCCTGCATTCGGATTTTTCGATGGCGCCGGCTCAGCCCTTGCTCAATATGTGGGTCGCGGTGAACCGCATCAATGCCCAAGGTGAGCAGATGGGGGCTGCAGAGTGCCTGACGCCCGAGCAAGCCTTGGCGGCGGTCACCCTTAATGCGGCCAAAATACTCGGTATTGAGACCTTCACGGGGAGTCTCAGGGCGGGTAAACGCGCCGATCTAACCGTGCTGTCGGACAACCCCTTAACGGTCGACCCATTGCTGATCAAAGATATTCGGGTTGTCGCAACCGTGTTCGAAGGAAGCGTGGCCCCCATTGAAACCGCTTAAATCATCCAAGGATCGCCTACAGGATCGCCCACTAACCGTGATTGCCGGTTATCTTGGTGCGGGAAAAACGACCTTGATCAACCGGATGCTTGCTGACGCGGTGCAACCGTTTGCGGTCATCGTGAATGATTTGGGTGCGCTCGCGGTGGACGAGGCCCTGATTGCTGGCCAGCGAGGCACAACCCTTTCTCTAACCAACGGTTGCGCCTGTTGCCAGATCAGCGCGGACCTTGCCGCCCAGTTGGCCAGGTTGCGGCAGGACGATTTTAGCGCGTTGGTGTTCGAGGCCAGTGGCGTTGCTAAGGCCAGCCGTCTTGCGACCCTGACCAGTCAAGCAGAGGGCTACGCACTGGCGAAAGTGGTCACGTTGGTCGATGGGCTCGATGCGCCTAGATTGCTTGCGGATGCTTATTTGTCGCCCTTGATCAAAGAGCAGATTGCGGCGGCAGACTGGGTTTTGCAAACCAAACGATCAAAGGGGGTACATCCATCGTTGGCTGCGTTATCAAAGGATATTGATCAATTATCGTCACAGGGTCGGCTTCCTGCGGCCCTAGCGCCCGAGTATTGCTTTGATCAGACAGCACGCCTTGAGGCTGGCATCAAGGCGCCGTTGTTTCAACATCGTGTTATTTTCCCAAGACCAGACCTTGCCCCGGACGTGTTACAAACTTTCATTGCAGACCACCCCGAAATTGAACGGGTTAAGGGTTGGCTGGTCGGCTCGACGGACGCGGTCTTGGTTCAGGCGACGCGCGCGCACTTTGAGGCGCGAGCGGTCGCCCGCGCTCACGGTCAGGGTTTGCAGTTTATTTGGCGGGGTGATGCTGAGCTTAATTTCTCGGCGCTAACCTAGTGTTTGGATGTGCTCATTAAGTTCAGGTACTTGGATTTCTAAGCGACTAAGGGACCCATAAATCAGTCGATCATATCCCTCTCTCCGCAAGGTGAGGGCTCCGTTATGCACGTAATGGGCGGATCCTATTGAAATCGCATTGTGTCGGTCAATCGGTCACCTCATTAGGACAAAATACAGGCGCCTTCACAGGGCTAACGCGCTGCTCGGCTTTGATGGGATCCTGGATTGTGCCTTGAGGGCTTGATCGATAAATGCTCGAATAAGATCAGTGGTTTTAATCAGGGTCTGACTCAAAAAAATCTAACATAATTCTAGATTGGGTCACGACAATAGGATCAATTGCGCTTGGTTTAAGGCTCAGACTCAGACTCGAGGAGGTCGGTATGTTCTATGTGGGTTTATGCTTATTTTTTGGCCCTCATGGGGCGATGCTCATCCAACCCATCCGGCAGCGCATCCAGACGTTCATACCGACAGCGCTCTATCTGGCGTTGTTCAGTTTAATGAGCCTATTTGGACTTGGTTTGATCGTTGTGGGTTATGACCCGAATCTTGCAATCGAGGCGCCCAGTTTGCCTTGGGTGGTCATGCTGAGTCCTTGGCTCATGTTTGCGGCCTTTTTCTGCTTAATTGCAGCAAATGTTCCTGGATGGACGCGGCATCGCGTTCAACATCCGATGACCCTTGGGGTCAGCCTTTGGGCCCTGACGCATTTGGCGGTTAACCCGGACCTGCATGCTTGGCTGATGTTTGGTTGCTTTTTTATTTTGGTGGTGACCTCGGCCATGACGGCGTCTAAGAGACAAAAAAATAAACCCAAACCGGCGCCCCGTTGGATCTTTGATGGTCTGACATTGGGATTAGCCAGTGGGGTAACCTTCTGCGTTTACACGTTTCATGGCGCGCTGTTTGGGATTGGATTGTCTTGATCAACAAAGTCGATAACGAAGCTGAAACGGCGCCGATCAGCGACCTGGATCGAGATGAAGGCTACATGATGCTCGCGCTGGAGCAGGCGGAATTAGCTGAACGCCTAGGAGAAGTGCCGGTGGGCGCGGTGGTGGTCTCTGATGGGGTCGTCATTGGCCGTGGGCATAACCGAATGATCGCGGATGAGGACCCAACGGCCCATGCTGAGGTCGTGGCGCTCCGGCAGGCTGCACAAGCGCTGAAGAATTATCGCGTCGTGCCGGCTACGCTTTATGTCACATTAGAACCCTGCGCAATGTGTGCCGGCGCGATGGTTCATGCGCGGCTTCAAACCCTGGTGTTTGGCGCCAATGAGCCGAGGGCTGGAGCGGTTTGCTCGCAACAGCACTTTTTTGAGTCGGCCTATTTGAACCATCATGTCGTAACGCGAGGGGGTATTCTGGCAGCGGCGAGTTCGGCGCGGCTCAAGGCCTTTTTCAAGGCCAAACGGCGAGCCCCGCCGGAGGCTTAAAACTTGGTCGACAAGACGCGAGTGAGATCCTCCAACGCCACTCGATCAATGTCGCTAAAATTCTTGAGGTGAATGCTGTCAATATCCAGCACTCCAACGACCTGATTTTGCCTCATGATTGGCACGACGATCTCTGACTTCGAGGCGCTTGAGCAGGCAATGTGCCCAGGAAATTCATCAACATCGTCGACAACGATGGTTTTGCGTTGTGCCCAACTCTGCCCGCAAACGCCGTGACCCAGCTTGATTCGGCTGCAGGCGATGGGGCCTTGAAACGGGCCCAGCACCAACGCGTCGTGTTTAACCAGGTAGAAACCGGCCCAAAGCACGTTTAAGCCGTGAAAAAGGCCCGCGGCGGTATTCGCAAGGCTCGCGATCAGATCGTCTTCATCTTGCAGCAGGGCGTGTATTTGAGGGATAAGCGCGTGATAGCGCGTGGCCCGATCCTGTGTTTCAGGCAGGATGAGGGTCTCGGTCATGATTTATCCCTTTTTTGAGGCAGGCAACGCAGCAAGTCATGTGACCGCAGGCAAAGCGCGGCTATAATAAGCATTTATTCTAAGTGGCGATAGCATGCTTTACATCCCTGGTCAGAAGGCGCTTTCCGCATTTCGAACCGAAAAGCTCCAAACCAAAATCCAAGCGGCCGGATTATCCTGCGTCCTCAAGGAGACCCAGTATGAATATTTTTTGGAAACCTCGGGCGATCTGACGAATGAGATCCAGGCGCAACTTAAGGCCCTGCTGAATGCCGGTGACGTGGCAAACCCGCGCCTAACCAAATTTGAGTTGTTTGTGGTGCCTCGGCTCGGAACCTTGTCGCCCTGGCGATCAAAAGCGACTGAAATTGCAAACATTTGTGGGCTCATAGGGGTCCAGCACTTAGAGCGCGGGATCCGTTATGCCTTCTCCGTCGAAGGCGATGCTGCGGTCTCAAGGGCAGATCAGGAAACCCTCGCAGCACTGCTCTTTGACCCAATGACCGAGTCCGTCTTAACCGAGCGTTCAGCGGCCCAGCAATTGTTTGAGCGAATCCCACCGCAGCCAGGTAAGGCGATTGCCCTTTTGGAAACTGGTGTCGGCGCCATTGAGCGCGCCAATGTAGACTTAGGGTTGGCGCTGGCTGAGGATGAGATCGCCTACCTGAAAGCCGCCTTTGAAAACCTAGCTCGGAATCCAACCGACGTTGAATTAATGATGTTTGCCCAGGCAAATTCAGAACACTGCCGCCATAAAATCTTTAAAGCCGATTGGACGTTAGAGGGCGAGGCGCGCGCGCACAGCCTGATGGATATGATCCAGAATACCTATGATAAAAGCGCGGGTCGGGGTGTCTTAAGCGCCTACAGCGACAATGCCTCGGTGATTGAGGGGTCCGTTTCAGATCGATTTTATCCGGACCCGGAAACCGACGTGTTTGGTTATTGCACTGAGCAAACACCGATTTTGATGAAGGTTGAAACCCATAACCACCCCACAGCGATTGCGCCGTTTCCAGGCGCTGCGACCGGGGCGGGCGGTGAAATTCGGGACGAAGGGGCGGTCGGTCGCGGTTCAAAACCCAAGGCGGGTTTGATTGGCTTTACGGTCTCTAATTTAAGAATTCCCAATGCCCCTGCACCTTGGGAGACAGACTTTGGCCTGCCTGCCCGAATCGCGTCGCCCTTGTCGATTATGCTGGAGGGCCCGATTGGGGGTGCGGCGTTTAATAACGAGTTTGGACGCCCGAATCTGGCGGGCTATTTTCGATCCTTTGAAATGACCTTGGCGGGCGAGCGTTGGGGTTACCATAAGCCGATTATGATTGCGGGTGGAATGGGTAATATTCGACCGGATCATGTCGATAAGGGCGCCATTGTGCCGGGAGACGCATTGGTGGTTTTGGGTGGCCCAGCGATGTTGATTGGCTTGGGTGGTGGCGCGGCTTCGTCGATTGCAACGGGCACGGGTGATGCGGATCTGGATTTTGCGAGTGTTCAGCGGGGGAATCCTGAAATCGAGCACCGGTGTCAGGAAGTAATTGACCGCTGCTGGCAGCTCGGGCCTAACAATCCGATTCGATTTATTCATGATGTGGGTGCGGGTGGTTTATCGAACGCTCTGCCCGAGCTGGTTAAAGATGGCGGGTGTGGCGGCGCGTTCGATTTGCGCGCGATTCCGAGTGCTGAGTCGAAGCTGTCGCCGCTAGAGCTCTGGTGTAACGAGGCGCAGGAGCGGTATGTCCTGGCGATCGGCCCCGAGCAGCTCGAACAGTTCCTGTTCTTGTGCGAGCGAGAACGCTGTCCGGTTGCGGTTGTCGGGCGGGCGATCAAGGCGCCGCATTTGACCGTTAAGGATCCCTTGTTTGAGGACCAACCGGTTGATTTGCCCATGTCGGTGTTGTTTGGCAAGCCGCCAAAGTTGCATAAACAGGCAACAAAAATAAAGCGCGAGGCGCCAAGGCAGCCGCTAACCGCGACGCTCGACGAAGCGGTTGAGCGGGTATTGGCCCACCCGAGTGTCGGCAGTAAAAGCTTTTTAATCACCATCGGGGATCGCAGTGTTGGCGGGTTGGTCGCTCGGGATCAGATGGTGGGTCCGTGGCAAATACCGGTTTCGGATGTGGCGGTCACGGCGGCTGGCTTTAAGGATTGTGTGGGTGAAGCGATGGCGGTCGGTGAGCGAACGCCGCTGGCTGTGTTCAATGGGCCAGCATCGGGTCGGATGGCCGTGGCCGAGGCCTTAACCAATTTGTCAGCGGCCAATATTGGCGCTTTGACTCAAGTGAAGTTGTCGGCTAACTGGATGGCCGCCAGTGGTCATGCCGGCGAGGATGCCAGTCTTTATGAGACCGTTGAGGCCGTGGGAATGCAAATGTGTCCTGCGCTTGGGATCTGCATTCCTGTAGGTAAAGACTCGATGTCGATGCAGACCAAATGGCGTCAAAACGACGAGGACAAACAGGTCACGTCACCCGTGTCTTTGATTATTTCCGCGTTCGCGCCGGTTATAGACATTGCTCAGACCTTAACGCCTGAGCTCTCAAAGCGGCCTAGTCGTTTAATCCTCTTAGAATTGCCGGGCGGGCATCGACGCCTTGGAGGCGCGATTATCCAACAATGTTTTTCCCAGATGGATGCCGATGTGCCGGATGCAACCGACTTCTCAAGCCTCAAGGCTTTGTGGGCGGTGCTTCAGGATCCAGCATTGCGTGCCACGATTCTCGCGATGCACGATCGCTCCGATGGTGGGCTGTTCACCACATTAGTTGAGATGGCTTTTGCAGGACATTGTGGTTTAACCCTTGAGATACCGAAGGAGGAGCCCTTGCTCCCGTTTCTGTTTAATGAAGAGGTCGGTGTTGTGCTTCAAATTGAATCTGAGAGCCTTAATTTCTGGTCGGAGAACATGCGTGCCCGAGGCCTGTGCATGCTCGATCTGGGGGCGCCGCAACCGGAGCAGCAGATCCGGGTTTTACAAGATTCGCAACCCGTTGCGTGCTTTGCGCGGGGCATGCTCGCTCAACGCTGGTCAACGGTCAGTTACCAGCTCCAGAGCCTCCGTGATCATCCCGAGTGTGTTGAGGAGGCGTTCTCAGTGCTTGCGGATGACGCCGACCCTGGACTGAGTATGGCGGTGCCAGCCGGCGTGACGGCCGCGCTGGTAGCGCCGATGGTTAGCCTGGGCGTCAAACCCAGGGTTGCGATATTGCGAGAGCAGGGCGTTAACAGTCAGGTGGAAATGGCGGCGGCGTTCACGGCAGCAGGCTTTGAAGCCGTTGATGTCCATATGAGTGATTTGATTAGCGCGCGGCGATCTTTGGAGGGCTTTCAGGCACTCGCAGCCTGCGGCGGATTCTCCTATGGCGATGTTTTAGGTGCTGGGTCCGGTTGGGCCAAAAGTATCCTAATGAATGCAGGGATTGCCGATCAATTCGAAGCTTTTTTTCATCGTCCTGATACGTTGGCACTGGGCGTTTGTAACGGTTGCCAAATGCTGTCTCAGCTGACGGACCTGATTCCTGGCGCTGAGCATTGGCCACGGTTTGTCAGAAATCGCTCAGAGCAGTTTGAAGCCCGGTTTTCGATGGTCGAAGTGATGCCCAGTCATAGCGTGTTGCTAAAAACGCTAGAAGGCGCCTATTTACCGATTGTGGTTTCACACGGGGAGGGGCGTGCGGCCCTGTCGGACTCAGCGGCGCAACAGCTCGCTGCCAATCAACAAATTGCGATGCGATTTGTCGGTAATGATGGCGCGCCGACGCAGCGTTATCCGGCGAACCCGAATGGTTCACCCGGCGGCTTAACGGCGGTGGCATCCTTGGATGGTCGAGTTACGGCCATGATGCCGCATCCAGAGCGATCCTTCCGCGGTGCTCAGTGGTCTTGGCAACCACAAGGTTTGGGTGAACTGAGTCCCTGGGCGATGATGTTTAAATCCGCGGCAACCTGGTTGCGCTAAACAGCGGTTGGCCGTGGGTCGATTGTGGCCTCTCGAGTGATGAAGACACCTTGGCGCTGATCTGAAAAGAAATGCTCAAGGGTTTGCGTGATGGCCGCGAAGGAGAGTTCAGACCAGGGGATATCGGCTTCTGCGAAAAGTTTGGTCTCAAGACTTTCGATGCCCGAGAAAAAATCAAGATCCAGAAGCCTTGCTTTGTAAAAGACATACACCTGAGAAATGTGCGGCAGGCTGAAAATAGTATAGAGCGTATCGATCTCAACGCGGGCATTGGCCTCTTCCATAGTTTCTCGCAGGGCGCCCTGTGAGATAGACTCTCCGTTTTCAAGAAATCCGGCGGGTAAAGTCCATTTTCCATAACGTGGTTCGATGGCGCGTCGGCATAAAAGAACTTGATTTTCATACACCGGGATACATCCCGCGATGATTCTAGGATTTTGATAATGGATCACATCACAATGCCCGCAGACAAAGCGTTGCCGCGTATCGCCTTCGGGAATTCTTTGAGCGACAGTGCCGCCGCATTGACTACAATATTTCATGGGTCAATGATAAAGGTTTGTGCTCGGACTGCACAGCGGTGCGAACCACTGTGATCACTTTATTGCGATCAAGACTTGCAGCGTTGCGCCTCAGCCCGCGCCCAGAACTGTATCGTGATCGAGCCGAGGCGGCCGTTATGGTCCTAATTCGGTTAGGTTTAACGCCCACGGTCGTCCTGACGGTCCGCGCAAGCGCTCTGTCTTCTCACGCGGGTGAAGTGGCCCTTCCAGGTGGCAAGCGGGACCTAGACGATGCGGATCTTGCTGCGACGGCCCGACGAGAAACGGTGGAAGAATTGGGCGTTGGCGCGGATCAGATTGAGTTGATTGGCGAGCTGCCTAGCCTTATCTCAAAACATGGTCTTTGGGTAACGCCCTTTGTCGGGATGATATCTGAAGGCACTGGTTTGAAGCCGAATCAAGATGAAGTCAGCGACGTTTTTGAGGTGCCTTTGTCCTGGTTAGAAAAAGACATAAGAGTTGCCACTGAGCGTTTGGCGCGCCAAGGTGTGGTTCAAATGGCGCCAATTTATGAGTTTGATGGGTATCGAATTTGGGGACTAACGGCGCTGATCTTGTTGGATTTTCTAACCCTTGCATTAAGCCCCGCCGAGGGCGCGTAATGCTTACGCAGTCGATTATTTAAGGAGTACTGATGATTTATAAACTGGATGATTTGAGTCCCGAAGTTCATGCCGACACTTGGGTTGCAGAGAGTGCCGCCGTGATTGGGCAGGTCGTTTTGGGCGCTGGGGTAAGCGTTTGGTTTAATGCCGTTTTACGGGCAGAAAATGCCGCCATTCACATTGGTGAAGATTCAAATATACAAGATGGCTCGGTCCTGCATGTGGACCC
>Ga0315320_10002550_pt1 | contig 14994 bp, 17 predicted proteins | sample M140m21515metaG_FD_203458 | JGI IMG/M metagenome (GOLD analysis project Ga0315320, IMG submission 203458) | Ammonia-oxidizing marine archaeal communities from Monterey Bay, California, United States - M1 40m 21515 | ecosystem: Environmental > Aquatic > Marine > Coastal | place: USA: California... | reverse complement strand
TTCTCCGAAGTCGTAGGTCGCTGATTTCGATTCTTTCATAAACATCCAAGAGGTTAAAAGAAAACAATGGCAACTAAACTTAGTACATTTATTGAGGATATTGGGCAAGGCGTAAAGCCCAATATGTTTATCGTTGATATCGTATTCCCCACCGAAGTTTCTGGTGCGGATGGCGATGCTGATATGATCAACTTGCTCTGCAAATCTGCTGCTCTTCCTGCATCCAATCTGGGTGTAATCGAAGTTCCTTTCCGTGGAAGAACAGTCAAGATTGCTGGTGATCGCACGTTCGATACATGGACCGCAACCTTTGTCAACGACAAAGAAATGAAGATCCGTGGTTACTTCGAGCAGTGGTTGGAGCAAATCAACACCCACGAAACTAACAGCGCACCGCTGTTTACACCTAAGCTTTCTGATGGTTATGCACGTAACCTGAAGGTTAAGCAACTTGAGAAGAATGCTTCCGAGTCTGGTAGTGTTCTTAGAGAGTACGAACTGTTCTACGGTTTCCCAACTAACGTTTCTCAAATTGATCTTGCTTATGACAGCAATGATCAGATCGAAGAATTCACAGTTGAGTTCCAGTATTCTTACTGGAAAGTTAACAGTGGTACTACACAGAACGGTGTAAGTGGCATCAAGCAAGGTGTTGGCGATTCACGCCTGATTCAGAACTGATAAATAGATCTAGGAATAGGTTTATTTTAACTGATGAGTCAACTATTTGGTTTTATTATTAATCAGAAGGAGGAGCAGAAAGGTCAGTCCCCTGTTCCTCCTAATAATGATGCTTCTGTATCCACTGTAGCAGGTGGATATTTTGGTACGTATGTTGATCAATCAGGTGGGCAGAATTCAAGAAACGAATACGAACTCATTCGCAGATATCGTGACATGTCACTCCACCCAGAAGTGGATTCGGCAATCGATGAAATTGTGAATGAGTTTGTTGTTAATGATGGAGATGACAAACCAATTGAAATTAACTTAGCAAATCTTGAAGTTGGTGCAGGTGTAAAGACAAAGATCCGCAAAGAATTTGAACAGATTCTTCGCATGATGGATTTCAATACTAATGGTCATGAGATCATTCGTAATTGGTATGTGGATGGTAGAGCACACTATCACAAAGTAATTGATCTTGAGAATCCTAGAAAAGGTATTCTAGAATTGAGATATATTGATTCACTCAAGATTAGAAAAGTTAGACACAAATTAAAAGATACTAATCCCGACAAAAAAGAAGCAGAAAAAGGTTCTGCTTTGCAGTATGACTACGGCGATTATATCGAATTTTATATTTACAATCCCAAAGGATTTGCTGGCAACCTTCCTGCAGTTACTGGTTCGATGGACTGGACTAACCAAGAAGGTATCAAGATTGCGTCGGATGCTATTTCGCAATCTACATCAGGTCTTATGGATCTGAATAAAAAGATGAACTTGAGTTTCCTACACAAGGCAATCAAGTCACTTAATCAATTAAGAATGATTGAAGATAGTCTAGTTATCTACAGACTATCACGCGCACCAGAACGTAGAATCTTTTACATTGACGTTGGTAATCTTCCCAAGGTAAAAGCAGAGCAGTATCTACGTGATGTCATGGCACGTTATCGTAACAAACTTGTATACGATGGTCAGACTGGCGAGATCCGTGATGACAAAAAGCATATGAGTATGCTCGAAGATTTCTGGTTGCCTCGCCGTGAAGGTGGTCGTGGTACAGAAATCACAACTCTACCTGGTGGTCAGAATCTAGGTGAACTCAAGGACGTTGAGTATTTTAAAAAGAAACTATACAATTCTCTAAACCTACCACCTTCACGTCTTACAGATGATAACAAGGCATTCAACCTTGGTAAGTCTACAGAAATTCTACGCGATGAACTTAAGTTCACCAAATTTATTGGTCGTCTGCGTAAGCGTTTTTCTCAGTTGTTCCATGATATTATTAAGACTCAATTGATTCTTAAAGGTATCATCACTCCTGAAGATTGGGATGATATGGAGGAGCATATTCAATATGACTTCTTGTTTGACAATCATTTCCAGGAACTAAAAGAACAAGAAATGCAGATGCAACGCATTGCTCTTGCTACTCAGATGGATCCTTTCGTTGGTAAATATTTCTCTACAGAATATATCAGAAAGAAAGTTCTCATGCAAACCGAGAACGAATTCAAAGAAATTGGTAAGCAAATTCAATCTGATATTGATGCTGGTCTTGCTATTGATCCAGTACAAGTCAACATGCTTACAGACCTAGAGCAACAGAACCAAGCGTTTGCTCCTGAGTTGCAATCTGCGGAAGCTGATGCTGCTGCAGAAAGAGAAATGAAGAAACTATCTGCGGCACCTAAACCGCAACCAAATTCTTCTTCGTCTAAATAATCATATAAGTTAAATATATATCATATGGATTCTGAAGTATTGAACATCATTAATATGATTTCGGATAAGAAACGTGCGGATGCATTAGAAAAAATTGATGACATCCTATACGCTAAAGCATCCCAATCACTTGGCGACTATAAAAAAACAGTTGCAAATACTTTTTTTGATGAACCTACCGAAGTCGAAACACCCACAGAAGAATGAAACTAATTACAGAAAACATCGAAGAAGTTCAAGTTCTTGCGGAAGAAAAAGATGGTAAGAAGCACCTTTACATCGAAGGTGTCTTTTTACAATCCGAAATAAAAAACCGCAATGGTAGGATCTACCCTTTCTCTGTATTGGAGAAGGAAGTAGGTCGTTACAATGAGGAGTACGTCCAACCAGGTCGTGCTCTGGGTGAACTTGGTCATCCTGATGGTCCCACTGTCAATCTTGATAGGGTGTCTCATCGTATTATGTCTCTCAAAGCAGAAGGCACTAATTTCATTGGTAAAGCAAGAATCCTAGATACACCAATGGGTGCTATCGCAAAAAACCTTCTTGAGGAAGGCGTCAAACTTGGCGTTTCTTCTAGAGGCATGGGAAGTATCGACCGACAGGAAGGTGCTTCTTATGTTATGGATGATTTTATGTTGGCAACTGCTGCCGACATTGTAGCAGATCCTTCTGCACCTGATGCATTCGTTAATGGAATCATGGAAGGAAAGGAGTGGGTCTGGGACAACGGTATCCTCAAAGAGAAAGCAATCGCTGAGATGAAGCATTCGATTGATACCGCATCATCCAAAATCGAACTAGAAGAAAAGACTCTCAAAGCATTTGAGCGTTTACTCTCTGGTCTCTAATTTACTAAATTAATAAATAAACATAGAATAATTAACGAACATCGAGGAAACTCTAATGTCAGATATGCTTAACGAAAAGTTTGAGGAGTTTGCTAGTGAGCACGCTGCGGTTCTCTCCGAGGCAGGACAAGATCCTATGCCTACTGTGACCGCGGCTGTGCTTCCTGGTGACGCTGCTGCTTCAGGTCAATCACAAACAGCAGTAAATGCTAACGCTGCTGCTGGTGAAGGTGCTTCAGGTCATGCAGCGCCGCTGCAACCTAGCATTGCTATTGGTCAAACTGCACCTACAGAAATCAATGGTGTAACCACCACACCTCATGAACATGATGAGGATGGCGAGGAGAATCCTGGTGCTAAGGCAGCAGCTCCTATCGGCAGTGGTGTCAGTGGCGAACCTAATCGTGGCGCTAGCAACACCGATCTTCCTAATGGAACCGCACCTAAGTTTGGCGCGGAAATTGCTTATGGCACCAAGGAAGGTGGTAACGTAACGTACCCAATCGCTCCCAAATTTGAGGAAGTCGATATGAGTGCCGACGTTGCTGCACTGACAGAAGGTAGTGACCTATCCGAAGATTTTGCTGCTAAAGCAAAAACAATTTTTGAAGCTGCTGTACGTTCCAAACTCACCGAAGAGTGGGCAAAACTGGAAGAGCAGTATGCTGCACAACTAGCAGAGCAAGTCGAAGCTTCTAAAGCAGAACTTGCCGAAGAAGTTAATGGCACCATTAACTACGCTGTCACCAAGTGGCTTGAGGAAAATCAAGTTGCTGTTGATCGCGGTATCAAAAATGAGATCACCGAAGACTTCATCGTTGGTCTTAAGAACCTCTTTGAGGAGCACTATATTAATATCCCTGATGAGAAAGTTGACGTTCTCGAAGGTGTAACTGAAGATCTTTGTAAGATGGAAGCGCGTCTTGACGAACAGGTTAAGCGCAATATTGAACTTCAAAATCGTCTTAATGAGTCTGCAAGAAAAATCATCGTGAAAGAAATTTCCGAAGGTCTTGCTGACACTCAGAAAGAAAAGTTGGCATCTCTTGCCGAAGGTGTAGACTTCACCACTGATGAAGAATTCTCTAAGAAAGTAAGAACTATTAAGGAATCTTACTTTACTAAGGAGTCTGTAATCAAGGCAGAAGTTGCTGATGAAACCCCAGTAGAAGGTAGCGCAGATGATGTTTCGCCTGCAATGGCGCAATACATTAACGCTATGAACCGCTGGAATCAGTGATTCACTAAATAATTTTATCCACAATTCCTAACATTTAATCGGAGACCCAATGTTTAACGCAGAACATCTCCAGGAAAAGTGGTCACCTGTTCTCAATAACGAAGCAGCAAGTCCTATTGCTGATCGTTACAAGAAGGCAGTGACCTCCGTCCTCCTGGAAAACCAAGAACGCTTCCTACGCGAAGAGCGTGGAATGCTTAACGAAGTTTCAGTTAACAGCCTTGGCGCTGGTACTGTTTCTCCTGCTGGATCCGCTCTCGGATCTGCTAACACCGCTGGACTTGCAGGTTTCGACCCTGTACTGATCAGTCTTGTTCGCCGTGCAATGCCTAACTTGATGGCATATGACATCTGTGGCGTTCAACCCATGAGTGGTCCTACTGGACTTATCTTCGCAATGCGTTCACGCTACGAGAACCAAGCTGGCGAAGAAGCATTGTTCAACGAGCCTGACACTGGATTCACTGGTGGTTATGACGCTACAACTGGCGCATACACCCCTAGAACTGGCGCTGGCGTCGGTGGCGATTCTGAAGGTAACAACCCTGCACTTCTCAACGATTCCTCACCTGGAACCTACGAGACAGGCAGCAAGATGCCTCGCGAAGACCTGGAGCGCATGGGCGAATCTGGTCGTCTGTTCCGCGAAATGTCATTCAGCATTGAGAAGACTTCTGTGACTGCACAGTCCAGAGCTTTGAAAGCAGAATACACCCTGGAACTGGCACAAGACCTTAAGGCAATTCATGGTCTTGATGCTGAGCAAGAACTTGCTAACATCCTGACTAGTGAAGTTCTCGCAGAAATCAACCGTGAGGTTGTACGTCGCGTATATACCGTCGCTAAGAAAGGTGCTCAGAACAACGTTGCTAACGCTGGTATCTTTGACCTTGACGTTGACAGCAATGGTCGTTGGTCCGTTGAGAAATTCAAGGGTCTTCTGTTCCAAATTGAGCGCGATGCTAACGCAATTGCTCAAGAGACTCGTCGTGGCAAAGGCAACTTCCTCATCTGTTCTGCAGACGTTGCAAGTGCTCTAGCAATGGCAGGCGTACTTGACTACTCCTCTGGTCTTTCTGGTGCTGGTGGTCCTTCCATCGGTGAAGTCGATGATACTGGCAACCTTAGCGTTGGTACTATCAATGGTCGCATTAAGGTCTATGTTGATCCTTATGCTGCTAACCTCAGCGACAAGCACTACTATGTCATGGGTTACAAAGGTACTTCACCTTATGACGCAGGTCTATTCTACTGCCCATATGTACCCCTCCAGATGGTTCGCTCGATCGATCCTAACACCTTCCAGCCTAAGATTGGCTTCAAGACACGTTACGGCATGGTCAGCAATCCTTTCGTCACAACTAACGGAACCTACAACGGCACCCCTGACGGTGAGTCTCTCACCGCCAACGCCAACATGTACTACCGTCGCGTCCAGGTAACGAACCTGATGTGATCCAGTTGTAACATACAATTGTCAGGGACCTCTCACAGGGGTCCCTTTTTTATTAAATAGGTGTATGATGAAAATGACCTATGCCTAGAAGCACAATGTTGAAAACGGATATGCTGGCAAGACTATATAAATTGAAGACGGAACTCTACGAAAACGAGCAGCATGTGTCCAAGACTGGACAGTGGCAGGATGGTGCTCATTATGCCTATAATAAGGTACTTGATATTTTACAAGAATACAGACAATGAAAGATCTAGATTTTATTGATGACTTGATTGAGAATGACTGGAGACTATCACCCAAAAGATTTGAATACCGCAAAATGATTTTGGGTAGTATGATTCGTCAGGGAGTAAGTATTAAATCACATGTGTATGAATTTTGTGATCATGCAATTAGTCAAGGGTATGGAGAATCATACGTACACTTGAGTACAGAAAGCATTGAAAAAGCAGATACCTTCTTACAAAACCGCTATAAAGAATGGACTGACCACGTACTATAAATAGTATTGCTTGGGATGCTGACATACTATGCCTGCTAATTGGTATAAAGAACAACCTGTAAACCGCAACTATCTATCTCCTCTAGGATTCCAACTTAAATTGGAATTGTTTGAGGGGGTGGATTTTTTCTGTCAGTCGATAAATCTCCCAGAGATTAATATGCCTGTTACAGAAGTACCTACAAGGTTTAGATCTTTTCCTGTAACACCTGGTGGTGGAGTAACCTATGGAGATTTTAACCTTCAATTTATTATTGATGAGGAGATGGTTAATTACAAATCCATTCATAATTGGATTAGAAAAAATGGTGGAGCAGAAGGTCACTCTAGCGATGAAGTAGAATTTTCGGCAGGACAACTTCATGTCACTACTTCTAACTTCAACATCAATCACATTATTGATTTTGAAAGATTGATGCCTGTCAACTTAACTGGGATGACATTTGATGCTACGCAAACTGATCAAGATTATTTCACAGCACAAGTAATTTTTAAGTATACTAACTTTACTATCCGAGACAAAAACTTTAAATGAATTTTGAAAAACTACATCATAAATTTGAAAAAATTAAAGAACAATGGGCAGAAGATAGTTACGTAGAACATGAGTTTAAAAACAAACAGTATGTAACTGATCTAGGAAAAATCTCTATGGAGATTCCTTTTCAACATAACAAATATTTAAATTACTACAGCGATCTTTCGCAAATCAAAACTTCATTAGAATTTGAGTCACGCAAATTACTCCGAGAGAAACGTGAGTACTATGGTGGTGAAGCAGATGCTAAAACATATGCAGAGAAACCTTTCGGGAGTCATATAAAAACTGCTGATAAAATGAGAGTGTACATTGAATCAGATGATGACCTCATTAACGTAGAAGCAAAAATTAGATACATAGATCAAATCTTATTTTTCCTCGAACATGTTCTTAAGATGATTTCTCAAAGAAATTTTCATGTAAAGAATGCAATTGAATGGGAAAAGTTTATTAATGGAAACTAATGTCAGACATTGTTATTAAAAAGAAGAATGAGGTTTACGCCATTATCGTTGCGGAACCTCATGTTCATCATGAGTTGTCGGATTACTTCTCATTTGAATTACCAGAAGCAAAGTTTTTAAAAAGTCAACCGAGGTTTAGATATTGGGATGGAATGATTCATTTGTATTCTCCTGGCACTGGAGAATTATATGTCGGTCTTATAAAGCATTTAAAAGTTTGGGCAGCAGAAAGGAAGTACTCTATTTTATTTGAAAAAAATGAATGGTATGGTGATGTAGAAGAATCAAATGCTCTAGTGTCCCCTGCAGGCGTTGCAGCGTACATGAAGACCATATGTAAGTACAAACCCAGAGACTACCAGTACATGACGGTCTACAAGGCACTGAAGGACAATAGGGGTTTATTCTTATCACCTACTGGTTCAGGCAAATCATTAATGATCTATAGTATTGTTAGATACTATGTCGCGACAGGTAAAAAAATACTATTGATTGTTCCTACTACATCTCTAGTAGAACAGATGGTAAAAGATTTTAAAGACTATGGATGGAACGCTGAAGATTATTGTCACACCATTTATTCAGGCAAAGATAAGAATACTGATAAACCAGTTGTCATTTCTACCTGGCAATCAATCTATAAATTTCCCAAAAGATACTTCGATGACATTGACTGTGTTATCGGTGATGAAGCACATCTATTTAAGTCAAAGAGTCTGACAGGCATCATGACCAAGTTACACAACGCTAAGTATCGCTTTGGGTTCACAGGTACATTAGATGGTAGCAAGACTCACAAGTGGGTGTTAGAAGGTCTCTTCGGGGCGTGTGAGAAAGTCACCAAGACAGATGACCTAATCAAGAAAGGATACCTTTCTAATTTTAGAATTAAAATTCTAATCTGTAAACATGAGTATCAATATTTTGAAGACTACCATTCTGAAATGGAGTACCTTGTTACATGTAAAAAAAGAAACAACCTCATCAAAAATCTAGTTAGTGATATTGATGGTAATACTCTAGTTCTTTTTAACTATGTGGAAAAGCATGGGGAACCATTGTATGAAATGATAAATAATACAGTAGAAGAAAACCGAAAGGTCTTTTTCGTTCACGGTTCAGTTGATGTAGATGACCGTGAGGAAGTCAGGAGAATTGCAGAACAAGAACACAACGCTGTAATTATTGCTTCATATGGTACGTTTAGTACAGGTATTAATATTAAACGATTACACAACATTATCTTTGCCTCACCTAGTAAATCACGTGTTCGTAACCTCCAATCAATTGGACGTGTACTGAGAAAGGGTGATGATAAAGACATTGCTACGCTTTATGATATCGCTGATGATATCTCATCCAATACAAGATCTAACTATACATTAAGACATCTCGCAGAGAGAGTTAAGATCTATCAGGAAGAAAACTTTAAATATGAAAAAATTAAAATTAATTTGCGCTAATGGAAGAAGAATTTTACTCAACAATAAAGTTAAAGTCAGGTGAAGAAATTATCGCTAAGGTTTGTTACCTTAGAGAAGAAGATTCTTTACTGATCGAGAAACCTTTACTAGTTGAAAGTCACATCTCTAAAAAATATGGTAAGAAAGTTGATGGGTTCATTTTAAAAGAATGGATGAAAGCAACATATGAAGATATCTTTATTATTCGTATGGAGCAGATCATCACACTTACTGAAGTAGATGAACGTATTAAAGATTTTTATGTTAGTAACACTGAGTCTGGTGACTATCTAGGATCAGATGACATCTCAGTCAAACCAAGGAAACTCAAGAACAACGGATACGTTGGTTCAGTAGAAGATATGAAGAAGTCTCTAGAGTCTTTATTTAAAAGAAGCTAATAGATACTATAACCTTTGAACCCTTACAGAGTTATTGTACTGGGTTTCTGAGGTTTTGTCAAGCCTTGACAAACAGAGTCGTATAGTGTATACTAATCAAAGGACATACAATCAATATGACAAGAACCAAAAATAAAGAATACTATGTAAACAACAAAGAGTTTCTTGCTGCGATTGTAGATTATCGTCAGAAAGTTTTTATTGCCAAAGAAAAAGGTACTGCTAAACCTAGAGTACCAAATTATATTGGCGAATGTTTTCTGAAGATCGCTACACACTTGTCATATAAACCAAATTTTGTCAACTACATGTTCCGTGAGGACATGATCTGTGATGGTATTGAAAACTGTCTGCAGTATATTGATAATTTTGATCCAGAAAAAAGTTCCAATCCATTTGCTTACTTCACTCAGATCATTTACTATGCTTTCCTGAGACGCATCCAGAAAGAGAAGAAGCAACTAGAAATCAAAGGTAAGATTCTAGAAAGATCTGGTCACCAAGAAGTCATGTATACAGAAAAATATGATGGTGACATGGCAGGAATGAATATGTCTTACTCAGACATGGGTAGTATCAAAGAAAACATTGAGACAAGAATGAACCGATGAAAGAACCAATTACAGTCGAAGACTACAAACTAGTCTCGGATGAATTCTTTGCCAAGTATAATTACGTGGTAGATCGTTTGGGTCCAGCACCTAAGGCAGAAGATGTATTGAAAGTTATGGAAGCACTATCAGGTTCCGTAATGAAAGAACGAGCAACCAACAAAGTGGGACCTTTTGGATTTTATAAAAATGGAAAAGAAAAAGACAACGCTAGCGACTAGTCTAGGATCTAATTTTACTATCGAAAAAAATATTCCTGAAGATGTAGTTTGGATCGACGATGCTTTCTATGTCAAGAAAACTATGTTCGGTCTCTATACCAGTGTATTGAAAGAACCTCTTGGTGCTAACTTTCTTACTGGAGCTACCGAGGAAGGAATCATTACCATGACTAGATGGCATCTCAAGTGTTTGCAAGACGGTACGCTTGATGATTACACCTTCGTTACCTCTGCTGCTATGGGTGTTAAACTGTGACGGTTGCTTTAATTACTGATCAACATCTAGATGGACGTAAAGGATCACTAGCATTCTGGGAATACTTTCAAAAATTTTATGATGATGTATTCTTTCCCACGCTAGAAAAGAAAAAAATTAAAGAAATTATTGATCTAGGCGATACATTTGATAATCGCAAATCAATTGATTACAATACTTGGGGTAGAGTTAAGTCAAATTACTTTGATCGTCTACAAGACATGGGCATTAAGGTGCATATGATTCTTGGTAATCATTGTGTATACTACAAGAATACCAATAAGATTAACTCACCTGAACTTTTGTTGAATGAGTATGATAATATACAAATCTATTCTGAGATTGATACTGTTACTATTGAGGGTACGCCAGTATGTTTTGTCCCTTGGATCAATAGAGAAAACCAAACAGAAACTTTATCCCACCTACAAAATACAAATGCCAAGATCGTCATGGGACATCTTGAACTCACAGGGTTTGAAGTAACCCCTGGAATGAAAATGGATCATGGTATGGATCCTCAAATTTTTAAAAAGTTTAAGCAAGTATTTTCAGGACACTTTCATCACAAATCAACTAAGGGTAATATCACATACCTAGGTAACCCCTACCAGATGTTCTGGAATGATTATAAAGATGTTCGTGGGTTTCATCTATACGAACCTAGTTCAAACAAATGTCGTATGGTTAAAAATCCATATGAAATATTTGATAAGATATTTTATAACGACATCAAAAACGATTACACTAAATTTGACACCAGTCAATACTCAAACAAATATATCAAATTAGTTGTCGAAGAAAAAACAGATTACCATATGTTTGATACGGTAATTGATCGCCTACAAGATTCTGGTATTCATGATTTAAAAATTGTGGAAACATTAATTGAAGATGATCTTTCTGAAATTGATGACAACTTAGAAGTCAAAGATACTATGACTTTGCTTGCGGAATATATTGATGAGGTGGAAATGACCGTAAACAAATCAGACTTGAAGAACCTTATGAAATCTCTATATATTGAAAGCTGCGAAGTTTCCTAATGTATATTCTGACACTTCAGGTAGATTCGACAGGAGTATTCTCATTGCTTGATGAAGCAGGTGAGCAAATCATTCCTGTCTTCGAGCAAGAAGATGACGCAAGAAGATATTTCTATATGCTCGCAGATCAAACTGAATCTGATGTTCCTCTCAACATTGTGGAGATAGAAAAAAATATATTTGTTGATGCATGCACTGACAGAGAGCAAAAGTATGCTATAATAACCCCAGACGACCTGCTCATACCGCCAGATAATGTAGTTCTATGATCATCTTTAAAAAGATTCGATGGAAGAATTTCCTCTCTACGGGGAACAATTTCACCGAAGTTGATATTGCCTCTAACAAGACAAATTTAATTGTAGGTGAAAATGGAGCAGGAAAGTCTACTATCTTGGATGCCCTAACATTTTCTTTGTTTGGAAAACCATTCCGAAAGATTAATAAACCGATGCTAGTCAATAGCATTAACGAAAAAGATTGTTTAACTGAGATTGAATTTAGTATCGGTAGAAATAATTTTAAAGTAGTGCGAGGTATCAAACCAAACATCTTTGAAATCTATTGCAATGATCAAGTATGGAATCAAGAGAGCACAGTAGTAGATCAACAAAAAAACCTTGAGCAGAACGTGCTTAAGATGAACTATAAATCATTCACTCAAATTGTTGTATTAGGTTCATCAACGTTCGTTCCATTCATGCGTTTACCTGTTGTTCAACGCCGTGAAATTATTGAAGATATTTTGGATATCCAAATCTTCTCTACAATGAATGTCCTACTAAAGGATAAAATTCGTGAGAACAATAATGAACTTAGAGAATTTGATTACCAATTAGACATTCTAAAAGAAAAGATTGAGATCCAAAAGTCTTATCTTCTTGACCTTGATAATAAAAACAAGGCAGACATTGTAAAGAAACAAGAAAAGATTCAAGATCTTTTGGAAGATGAAAATAAAAGTCATCTTTCAATTGAACAGTTTAATCTTTTAAATGAAGAACTTAACAAAGATATAGAAAAGTTTTCAAAATCTTCAGGAAAACTTAAACAACTTAACACTTATCTTATTAAGTTGAGTTCTAAATTAAGTACATGTAAAAAAGAACATAAATTTTTTGAAGACAATCATGTATGTCCTACATGTACTCAAGAACTTTCTGAGCAATTTCGTGAAGATAAGATCTCATCTGGAAAGAATAAACTAGATGAGTTGACTCTAGGATATAATGAAATCCTTGCTGCTATTGGTGAGGAGGAAGTTCGTTTCAATAAATGGAATGAATCTTCTACACAAATTACCAATAACAATAATAAGATCTCTCAATTTAATTTTTCAATTAATCAAATTCACAAATCAATTAGTGAAGTTGAGCGAGAGATCAAAGAACTAGAGTCTGGTGGCGGGGACAAGAAAGAAGCATACTCTAAGTTGCAGTCGCAGGTAAATGAGAAGAAAGAACTTTCATCTAACTTATCTGAATCTAAAAAAGATAAAGACACACTTAGTGTTGCTTCTCAACTCCTAAAAGATAATGGCATCAAGAGTAGAATCATTAAAAAGTATTTGCCTGTAATGAATAAACTGATTAATCAGTATCTTCAAGGCATGGACTTTTATGTAAACTTTACTCTCGATGAAAACTTTGAGGAAACTATCAAGTCTAGATTTAGAGATCAATTTTGTTATGCATCATTTAGCGAAGGTGAGAAAGCAAGAATTGATATCGCACTTCTATTGACTTGGAGATCAGTTGCAAAATTGAAGAACAGTGTTGATACTAATCTTTTAATACTGGATGAAATTTTTGATGGATCACTTGACCAAACAGGATCATCTGATCTTGGATGGATCTTGCGAAACTTTGATGATACAAATAGAGTCTTTGTTATTTCCCATAAAGAAAGTATGAACGACAAGTACGAAAGAACACTCAACGTAGAGAAAGTCAAGAACTTCTCTGTGATCCGAGAGACAGTTTCGGAACTGGACTAAGGGACCTAACGGTCCCTTTTTTTGTGTGTATACTATGTTCATCGACAGGACGCCACCATGCAAAATCAAGAAATCAAAGGCAACCTTGCTAAACTGCTTGCTACTGAGAACCTGCTTGTAGAGCATCGCAAGGTCAGTACTGCTAGTTTTGATGTTGATGGTCGTGTCCTTACACTACCTAAATGGGACAAAGCATCCAGCACAGTGTATGACTTGTTAGTTGGTCATGAAGTTGGACATGCTCTGTACACTCCTGTATGGAAAGGTTTTGATTGCCCTAAAGATTATGTAAACGTAACTGAGGATGCACGTATTGAAAAACTTATGAAGCGTAGATATCCTGGATTACGTAAATCTTTTTACAATGGATATGCCGAACTACATGACAGCGACTTCTTTGGAATTGATGGAGAAGACCTCAATACATTTAAATTAATTGATCGTGTTAACCTCTACTTTAAAATTGGTTTCAATTCAATTGATATTGAATTTACTCCAGAAGAAAAAGTATTAGTAGACGAAACTGAAGATACTGAAACGTTTGAGCAAGCAGTTGCTGTAGCAGAAAAACTTTGGGCACTTGCTAAAGAACAGCAGAAAGAACTTGAGAGTCTTGCAAATGTTCCTCAGTCTGGTGGAGATGGTGGTGGAACAACATCAGAAATGAAGAGTGATGAAACAGGTTCTGATAAGATGACTCATGAAGAAATGTTGGAAGAAGCAGAGCGTAGAGAAAGTGAGAATGATGCTTCCCCATCTGGTGGTGACATCAATACTTCAGATACTCAACAAAACTTTGATGACTCAACTGCAGACTTGAATAGCGAAGGTTATTCTAGTTCCAGTGTATATGTTAATATTCCACGTGTTGATCCTTCCAACTATATTGTTGATTGGAATGTAATTCACGATTGGATTGCTTCCAATGCTGATAAAGATGAAGATTCAGATACCTACTATGACCATGTAGACAATTTGTATCGTGAATTTAAAAATTCTATTACCAAAGAAGTAAGTTATTTGGTAAAGGAATTTGAATGTAAAAAAGCAGCAGACTCTTACGCCAGAGCACAAACCTCACGCACTGGTGTGTTAGCAACAGATCGCCTTCACACATACATGTACAATGAAGATCTATTCAAGAAAGTAACTATCATACCTGAGGGAAAGAATCATGGTATGCTTTTCTTGCTTGATTGGTCAGGGTCTATGGCACATGAAATGCTGGCTACTATCAAGCAACTAATTCTTCTTACTAATTTCTGTAAAAAAGTTGGCATTCCATTTGAGGTATATGCTTTTACTAATGAATGGATCGTAGCAGAACGTGCTATAAATTGTGTTAACTATTCAGTGGACTACGAGAAACCTACTGAAGGAACTATGACGGTCAGCAAAGATTACTTCAGACTGATGAATATTATTTCGTCTCGTTCTTCCACTAAACAATATGATATTCAATGTAAGAATATTTTTAGAGAAGTGTATGGCATGCTTTATTACTGTGCGTACAATCCCACACCTGGAATGGGACTATCAGGAACAC
>Ga0315320_10002546_pt1 | contig 14998 bp, 20 predicted proteins | sample M140m21515metaG_FD_203458 | JGI IMG/M metagenome (GOLD analysis project Ga0315320, IMG submission 203458) | Ammonia-oxidizing marine archaeal communities from Monterey Bay, California, United States - M1 40m 21515 | ecosystem: Environmental > Aquatic > Marine > Coastal | place: USA: California... | reverse complement strand
GGTGCTTGAGCAGATCCACCACCTGTTTGACCAGGATCAATAAACAAAGCACCTTGATATCCATGTGTATGTCCAGAATCTACAGAAGTAGCTAGGTGAGTGTGTGCAGGTATAATTGAATCTTTAGTACCACCAGTTTCTCCGATAGTGTCGAAGTCTGAGTCACCTGAGTTAATACCTACTGGTACTTTACCTGCTCCGAATGCTACCCAAGTACCGAAGCCTAACAAGGTACCAGGGTTAGTAGCTACAGTAGCGTTCATGTAAATAGAACCAACAGGATAAGACGCTGCTAAACCAGCTTGAACAAAAGCTGTTGTAGCTAATTGTGTGCTTGATGTTGCAAAAGATGCTGTAGGTGCTGATGGTGTACCAGTAAACGTAGGACCATTTAGATCAGCCTTAGATGAAATAGCAGCAGCAATAGCGTTATACTCTGCATCTATCTCTGAGCCTTTAATAATCTTTTGTGCATCACCAGACGATAGTCCATCTTTCTGTGCAAAGTTAGTTGCTTTTGTATAATCAGACATACCTATCCTTAAATTGTTTTACCTGCTTTAACATAAATATCTATCTTTTGTATCGACAAAGGTGCAGCGTTAATGTCTGCCTCAAAGCCTAACTGCATAATAGAGCCTGAGCCACCTAAGTTACTGTTGACTTCTTCAAGCACTAGACCACTAGAGTATTCTGCAATAGCGTATTCACCGATGTTGTACTCATAAACATTACCTGTTCGTAGCTTTTTAGTTATGGACCGATATGAGTTAACATAATCAAAACCATACTTCAACGCTACGTCTTGACCTACACCACCTACCACTACAAAGTTACCTTTTTTTAAAAACTTTAGTGTTGTGGGACTACCTAAGTCAAAGTAGTTAGTGTAGTAACGTAGTCTGTATTTTGCTGTGTCATCTAAGAACCCAAAGTATTTAGCTAAGTAACCTTTTTGTCCTACAAAAAGATCGCCTGTATAAGTAACGTGTAATGCCGTAGGTTCAAGACTATCCCAGACAGTAACCCTGGCTGCGCCATTCTGTAATCTAGCTCGTAGATCAAAACAGTAAACATACTTAGACGTAGGTAATGTTAATAAATAGAAAGCATCTTTAGGATAGTAAACACCTTTAATCTTTTCTTTGTTAGTCTCTGATTCTACAAATGATACTAGCTCATCTCTTACGTTAAACGAGATGTCATTAATAGGTGCTGACTTTTCTTGAATGACTCGTGCAATACTTCTTACACCTGTCTCAGACAAGAACATAACATCAGTTCCTGTACTAGCTATACTGTCTCTAGCAATACAACCTATGTCAGTAATTAAATCAGCAAGTGTTAACTGAGTCACATCAATAGGGTTAGCGTAAACAGCAATGTTTCTTCTACCAAATATAATTAAGAACCCGTTATGTGCTGCTAGTCCTATTACCTCGTCACCGTTAGGAAACACATCAACCAATGACAAGAAACCTGAGTCACCAGAAGATAAGTTAGTTCCGTCTAGTAACGAGCTAAAGTAAACTGTTTGTTTATCGTTAGCAATGTCTGCCCACCATGTTCTACCGTAAGCACCTATAACGACATTAGGCTTAAAGTCAGCAGCAGAACTGTATGTGGTAGGTACTGACCCAGCATCGCTGAGTAAGTTAAAACCGTAAGCACCTGTGTGTGCATGACTAGCTCCTAATTTGTGATAGACTAAAGGTAGATGACCAGTCTGTGCAAAGTAAGCATAAGGACTAGCTGTCGGTCCTTCACCGAATACAATACTAGCACCCATCCATTCGTTAGCTGTGATGCTGTAAGCTGTTGTACCTGATCCTGCTGCATTAGCTACTGTAGTGCTAACTGCTGTGACTAATGTAGAAGCACCGCTTGCTCTCGTAAATAACTTGTTATTGCCTCCAACAAACGTAACATCCGGGTTAGGAAGATTATAAATAAAGTCAACACTGTTAGACGCTAAGTCAGAGTTTAACGATGTGTTTACTTTACTCCAGCCACGCCTAGCACCTATACGACCAAACTTATCTATAACACAGTTGTACGCTTCTAGCGCATAGCCTGACGCAAGATCAACACTGCTTTCCTGTGTGTTAATACCAAGAAAACCTGGTGCTGATATTGTCGATGACTGTAATGGTTTAGCCATTAAGTTGCTGCCCAGACGTACTGATCGTTTTGTCTGCTTTCTGCCATAGCGATGTGATCTGCTAGTGACAAGTCTGCTAGTGCTGTTGCTTCTTGTGCCGACAACCCACCGTCTTCACCACGTTCTGCTACAGCCTGTGCGTAAGCATACTTAATAACAGGTTCAGTCGGAACTAACAATCTTGTAGAAGCATCGGTTAGCTGTGGTTGAGGTTTGTATAAGTTAAAGTAAATGTTTTGTATTCCGTTAGGGATAGGATATAAATCTACTTGTGTATCTCCGTTATCGTCTACACCGTTAAAGTTATAAAAGGATGGTTCTCCTTTTTGTGGATTTTCGTTTAACAGCAAAGTGTTCATTTGACTAGAGGTCTTAGGTTCTAAATAATAATCTTCCTCAGAATGGATAACATCCATAACCCTAAATCGTTGACCTGATCCTGTAAGGACGTAGTTAAACAAATCAGCAGATGTAGTAACTGTTAATGTTTCAGTCAGTACGTTCCACTGAAAAGAATCTTCTACAATTCTCTTAGCATCATTGACAAACGTACTAATTAACTTAGAGTATGGAGTATCTGTTGGAGCAGTTACTTCATCTTCTCTAAGTCTTATTAGTACATTGTTAACTAACTCTAAATAATTCATTAGTAACCACCGCGTACCTTTTTAACTCTAGCTTTACTTTTTTTCTTACACTTACCTGCTTTTTTACAGGCAGCTTTTGTTTTACAAGTTGAACAAGTTCTCATGGTTATCTCCTAAGAATGAAATTGTGTTGCTAGTGATGGTTTTAATTCCATAGTAACTATGTAAGTAATTGTGCTTGATGCGTCACTGTTTTGTACTCTTAATTTATCGTTTTCTTGCAAGTCTATTTGTAAGTCTTTTAATAATAAATACTCACCGTTAGTAGCTTGTAAAGACTTAGCATGAGCTAGTGGATACTCAACCCCTGCGTGACTGTCGTACCAATAAAGATCAGCGTTTGCATTACCTGCTGTAGCTAAGATATAAATCATGTGTATCTCAGCAGTGTTCTTTGCTGGGACAGTATACATATCAACCTTTGCGCTATCGTTTGTTCTTGTTTTTACGGCTGTTACGCTTCTTGCCATGAATTAATCTTTCTATTGAGTTGACAAACCCTGCCCAGATCTCTTGTGGGCTAGGAAGTAACCAGCCTAGTACCAACAACAATAAGTACCACATAGGTACATTAGTATTATTTTGCACTAAGCTATCTACTTTAGATGTGTTAATGCTGCTGTCGTTTTCCTTCTGACTAACATTAACATTCTCACCTTCGATCTTGGTGTTGTCTTGCTGACCTACTACTTGCTGTGTGTTCTCTTTACCTACTTGAGCATTTGCGTTAACACTAGTGCCTGACTTTTGAGGCATTAGAACTTTAGCTAACCCGAGTGCGGTACATCCTTGTACGAGAAATGTAGCACATATTGCTAATAAAGTCAAGCATTTAATTGTCATCTGCCTAAAATAATATCTACCAGCCAACCAAACGAAGCACCTAGTATTAGTAACAATACACCAGCACCTTTCCATTTAGTCATGACATCAGACACACACTTAACGTCAATGCTTAACTGCTCCATCTGACGTTGTAGAGACTCTACCTGGGCTTCTAACTTACCTAGTTGCTTGTCATTGTCCATCAAGCAGTCCTTTTATTTTTAGATTTAGGAAATCCTTTTTTCATATTTGCATAAGCTTTAGGACTAACTGTACTTTTAGATGGAGGACGAGAAGTACCTGCTTTTTTCCGTGCGTTTATGTTTGCGTATAATCCTTTTTTCATTACCATTTCACCTTATCTGCCCAATAGGCTGCTGAACATTTACCTTTTGCTATATTTTTAGCATGCCGTGCTTTAAATGATTTACGTCTAGCTTTTTCTTTTGCTGACGAAGGTGACTTACCTGCACCTGATACACCTTGCTGACCAAACCTTATAGTCTTTATTGATCCGTCACCGCATTTAGCTACAACAACATGAGACTTCTTAGGATGGTTAGGTGTACGCTTAGGTTTGTTATAACCGGATACACCTGCTCTTTCTAGCCTACTGTCTTTCTTCACTTTCAGCCTCCAGTAACTTTACTCTAACGTGTAAATCTGCGAATCTTTGAAATATCTCTTCTTTTAACTCATGTCTTGCAAAAGCATTACCAGGACTAGGAATAATCTGTCCTTGAGGGCTTACTAACATCATCATGTTAGCTTGCAACAGTTGTATCTCACCTCTTAACTCATTGACGTTACTAATAACCCACCACATCGCTGCAAGCATTACTGGTATGATTCCAGCAAGTAACGTAGCTAGATCAAAGTTTTTCATTAGTCTGCTGGATCAGGTGTGTTGCCTTCTGCTAACCACTTTTGATATTCCTGCCAATCTGTATTATCATTGTCATCAGGAATGATTGCACCGTCTGATGTACGAATAATTCCTGCCATAGTTTCATCAGTAATTAAATTTTTCTCTCTTATCTTGTACATTTATAACTCCGCATCTGCTGTTAGTTTAGCTACATAATAAAAACCATTACTAGTAGCGTTAGCAGTTGGATTCAAGTGAAATCTTTTTTTGTCAAAATAATTAACAGACACACTACCGACAGCGTTTAAACTACCAAGAGTTAAAACTACCGTAGGTGTTGTCCTCATCTCAACAACCCATGTATCAAAAACACCTGGACCATAGTTACCGTTTACAAAATATCCTGCAAAGAAGTCTAGTCCGCTATCTATTGGCTGTTGGTAGTACCTCTGACACAATCCCAACTCAATCCCATACGGTCTATGCTCAAACTCAGTAGCTGCCGATCCAGCTTCTAGTTGTACTCCTGTGATATAAAAAGTAGCTCCTGATGTGCCTACTACTGATGTTGCTCCTGTGGCTGAACGATAATCTGCTGCTGCCCAAGAACCTGCTGATCCACTATATGTTGAACCAACACCAAGACCAAAATAAACACGAACACCAATTCCTGTAGTTCCGCCTACCCAAGTTCCTGCAGTCGGACCTGTAATTGTTATTGATATTTTTGTCCAAGTGTTTGCGCTTGATATTGTATAGCTAAACGGATAGGCATAATTAACTGAACTATTAGATAATGAACCACCAAAAGTACCTGTAAGACTCGATCTAACCCAAAATGATAAAGTAACTGTTTTTGCAGACGCAGTACCCCAAGCCAAATCGCAACTATTAAAACCTTCAATCTGTTGCTGTAATTGAAAAGTATTACTAGAAGTAACAGAATATGCAGATTGAGATGTAATACCTAAATAGTGTGAAAAACCAACAGGAGGCGTAACAGAACCAGCATTTTGTTGAGAAAGAAATTTTCCAGCTACAGAACCATAGATATTCCATCTATCAATTGAATAAACAACAGCAGTTGTATTGCCAATGTAAGCTGTTGTGTTTCTTTGGCTAATAGTCATTGCACCGTTAATAATCTTATTCTTACCAGTGACACTACCAGCAGCAGCGTAGTCTGATGAGTCAAATGCTTTAACTTGTGCTAGGTTAGTAACCTCGCTGTCCATTAATGCACCAGCAGCAGTAACATTAGCTGTATCTGTTACATCAGCACTAGCTTCTATACCATCTAGTTTAGTGTGGTCTGCGTCAGTGAATGCGTTAGTGTCTGCATTACTTTCATACGCTGTTTTAATTTCTGCAGCACTTTGGTCTGCAGTAGCAGATGCTTCTATACCTGCAAGTTTAGTGAATTGTGCATCAGTAAACGCATTAGTCTCTGCTTCATAAGCAGTTTTAATCTGCGCTCCTGTTTGGTCTGCTGTTGCAGCAGTCTCTATGCCAGCTAACTTAGTAAACTGAGCATCAGTAAATGCGTTAGTTTCTGCTTCATAAGCAGTCTTAATTTGTGCGCCTGTTTGATCTGCTGTAGCACCTGTCTCAATACCAGCTAGTTTAGTTTCTTCAGCAGTAGTATAAGATGCAGTAGTACCTGCAAGAACAGATGAGAACGCTTGTACGTCAGAGCCTATAGCAACACCAAGATTAGTTCTTGATGTGCTTGCACTTTGAACATCGTTTAAGTTGTTAGACGCTAGTAAACCAGTACCACCTGTAGCAATAGACTGCCACGCTGACCCTGTGTAGGTCATCATGATGTTAGTGGTTGTATTAAAATACAATGCACCAACAACTAGCGCGTCACCATCGTTATCAGTAGACGGGTTAGATGACTTAGCACCTAAGTACCTGTCATCAAATGAATCATAAGAAGCTGCAGCAGCCGTTGCAGAAGATGCAGACGCTGTAGCAGAATTAGCAGAAGATGTAGCAGAACTTGCGGATGCTGTAGCAGATGTTGAAGAAGCTGTTGCTGACGTTGCAGCAGATGTAGCTGAACCAGCAGCAGCGGTAGCCGAACTAGCTGCTTGTGCTGCCTTATCAGAGGCTACAGAGGCTTGATTAGCAGCGTCTGTGGTAGCGTCTCCTGACCCTCCTGGACCTCTATATATAGCCATTATACGCCCTTACGTAGTTGCAATGTACATCGTGACTTCAAAACCAAATCTCATCTCAGTGTATTCAGGTTTAGTCCACATAACTGTTTCCTTTGTCGAAGTTTAAGTAGTTGTTGTTTCTTGTAATTGTCTAAATCACGATTACGGCAGAAGTCTTGCCAAGTCATAACACCCTCCTATTAAGAAAGATGCGTTCCTTCGGTTTCCCTACTTCCGTCCTAATGGATGAACGACAATAATAAAACTCCCCAAGCCTTGTGAGCCTGGGGAGATACCTACTTAATTAAGCAGGAACAGCTAGAGCAACAGCAGAACTGTCACGCAACTCAGCTACACCGTAAAGCATGTCTGATGTAAACAATGTTGCAAGCCACTCTTGCTTGTACTGGGTCTGTGAACGTACACCCATCTGCTCAGCAAGACAGAAAGCATCTTTATGAGCCATGAGACAAATACGGTCAGCACCAGAGCTACCAGCACCGTTATCAGCATTGGTTGTGACATAGACTTTTACGCCATACACATCACCAATCAAACCATTACGGATTGTGTTAGCTGAACCTTGCTCACCAACAAAAGACTGCTCAGTAAAGCGAGCAATACCCATAAGGGTGTTTCTTGTTGAAGGCGGTACGATCAGCATACGATCCGTCATCGGTACATCAGCATCATCAAGTCGTTGGATAGTACGTCTGATAGCAGCATCAGTCAACGCAGCAGCGTTAGATGATGAAGAGTTATAGACTGTTGTACCATTAGAACCAATAAATGCGTTAGTAGTTGCGTTTGCTGTAGAGTACGCAGTGCCTGAGCCAGCAGTACGTCCTAGCTGAATCAAGTCAGTGTCAACTTGTTTAGCTAGAGCATGACCAGCGTCATCAGTGTAGAACTTTCGTAGAGAGCTAAGTGCCTGTGTCTCAACGATGTCCTCAATGAAGCGTGAATACTCGTAGTGCTTGTTAATAAGAACTTGAATCTCGTTTTCAGTTGCAGCAATCAGTGTGACCTGAGTTGATGCTGCCTTTGCAGATGCAGAACCACGAGTAGGCTTCGGAATATGAAGCGTATCGCCTTTCTTACCTTTAAAAGACATCTTAGAGAACAAGTTAGCAGCTACAAGATTTTCTTTGTATGCTGCAACGATTTCATCACTCCAAATTTCAGGGATGAACTTTGCTGCTGTCGTCTTAGTGACGTTATTAGTACCTAGTGCCATTTCTTATTTCCTTTTTATTTAACGCGCCCTTCCGCATACGCTGAAAGTATTTCATCTTGCATAGCTTCGTAACGCTGTGGATCACGCAAACGTAAATTAATTAGATCAGCCCTTCGATAAGTTTTTCGTGAAGTCGGTGCAGGTGAACCTGTATCAACTGAAGCAGCTTTTAAACTTTCTTGTGTTCCTTTCCTAGACTCAGTAACTAACTCAGGACTAGAAGTTTCTTGTGGCTGGGATGGGTTTAACATGTTCCAAGTTGAGATTAACTCAACAGCAGAATCATAATCAAAACCTGAATGCGCCTCAGTAAAAAGTCTTGTCCTTACTGGAGATGCTTTTACCCATTCAAAAAACTTAGGGTCTTGCGTTATTTGATTAAAGTTAGGAAACTCTTGGTTTAAACGCTGAGTCACCTGTTGTTGCTTCATCGACTGAGACTGTTGTCTAGCCTCTGCAATAGCAGGATGATTTTCTACAGCTTTATTTACAGCCTTTACCGGATCAGAAAAATAATCGACTTCTGGATCTTCTTCTTGTGGGGGTTCAACAGCTTGTGTTTGATTGAGGTCTCGCTTCAACAATTCGTCAGCTAGTCTTCTGACTTCACCAACTTCTTGAGCTTGTTTACCAATGAGCTTCTCAGCTTCCTGGTGCATCTTAACAATATCTTCAACAGACTTGCCTTGATACTTGTTAGGTATAACAACTTCAGGTTTCTCCTCTACAGCAGGTTCTTCTACTGCTTGTGGTTCCTGTTGCTCTTCTACTTCTTCAATGTTATCAAACTCACCTTCTTGTTCAACCGTCTCTTCAAAATTAGCCATATAGTCTCCTGTCACGTTTGTGATTTTAGGAATTAAAAAATATCACCAGACGCTAACCCTCATTGCGCTTGTTGGTGAGTCTTACTTTTTGCTCTCGATTTCTAGCCCATGCGTCAGCAGCAGTTGGAAAATCTCCAGTTACTCCTTCTAACATAATGGTTGGTGCTGAGATAATACGAGTTGCTATACTTTGACACACAGAACATGTAACTGAAGGCTCTGTAGAATCAATGTATTTTTCCGTAATGTGACCTTCGCCACACCTAAATTCAAATATCCTTCTGCTCATTGTTTAGCTGCTCCCAGGCTTCTTCAGAAAGTTGTTTAAGAGTTCTAATCCAATGTAGGACATCTAACTGTCCCTTGCGAAAGTTTAACTCCTCTAGGCTTTGTGTAGCCATCAAGTTGTTTCTTTCTTCAATCATCGTTTCAACATCTGTCAGTAAATCTTTGTAACCTTTACTTGACATCATGTCGAACCTTGCTTCATAATAGGTCTGGAGTTCTTTATCCAATTGGAGTTCTCCTAAATGGTTTTACTTGTACAAGAAATGTAACATACTTTTTAGTTATTGTCAAGAATTATTTTGTTGCATCGCTACTATTTTTTCGTTAGAGTCGATGTCTCTTTCTTTAAGTAATACTTCTGCAGTCTTAACACGCTGGTCAAACTCATTCTTATCTCTACTGTTAATGTTTGCTGTCAGTGTTCTAATCAAATCAATCTTAGCTTTGTCATCTAGTAACGATGTCTCGGCTATAATCTTCTGCGCTCTTGCTTGTGCTTCTTGTGCGTCAGCAGCAGACTCTTGCGCTCTAGCATTTAGCTCATTAGCTTGAGCCTGTACTAGACCCATCTGTAGTTGAGCTTGTTGCTGTTGCATTTCTTGAGCTTGTGGATCAGGTTGCGACATCTGGTCTAACTGCATCATAAGTTGTTCTTTGTTCATCAAACTAGATGTAGCTATAATGCTGCGTAGCAACACAGGAACAATAGGTGAGTTAGGTCCAAGCGTCTGCATCAGACCAATAAGTTGTTGTTGTTCGTGTTCTTTGGCAATAGCACCAATAGAAGAGAACGTAGTAAACTTAAAGTCTTGCATTGGGTAACGGTCAGGATCAAACTGCATGTACCGATACGCAACCTTCTTAACCATCGGTATGATGAAGTCATCCTGAAACGATGCCATTGCCACACGGTTCTTCTTGACAATAGCAGACATAGCTAGTGACATACCCATACCGTTGTTCTGTCCCCCACCTGCTGCGCTCTTGACCAACTCTGACGAGTCTAGTGTGCCTGTTGCCTGTAGCAGCATTGCTTCAAAACCTTTAGCTGTTTCATAGTTAGAAGAGTCTGTACTTCCAAACTTAAACGGTTGTAGGATCTCAGCAGGGTTTCCATTAGTTAGGATGTTTTTACCAGGTCTAACTTCGAACTTCATACCTCTCGGTAGTCTTGTAGCATCAATACCCATCATAGGTGCAGTGGTTAGGGCTAAGGAGTCCATATGGCTGCGTAGCTGGGCGTCAACAGCTTTTTGCATGTTGTAACCCTTCTCGACTGTTCCAACGCCGTAGAAGAGCCCTGGTTGAACCTCAGGTCTATATGCAATGATAGGTCTATCTTCCATCATATACGGAGACTGCTCTGCTTTTAGAAGCTGATTGTCATTAGCAATAACAATGACTGCTTCGACGAGATCAGAAACTTGATCTGCAGCAGAGTGTTCAGGGAATAGATCAACAACTTCATCACCTCCATTCTCTAAGTTTTCTAAGTATTCTCTTGGTACAAGACCGTAATAACGAATAATCTTTACTTTGTCATCTTGGTATGTAGTTTCTTCCAAGTGGCTAGGGTCTAAATCATCTCCTTCGTAAACGGGTTCTATATCTACTTTACGGTAAACACCTGACTCTATCCCTCTTACTATCTGATAGAGACTAACGTACTCTTCTACTGCTACACCCATTGCTTCTTCAATCGAGTCAGCGTTAGGATCAATCAGTAGATTTCTAGGGTTAACAGGCTTGACTTTTACAACAACCTTCTCTTGTTCTGTAACGCCTACAGCAGCCATACCTTGCTCACCTGGCATAGCCTGTGTTGTAGGTATACGTTCCATTTCAGTCTTAACTAAAACTTCTCCTATACCTGTGCCGTAGACTTCGGCTAGTTTAACAATAGATGATACGTTGTTGATGTATGCGTTGTTATGTGTGTCTTCTAACAGAAGAGCTTGCATCATTTCAACGTCAGTTCTTTCTTGATCTAAACCATCGTCAGTTATTTCAAACAGTTTACCTGTTCCAGCAAAGCCTTCCATAGTTTCCGCAACCCTGTTATCAACAGCTTGACGGGTGGCAGGACTAATAATTTTACTACGCTCACTATCCCTCGTACGATCTTCAGCGGACCAAACACCATAATATATCCTTTCATATTCATCCCACTTGGTTTCATAATTAGTATCTCTCCAATCTCTCCACTTGTCACAGTGGTCAACCACGAAAGACACCAGATCTTTGTCGCTCTGCGTTTCTACTTCGTTTGTTTCTTCGTTGTAATCTTCAGCCATATTATATCCTATTAAGGTGTAACGTAATCAAAAGGGTCTCGTAGTAGAGGATTAGAGTACATCTCATCGTCTTGCTCGGCAGTTCCTCCTAAAACTAAACCCCCAGTAGCAAAAGTAGGTGCAGAAGAATCTTTAGTTATACTAAACATAGCATCATCAGGAGAGGCTTTTTTGACGTTTTTAGCTAAGACAAGAGGACCAACTTGTATTACTTCGTCTGCTCCTGTAACCGGCAATCCAGTAGCTTTATCATAAAAATAAGAAGCTCTATATGGATTCATACCTACTTGTACCCACTCTGAGTTAGGTTTTTTAGACTCTTCTAATAATTTAGTAGCTAATTTATAAACTTCTTTTGGGTCTTTATTCTGCCAATCGCCATAAATTCTAGCTATAGTAGATTTATTAGTTTTTTGAGAAGCAATGTTTAAAGCTCCTTTTGAAGAAGATTTAAAATCAACATTTTTTAATACAGCAGTTTGTCCATATCCAAGAGCTTTTCCACCTGTTTTTGTTCCGTCATGTAAACTAACAACCCAAGTATCGTATCCTTCGTATGCTGGTATATCTAACCTAGAAGAAATTCTTTCTCCGTTTTTAAAAGATTTATTTACACCTACTATTCCTTTTTTAACTTTATCTTCATTTAAAGACATAGCTATTTCTTCTTTAGAAGGCATTTTAGGCATTGAAGTTAAAGGCTTTAAAGGTAAATAATTTTCAGCTAGTTCTCTATATTGTTTTGAAAATATTTTTCCTTGCTGAAGTTGTTTAGCTGCTTCAGCTAATTCTGGAATTTGTTGTTGTTGTTGTTTAACTTTATTAACTTTTTGCCATTCTTTTACATCTGACTCTGTTAATTTTAATTTTTTAAACGCTTCTGGAGTTTCTTTTGTAACAGCCCGTAAAAATTGTTCAGTGCCTTCTTTAGCTAATCTTTTTGTTGGACCTATACCACCAAACAAACCTGCAAGAGTAGCCCCACCTATAATACCTGCTTCTAAAAAGTTACCTTGTTTAGCAGCGTCATAAGTTTCTTTAGCTCCTATTGCTTCGGCTGGACCTGGAACAAAACTAGCAACTTGATAAGCCTGTTCTGGTGTTACATTAGCATAAGGATCCTGTGTTACTCCGGCAGCAGCAGGATTTGTACCTAGTCTTTCTAAAAAACTTTTAGCCATATTTAATATCCTGATATAATGTCTAAGGGTTCGTAATCGTCTTCGTAATCTTCAAAGTATACTGCTGCATTAGCTATGTGAGCTATCAAACTTACTGAATCAATCATGTCATCGTGTACGCCAGTGGTAGGAAAGTTAAGCAACTCGTCTTTAAACTCTCTTACCCAATCACCATCACAAAGTTCTACCTGCTTATGCTCAAACCTGCCTTGCAACGCACCAACAACTCTGTCTACTTTACTCTTGTTACCTAGTTTTATTTCTTCTATACGTGGATAGATACCTTTTTTTAACATCATCTCTGTTAAATAAGGCAACACTGCCCTCATTAGAGAACCTTTTTCTATACCAATGACCTGTATGTCGTATAACTGGGTGTGCTTTAAGATTCTCTCGCATACCTCTTTAATGTCCCATCTACCTGCGTCAACCTTATCAACCCACCATTTGTTATCGTCTCCTACCTTGACAATAGCTATAGATGTTTGGTCTAAATACTTCTTCTTGTTACTGGCTTGCTTTGATACGTTCTCAAAACCTGCCAGGTCCACAGCCATGTAGTAAGTACCGTGCTCTGGTTCATCATCTTTATCCTTTACTACCACCCAGTTTTCTTTAAATATCTCTGACTGTGGTGCTTCAAAACTAGCCATGAACTCCTGCCTGTATGCAAACGTAGACATGGTGTTCTTTGCTATCTCAATCTCTTCTTTATCTAGCAGTGGATTATCAAAGCTAGTAAAGTGCCAGGACTTCCAGTCTTTAGTCTCTGGCTTACCACTCTGTCCCATCTTGTAGATGTCGTAGAAGTGATTACGTCCCTTCGGTGTACCTATAAATATACAGTGACCCTTCAAGTCAGCTAACGCTGGTCTCAAAATCTGCTCAAACACTGTAGGTTTAATATCTGCATACTCATCGAGTACAACAAACTTTAAAGCTACACCTCGCATTGTCTCTGGTCTATCTGCTCCCTTTAGCGATATTATAGAACCATTAATCAATGTTAACTGCATATTGTTTACATGACTATTTGCTATGACCGGATTACCTAACTCCAGTAGCTGTTGCCACATAATGTCCCTAGCCTGTTGCTGAGTAGGGGCTACATACCAGACATGACCCTTGTCAGCTTCTAACGCAGACACTATCAGTCTCCACGCAGCCATTCTACTCTTACCTGTCCTACGACCAGCAGCTATGACCTTAAATCTAGCTGGATCAGTCCAGACCTCCTGTTGCCAGGGCAGTAAACTAATCTTCAGGTCTGACATCGTTTACGATTGTAAACAGCGATTAATTCACTAACTTTTCCTCGTGACGATGACTTACCGGAAATGCTTCGATGAACATCTAACTCATGTAAAACAGCTTTAGAATAAATTCTGCGTGTGAATTCGGTATCGTGATTTGATATCACAACTTTTATATTTTTATCTCTACAGCTTTCCGCAAGCTTAGTTAAGCACTCTTGGTTTTCATCATTAAAAGTACCTTTCGTATAAGCTGTAAAGTTAGAAGATGAAGAAAAAGGAACGTAAGGCGGATCACAATATACAATATCACCTTCCTTAACCATATCAAAAGTCTTTGAAAAGTCGGTACATACAAATTCCGCCCTTTTACTTTTTTCGGAAAAAAGTTCCATCTCTCTTATTGGAGCAGTTGGTGAGGAGTACCGCCCATAAGAGACATTGAAAAAGCCTTTGCTGTTGTACCTACACAAGCCATTAAAAGAATGTTTGTTGAGATAAACAAACAAAACACTTTTCCTTAAATTTTCAGAACTTAGCTGATTGAACTCACTCCTTAGATCATAGAAAGCTTCCTCACTGTTATATTTGTCTGCGAAAATATCGTTGACTTGTAAAATCAAATCCTTAGAGCAATGCTTAAGATTGTTGAATAATCCGATTAAATCTGGATTGCTATCACAAAGCAGATAGTCGTTAAAATCTGTACCCATAAAAACAGAGCCAGAACCTACAAAGGGTTCTACAAGTCTCCCCTTAACTCCTAAGTGTTTGCTTAAGATGGGAACAAGCTTAGACTTACCACCAGCCCATTTTAGGAAAGGTTTAGATAAAATTGTCATGTAACTTTGTCAACACTTATCGTCTCGTATTCAACATCTTGTGGTTCCTCTTGATCTATAACTTCAGCCTTACTATCGCCCACCATTGATATCTGTATGTTCACACTGCCTCTACCTGCATCTTTACCTTTTTCAAAGTACGACATTGGTAGCACTCGATCAATGCACATCTTTAAACAAGCAACTTGATCTTTATCTTCATCATTAAGTGCTTTACTAATGATTGTGTTAATAACTGTTTCACCACTTGTAGCTAACAGCCTTGCATGAAACTCTTTTATTCTTGCAGCTTCGCCTGGAGGACGACCAACAACACCACGTTTCTTTTTTGCTTCTACATCTGTTTTTCTAGGTCTACCTCTACCACGCTTTTTAGGGACATCAGACAATGTTTATCCTTTTTTGCACTA
>Ga0315320_10002543_pt1 | contig 15003 bp, 6 predicted proteins | sample M140m21515metaG_FD_203458 | JGI IMG/M metagenome (GOLD analysis project Ga0315320, IMG submission 203458) | Ammonia-oxidizing marine archaeal communities from Monterey Bay, California, United States - M1 40m 21515 | ecosystem: Environmental > Aquatic > Marine > Coastal | place: USA: California... | reverse complement strand
TGGTTGCCTATCGCGAGAGACCTCCATGGTCAGGATCCAGCTCTTGATGCATTCCGACGCATGCATGCTGAACTTCAACAACAGATGGCCGAAGACATCGATCAAGCGATTATCTTTTTAGATGACCAAGTCGCGAAACAGCCAGAATCATCCGATGTTCAAGTTTTACGCCATAGCCTTGGTTCAAAGCTGGCAGACGAGTCACGGTATGCTGACGCCTTAAAACAATACGAAAAGCTGCTTGACTTCCAAGTCGCCCACCTCGCTGAACAAGAGCAACAATATGGCGTAGGAATGACTCTACGAAGCCTTGATGAAATCAGCGAACTCGCGAACCGAAGCGACGCCATGGACAAGGCTGTTGACAAAGCCCTCACAGCATTCCAAGCACTTCCTGAGGAGGCCGCTCGTGCTTGGGACCCACTCTCTCAATTAGTCGTCCTGAAGGCTCATTCTCTGATTGAGGACAACCAGACGGAAGCAGCAGCAGCCATTGTTGCCAAGCAAGTTCAGTCACTTGATGATGCCTGCAGCGATACAGAAGCAACTGAAACAGTCATGCACGCTCATGTTGCACTGCTAAAAAGGCTGACCAGTCCGAATCGCAATAATGACAGTTGGCGTGACGGTTATGTCGGAAAGCTGGAAACCGCATGCGCTACAGCTTTTGAGCGTTTTCCAAAGTCGATGCGACTGCAGAACGATTACGCTGAAACTCAATACTTGATGATCACGCAATGGGGACAGGATGATCCCGAAGCCAATGAGAAGCGAATTGAACGTGCATTTGCAAAGCTAAGCCTTCCAGCGATCTCCAATCGGTCGGTAAATGCGATCCTTCGCCGCATTGAGGTACATCGCGAACGCATGCAGGCGGCTAAACCCGTAGCGACGCTGGTCGGACAAATGGCTCCTGAATGGGACATTGATGGTTGGGCGAACACTGTCGGGGTGACGCGCAAATCCTTTGAAGGGCAAGTCGTGCTGCTCGATTTCTGGGCTATGTGGTGCGGTCCTTGCATTGCGACCTTCCCACACCTACGCGAGTGGCGAGAGGAGTTCGGTGACCAAGGCTTTGAGATTGTCGGTGTTACCCAATACTACAACTTCGAATGGGATAACGAACAGAAGCGAGCCTCCCGTGCCTCCGGCGAAATCACACCTCAGCAAGAGCGAGAGACTTTGGCGAGTTTCCTGAAACACCATCAACTCGAGCATCCCGTCATGGTGGCTCCCAAAAAAAGCGAAATGAGCAGCAACTATGGCGTCAAGGGAATTCCTCACGCCGTCCTCATTGACCGGGATGGCACCGTGCAACTGGTGAAAACCGGGGCAGGACCAGCCACTGCCCAAGAAATCCACGACAAGATCAAAGAGTTACTCGCTAAACCCAAATAGCTTATAGCCTAAAAGACCAAGACTACGCTCACACTCTCTACTCTTAAGTGAACTCAACTGTCTCTGCTTTCGTGTCATGACACGAAAGCAGAAACACACGACTGCCAAGCAGAACAACGCACCCAATACCACGCCGCTGTTACTGCACAAAGCTCGCATCACTTTGCAAACCGCCAGTGCCTCGGAGTTTGCTGTGACTGCGATGGTGCAGTGGGCTGCAAGCTAGACGCCAAGAGCATACGTTTTGAGTATTGCGGGACCGTCACAAATAATTGAGTCTGGTCATCCTCAGCAAGGATGTTGTTGCCGGGATCACTATCCGGATCCGCTTGTTCGTATGACATGACCTGAAGGTCAACGACCGAGAGTCCGCGTTGCAGCGTGCGGGCCTGAAGGACAAGCGTCGCTTCTGCACCGCTAGCAATATCTCCGATCTGCCAAGTTTCTTCATTATCTGGCAAACCGTAGACCCCTTGTTGAGGAATGACACGCAGCAATTCAAGGCCCGGCGGAAGCGTGATCGCCGCAGAAACACCAGTTGCCGTTTCCGGCCCATTGTTAGCCACGGTAAATGTCATCGCTACAATCTCACCCAATGCTGGGTTCGCGTTAGCTGAGTTTGCGGAAGCTAAAATATCGATCAACTTGGGTTCGACGGTTACCGAGTCGTAATCATTTTCGGATGTATCGCCGTTATCAGGTGTACTGTTGGGGTCATACTGATCCGACCGAATGACCTCAGCAGTAGTTGCAATGGGCTGCTTTGAGTCAACGGTGACCACCAATTGCATTGAAGCGGCTGACTGTGCAGGAATGCTCGGGATATCCCAAAGCCCCAAAAACTCGTTGTACTCTCCCGCTCCGTTGGCGACCCTTACAAAGTTCAGGCCGTCAGGCAAAATCGAACGCACCATAACATTTGTTGCATCGCTCGGCCCATCATTGAAGACAATCAACGTATAGAACAGCTCCTCATTCTGATTCGGAGTCTCATCACTGACGTCTACCAAAACCCGAAGATCTGCGATCTGTGGGGTCACGGTGACGGCCGCATAGTCATCCTCAGACACATCCCCATTATTCGGTATGGAATCAATGTCAATTTGGTGACACTGATACACCTCTGCCTCATTGATCAATGGATCAGGCACGTCGATGCGGCCCTCGATCATCAACTGCGGGACCTCGCCGACAGCGACCTCGCCAACTTGCCAAAAACCGAGCGTCGGATCATAAACCCCATGACTTGGCTGGATTTCCAGCACAAAGAAACCTTCTGGTAAAACATCCTGAACGACAACACCCGTCGCCAGAGAAGGTCCTTGATTCGTTAGTTCAAGCGTGAAAGTGACATTGCCACCGACATTGGGACTAGGATCATCCACGACCTTTGTTAATGCCAAATCAACCAATTGTGGGGTGAGACTGACACTGGCCTGATCATCTTCCGTTGGATCATTGTTAGCCGGTGTACTATCAGGATCATATTGACTGGACGCGATCACTTCAGCTGTATTAACTTTCTCTCCGAGACTGCTCACAGCCACAGTGAGTTTCAACTGCTCTTGGCCGCCTTCTCCGATTGATGGCACACGCCAGATTCCATTACCGGAGGAATTGTACGTACCGGACGTTGCTTCAGAATCAACAAAGGTGAGTCCAGCAGGAATCTGATCCAGCACTTCAACATCCAATGCTTCATCAGGCCCGCTGTTGTTCAACGTGATGGTGTAAACGACCTCATCAAGTACGCTTGGATGATCATCACTAACGGTTTTGGTAAGCGACAAATCAGCACTCGCGGTCGTATTGGTAATGGATGCCTGGTCATCCTCATCATTCCCGTTGCCATCAATCCCGTCATCATTTCCTGGGGTACTATCAAAATCGAACTGATCAGCGGCAATCACTTCAGCACGATTCGTCCATGTGCCAGGCATCTTCACATCAGTCACGATCTCCAAGGTTGCGTCGGTATTCGGGGCCAGGGACGAAACGGACCAGACCCCATCTGAAAATGTCCCCACCGAAGGATCGCTGCTGGAAACAGTCACTCCACTTGGAAAATAGTCCTGCACCTTTATGCCAGTTGCTGTATCAGGCCCTGCGTTCTGCAGAGTGAGTGTGTAAGTAAGTTCACCGTTGACAGAAGGTCGGAAGGGGCTGGCTTCTTTGTTGAGAGACAGATCAATGATCGTTGGTCGTACAGAAGCAGAATCCTGATCATTCTCTCCCGGCACATTGTTCCCGGGCGTTGAATTAGGATCAGCCTGATCGGCTGCAGTAACTTCCGCTGAGTTCTCCTTGATGCCAATATTGTCCACCTGTCCGCCCAACTGCAGCGTGACAATTTCATTAGGATCGATCTGACCAATCGTCCAAACACCGGTCCCACTATCAAAGGATCCACGGCTGGGCTGGTTAGCACTGTACGTCAATCCATCTGGTAATTGATCCGTCACTTCAACCCCGGTTGCCGCATCGGGTCCCAGGTTAGTCACAGTGATCGTAAAGACAGAAACTTGATTCACATCAGGGCGTTCGTCATCGACCAACTTCTCGAGCTTCAAGTCTGCTACTTGAGGTATGACAGTGGCAGACGCCTGATCATTCTCATTGGGATCATTATTATTGGGGGTGGAACTGAAGTCTGGCTGGTTGGCAGTGAGCACTTCAGCAACATTCTCCACGGTCCCCACATCAGTGACTTCCGCCGTGATATCGAGCGTCAACACTTCACCATTTGCCACCTGACCTACATTCCAAACCCCACTTGATCCACTGTAGGAACCACGTGACACAATGTGGCTTTGATACTTCAGCCCCGCAGGCAGCGGGTCCTTGACCGAAACTCCGGTCGCCTCAGTCGCTCGTGAATTGGTCAATGAGACGGTAAAGTGGACAAGGTCGCCTACATTGGGGCGTTCATTGTCAACCACTTTTGTGACCGACAGGTCAATCTGCTGGCCAACAACATCCACGCTGGCCTGATCATCCTCGCTTGGAACGTTGTTTCCCGGTGTTGAATCAGGATCTAATTGGTCGAGGCTTTCTACCCGCACGACATTGGTCAATGGCGTGTCGTTGGTTGATTTGGCGACGATAGTCAGCGTGGCGGTCTGCTGTACCGCCAACTCACCTACATCCCAAATGCCAGAGGAAGAAGCATACGAACCAACGCCAGCAACCGAGCGTTCAAACGCAAGCCCGTCAGGCAAGACATCCTTTAAAGTAACGCCCGTCGCTGGATCTTGTCCGCCGTTGGTAACCGTGATTGTAAAATGCACTGAATCACCAACGTTCGGTTTGGCATTATCGACTTCCTTGGTAACGGAAAGATCTGCTGTCGCCAACTCGAAACTGGCCGAATCGTAATCATCTTCGGACGGATCCGAATTCCCGGGTGTGCTATCAGAATCATACTGGTCAACCGACTTCACCTCAGCAATATTTGTCGTCGACTCGATCGTATTGACCACAGCATCGATGGTCAGGGTAGCAGTAGCACCACTGGCAAGACTTCCAACGAGCCACTCGCCAGCACCGCGGTTATAATTACCCGAGTCCGCAGATGAAGCTGAGAACATCAGACCAGTCGGCAACTCATCTTTAACGACCAAATTGGTCGCATCGTCTGGCCCAGCGTTATTCACCTGCACTGTGTAACGAATGGACTGACCGAGAATCGGCCGAGCCACGTCAATGTCTTTCGTGAGGCTAACATCAATCACCGGTGGTGTTACCGTGACGGTCTGCTGATCATCCTCCAGTTCAACACCATTGCCCGGTGTACTATCAGGATCGTACTGATCGACTGAAGACACCTGAGCCATATTGGCTTGTGGCACAGAACTGTCAACGCGACCGATAATCGTCAACGTCCTCTGAGCTCCTGCAGGGATTGCCCCCACATCCCAAACCCCTGTACCAGCGTTGTAACTACTGCCCTGTGGTGTCTGACCTGACTTGAAAGTTATCCCGTCAGGCAATTGGTCAGTTACCACTACATTAGTTGCAGCATTTGGCCCCTGGTTGCTCACCACAATGGTAAAGACAACGTCCTGCCCAACATTGGCTTGGGCATTGTCAACTGCTTTGGACAATTCAAGATCAGCTTGTTGTGGTGTGACCGTAACACTGCTCTGATCGTCTTCTGAATCGGTTCCATTTCCTGGTGTGCTATCAGGATCCTCCTGATCGGCCTTCGTGACCTGAGCCATATTTACGACAACAGCAACATCCGTCACCCGTGCCCGAATCGACAACTGTTCAGATGCCTGGCTTGGTATCGCCCCAACAATCCACTGGCCCGTTGACGCTACGTACGTTCCCGTGCTTGCCGTGACCCCTTCAAAGGCAAGCCCGCTTGGCAGGATGTCCTGCACTTCGACACCACTTGCATCACTCGGCCCGGCATTGGCGACAAGCACGGTGAAGGTGACCATGTCATTCAAGTTTGGCGTCGCATCGTCAACCGTCTTAGTCACTGACAAGTCAATCTGCGTCGCGCCTATCGTTTGCGAATCCTGATCATCTTCACTCGGATCATTGTTAGCTGGCGTTGAGTCGGGGTCCCACTGGTCACTGGAAAAGACCTCCGCAGTATTGGTCAGATCACTCGCAGTTGTGGCTCTGGCATTGATCGTAAGCGTGACATTACCGCCAACGCTAAGAGAACCGATTTCCCAAATTCCTGTTCCACTGGTGTACTGCCCAACTGTTGCACTGCTTGATACATAGGTGAGCCCCACAGGCAACACGTCACGCACGGAAACGCCCGTCGCAGCATCCCGACCACCGTTGCTCACCTTGATCTCGAATGCGATTTCCTGGCCCACGGTGGGAGCATTATCAGACACACTCATGGTCAAAGAAAGATCTGCTTCCGGTGCCTGAATCGTCACCGAACTTTGATCGTCCTCACTAGGATCACCGTTGCCGGGCGTGCTATCGATGTCGACCTGGTCTGCTGCGATGACTTCCGCCGTATTGATCTTGGGCCCCGGTGTCACTACCGTCCCAACAAGTGTCAGCGTTTGGGTCGACGCGGGCGCGATCGCCCCGACCGTCCAGACACTGTTTGCAACACTGTACTCACCCTGCGTCGCTGAGGAATTCGCAAACACAATCCCATCAGGTAACTCATCTCTGACCTCAACCCCAGTTGCCGTATTCGGTCCCTCGTTGCTGACCTCCAGCTTGTAGTTCACCGTATTCCCAACGATCACCAAAGTGGGATCCGCAGTTTTCACTAACGACAAATCAATCGATTCGGTTACAAAACTAACCAAAGCCTGGTCGTTTTCATTCGCTTGCTGACCGTTGCCAGGCGTACTGTTGGGATCGAACTGGTCTGAAGCACTTACCTCAGCAAAGTTTTCTCGTTGACCGGCAGAAGTGATACGCCCACTTATTACAAGCTGTGCCATAGCACCGCTGTTAACGGTGCCGACAGTCCAAATTCCTGTGGAACTGCTGTAACTGCCAAGCGTGGCAGATGAAGACAAAAAGCTGACACCATCAGGCAATTGATCACTGACCGAAACGTTGGTCGCTACATCGGGGCCATTATTCGTCAACTCAATCGTAAAATTGACCACGTCGGAAATGTTGGGAGACGCGTTGTCAATTGTTTTCGTCAGACTTAGATCAGCTTGCGAAAAATTCGCAAAGTCACGAACAATGTTGGTTTCACCAACCGTTCCAACGATATCTGCTTGCCCATCAATATTTGCTGTGCCGGTGATTTCCAATTCAATCGCGCCGACCTTCGTGAGGTCAGCACCCGCACCACCATCGGAAACAAACTCCGTGAACGGCACAAACTCTTTTTGCGAAACACTTCCACCCGTTTGTGGAATAGGCAGAGTGGCTGAGCTAAAGCGGGTTGCTACTCCGACCACACCATCATTGGAATAAAGTCGCACCACTGCCTGGCTGCCACCCAAGTCTGCGCCTACCTGCAACTGCAACCCAAGCGCGGACCCACCATCCGTTAAATCAATGCTCCCCAAACCAACATCGTTAATGACGGCCGCATTGCCATCGATACCATCCCAACTGACACGGCGCTCGCCATCTCCCTGTCCGTTAGACCCAAACACAAGCAAACCAGGTAACCCCAGTGTCGTGTCGTTGACACTAAACTGCACCTGCCCCGTATTGCTCGTCAGATTCACAAATAAATCACGCTCACCACCAATGACTTCGGGAGCGAGTACCGATGAAAGCACAGGTACTCCATCGTTAGTGGCATCAGTCACTTGTTGCGTGGTCTGATTGAAAGTATCGATGGGAGTCACAATTGTGCCTGCAGCTGCATCGGCACTGAACGTCGCCAAAGGCGAAACACTTTGCTTCAAAGTGCTGCCGGAAACTGTTTGCGCACCTTGGAACACAAAATAGCCACCCGACGACTGACGGTTGAAGGAATACCGACCGTCGCTACCTGTAGTTGTCGTTGTGACCAACTGATCAGTGCTCTGGTCGAAAATACCGTCGCCGTTATCGCGATACAGCGACAACGCGGCCGAGGCGACCTCTTCCCCCGGGTCATATCCGTTCCCGGAAAAATCATCAAAGACAAGCCCCGACACGGACGCCAAATCCGTCGCTACCAACAACCGTCGGTTCTCGAGGGCCTCAAGAAAAAGCCGCCGCCGTGGACGCATCTGTGCGTCCGTTTTACGTTTTCTTCGCATCGCTATCCTGCTCTCAACAGAAGAAACCACTTTCCTAGTTGACGATTGTGTGACACACAGAAAACCAAAAAACAAGAGGCCTAGGTAATTTAGAAGCAATGCACGGCTTCTAACATTTGGGTTGACATAATCAACCAAACCTCACCCGCAAAACCCTCTAACAATCGCCTTACAGCAGCCAGAAATAGAAATCCCAGCTGTTCAAACTCATCAACCACACCCCCGCTAGAATCGAAAACACTAACGTTTTTCGCACCGAACTCGCAAATCAAGAAGTCGCATCGGTATAGCCAGGACAGTCAAACACAAAGGCTAGACAAAACAGGTCAAACAGCCAGCGACGGGGGTATGGGGTAAAAGCAACCTGCGAGACAAGGAAAGATAGGCAAGGCAGGCAAGTGTTTTCATCCTCAGTGGAGGACAGCAGAAAGTTGCTGATTTTTTTTGAAATTCTTCGCCACTGGCTATCTTTCGAGCAACATTCCATGCTGTCTTTGGTTTGATCAACTGCGCCGCACTGCCCGCTTGAAGCAGATGACGAATGGGTGATAGCAGTAGCGATCGCCGCACGCGTTCACCTCGTTCCAATCCCACTCATTGGGTTGCCAACAAAGACGAGTTGATTCGGTAAAGAAAGATCGAATTGAAGAGTCGTCGCAATTAACATGGGATCAAACGGAACACGCATTCACATCGTGTGGCATGGAACTCCGAGTCGGTTTGCGGATGGTGACTCTGCATTTGGCATCCCGAATCTGACCTCTGCCCTATTTTCATACGAAACCTCGCCTCACCTTCTTCTGGTCAATGGCCACACTCACGCCCCCTGCCACTGGTGCAAACGCATCGAGAACCGACAACTTGGAAATGCGTTTTGCGTTTCCTGGCGAAGCGTCGGATGTGATGCGGGACTATTTTTGTCGTGATGCGGATGGTGCCTCGCTGTCTTGGAAGTTCCGGATGTATTACCGTTTCCGGCCTTGGATTCCTATTTCCGCCCGTCAGCTATTGCAACGCGGCAGGAACCGCGGCATTGATGTTCCCCGTGACTGGTTTCTTCCCACCGACTTTTCGCAAGCTTTGCGTGCGACTGCGTTGCGAAATCCAGATCAACAGGTCATTCATCCTTGGCCAGACAACCATCGAATGGCAGCCTGCCTCACTCATGACGTGGAAACCCAAAGTGGAGTCGGGCTTGTCGATCGTTTGGCCCGTCTCGAAGAATCGCTTGGATTCCGCTCGTCTTGGAACTTTGTGCCACACAAGTACAAACTTGATTTTGGGTTGATGTCAGACCTTCAAGATCGTGGGCATGAAATCTGCGTTCATGGATACAACCACGATGGTCGTTTGTTCGAATCGAGACGCACGTTCAATCACCGGACGAAGCACATCAATAAGGCCATGCGAGATTTTAATAGCAGGGGCTTTCGCGCACCGATGGTCCACCGAAATCTGAAATGGATGCAAGCGTTGGATGCCGATTACGACGCATCCTGCTTCGATGTTGATCCATTTCAGGCAATGTCGGGTGGCATCGGTTCCATGTGGCCATTTCTGGCAGGCAAGTTAGTGGAACTCCCGTACACGATGCCACAGGACCACACCCTGTTGGTGACGCTCGGTGAACGAACACCGCAAGTCTGGATCGTGAAACTGGCGTATCTTCGCCAACACTCAGCCATGGCTTTGTTGATCACACACCCTGATTATCTCGACACAGCCTCAGCTTTGAAGGTGTACGATGAATTCTTGAAGCATCTTCGCGAGCAGCCCAACACCTGGTCAGCGTTGCCTCATGAGATCTCCCAGTGGTGGCGAACTCGCGATGCCCTGAAGATTCAATCTAGCGATAAGTCAAGCACAATTACTGGCGACCATGCTGAGCGAGCGAGAATTGCATCTCTGTCCTCACTGTTTAGTTAACACTAACTGACCATTCACAACCCGATCACGGCCACAGCCCTCTTCTAACGCTGTTCCGTACTCCATGACTCATCAAATCAAGTTAGTGAAGTGTTCGGCAAGGATAAAAAACACTTTCCACAGTCACATGCATCCACGCCACTAAACATGACGCGAAAAGAACATCCAAATTCATGTGCCACGTGTCTTGGATTTTTCAAGATCGTCCAAAGTGCGAAAGTAGAATCCTTCCAAGCCTTTGACAAGCTTTGGATAATCATATTCGAGCGCGGTATGACGCGCATTCGCGCCTAGTTGCTTGGCGAGGGCTGGGTTATCAAGCAATGAGACGACCTTCTCTGCAAAGTCATGCTCATTACAATCAGCCAGCAAGCCTACCTCGTGTTTCTCGAAGAAGGGAAGAAGATCACCGACAGGATTTGATACTGTCGGCCTTCCCAAAGCCATGTAGTCTCCAAATTTATTGGGCCAACGCCCGACATTGTAAGTTGTGTTTGGAAACGGCAGCAAGAACACATCAGCGCAGCCCAGGTACCACGGCAAATCCTCATCGGAAAGAAAGCCCGTGACCAACAAACGGCCCTCGACGCCACACTCGCGAGCGAGTTCAACAACCTGCGGGTTTGTTTTTCCCGTCAGCATCAATTTTACGTTTGGATATCGCTCGGCAACTATCTTCAACGTTTTCATGACAATCTCGAGATCCCAGTGTGTTTGCCAACTGGAAAACGCAAGCACAGGCTCAGTCGCAGCAAGACCAACCCGTTCGCGACAGACCACTCTGTCCCGATCCAAGAAATAGTCTGGATAGGTTCCACCCTGCAGATGATGAATACTGTCAGCAGGGACGCCCAGCTTTTCAGCACGTTCGCCCAACGCTCTGGCAATCACCGTGGTCCCCACGGCTTCGCACCGGAAAGCTTCCTCGTAATAGGTCTCCATGCGCCCGAAAAGGAACCGATACCAACGCGGACGAAAATGATCAATGATCCCTCCCCGCCCCCACCAATCATTCCAATCAGTAAAGATTGGAATCTGATGTTTGCGACTGTAGTACTTAGCGGCATGGATCGTAGCCGGACGCGTCTCAAAACAGTGGATTAAATCGTACGGACCATCATCACTTCTCAGGTAGCCGATCCGGCGAAGCGTACTCCATGGATCCCACCCGGTTCGCGCACGCCCCCAGAGCAGATCAGGCACAGATACCCACCGCACCCCCTCGCTTTCTGTAACCCGTATTCGAAGCTTTGCCTTAGGTGCTGTGTGCACACACGTAACGTGGTGTCCACATCCGGCAAGCGCAGTAGCAATAGCACGCCCTCGGATCCCACCAAGAATATGATGGCAGACGAACAGGATACGCAATGCTTTTCGATCATCCGTCATCTTTGACGACTCGACAGCAAGTAAATTATCCATTCACGACCCAGACGATGCCTGTACAAACAAAGCCGGTTGCGCGCCAGCACCGCCCAGCAAATCATCATAAACCTCTTTGTATTTTTGCATTTGTTTTGACACGCAAAACTCATCACGCACAAAGTCCCTCGCATTATCAACCAATTGGAGGGTCTTCTCAGTCTGACTCAACAATCCTAGAACAGCTTCCGCCAGGACCTCAGCGGACCCCGGCCGAATCAGAACGCCTGTTTCCTCGCTAACCACCTCCCGAGTTCCACCAACATCCGTTGCAACGACGGGTTTCCCGGCAATCATTGCCTGTAACAGGCTCAAGGACAGGCCTTCATTATCCGAGGCCTGTAGATAAACATCCATTGCAGCGTAAAGACTTGGCATGTCAGGACGATGCCCAGCCCATATCACTCGTTCAAAAACCCCCAACTCGCGTGCTAGTTTACGGAGCACGTTCTCTTCCTCCCCCGCTCCGGCGAGAAGCAAGCGGCATTGCGGAAATTCCTTTGCAATGATTTGAAACGCCTTCAACATAAGGTCCAATCGTTTCACATTAGTGAGCCGGCCAGCGAATCCCAGTACGATCTCCCCCTCGTTAATACCGAATTCCAAACGACACGAGTCACGTAGCTCAGGCCTTGCGTAACTGCCTTGATCAACAGCGTTTTGAATAACAGTAACCTTCTCTGACCTCATCCCCGGCAAGCTCAGCAAACTAGCTCCCACATCACGACTAACGGCCACAATTTTATCCGGCAAATAGCTCGCCATGCGATCTGTCAAAGAGAACATCCAGCCATTTGCATTTCGATCGGCAGAACGCGCATGCAAGTGCTTAGTAGTTAACAATTTTGCATTACGACGCAACCCTAGTGCGACCCCCGCTGCCACTGTCGTGCGTGGGGTATGGGAGTGCACAAGATCAAATGGGTGTTCACGGAGATACGATTTCAACCGTCGAAATACTTCCCTTTGGCCCGTCGCTTCGGCAGAAAAATCGACAACACGCGCCCCAAGTTCCTCAAAGGGATCACGCACGGAAACTCCGCTCAAACCTGCCACGTGCCATTCATAGTGAGAGTCACCAAAACACTTTATTTGTTGCAAAACCATGCTGGTAATACTGCAATCATCTATCCCATTCATCAAATGCAGAACGGGGATCCGAGCACCAGAGCGATTTTCAACGATCATCTCATTCCCCGCCACATGTCACATTACAAACGACTTTCGCGTGGACCCTGAATGGTCCGAACGCCAAGACAACACTTAACCAAAGAACCTCAACACATACCATCCACGGATTTCCCACGGACGTGTAGTCAAACATCAGTACAAAAAGAATCAGGCATCCGGCTTAACGCAAAACCTCAAAACGTATGTCCCACCACCGTCCGCAAAAGCATCTTTAATCTCTGTAATCCAAGCGAACAGCAAACCATCGAACAGCGTGAGTATTTCTCGGGTTCGAGGATAATTCAGCCATCATCAAAGTCAAGTTTCTGTATTAATTACAGCGATGAAAATCATGCAAACTATCACCTTTCAAATAGCTCAAGGCTGCGCATGCATAACTTCCAAAATGCGTTCATTCATGGCTTGCAGTCTGCAACCCCACGTTTGCTTCATTGCAAAGCTTTGACGATTCGACTTGCTTTGCTCTCCATCCCGTTTCATGACTGCGGTTAACTGACTAATGATCTCTCCAACATTGGTCCCTACTGCGACGCGCTCACCGTACTGCCTCATTGCAGGCAGATTGGTAGCGACCACAGGCAACCCTGCAGCCAAGTACTCCAACACTTTCAACGGATGTAAATACCGAGTGTGTTCGTCCACAATGTAAGGAATAAATCCAACATCAAACGCCTTCAGAAATCGAGGAACGTCCAATCGATCACATCGCCCTAAGACAGTGACATTGGGACAGCAATGAAACAGTTTGGCGTCAAACTCGGGCTCCTGAGGTCCAATCAACACAAAGTTCCAATCTGGTCTTCGTGCTGCACAAGCTTTAATGAGCTCGACATCAATTCGACAATTCAACAATCCAATGAATCCCACAATCGGCTTTTGCATATCGCCTAACTCTTCCGCGGGAATCGTGTCTGAACTCATGGACGTAGCAAATAACTCAGCATCCACTCCATGAGGTGCGTAAAAACAGTTCGAATTATGCGGACGTTTCAATTCAACGAGATTTTGTGCTGTTGCAAACACTACATCAACTTTCTCAATCAATCGCCTCTCCCATTTCCGCACATTTGATTCCCGATTTCGCGATCCCTTGTACGACGCGTGATCATCTGTAATCGAATAAACACCAAATGCCTCCCCAAGATTCCCATGCAAAAAGCACGCATCAGGCGAATACGACCACAGAATAAAATCTCGAAATCCATGATCCGCAAGAACTCGCCTCAGCCAGCGTCTTAACATGTACTGGTTCGCGTGAATCACGGGTGTTTCGAAACGCATTGGAAGTACCGGAGGAGGTGTCGCAACAAGCAGTGATTGTGTTGCTTTGCCCACAGACCTTACCCTCGCCCCAACACAACGATTTTCTCTCCGTGCCGACAGTTTGCATTTACTCGCTGAAATCAGATTACGCGGTCTTTCCACATACAAGACTCGGTTTCGCTCTGCTAACCGACTCATATATTGATGATTGCTCAACCAATTCTGGTCCCATTCTGAGGCAGAGATACACACAATATCGCGACCTTCCAATGCTTGTGGGTCAGATTGATTTTTCAGTTCAAGCATATTGCCCCCTGTTCACCAACGCCTGCATTTTTTGTATTCCATTACGAAACATGCCCCACAAAAGAGTGAGCACAAAAAGGTAGACCAAGGCTGCCCCGCCGATGGCAACCAAAGGATGTTGATCACTACCGAAAGACAGGTAGGCCAACATTCCAGCACAGCCAATGGCAGGAAACCGAATGGCCTCGCCAAAGCCGCTCACCGACCAATATCCCGTGGTCGCTCGTAGATGCTGCAGGAAATTGATCCCGGCTGCCAACAGCGTGGCAACCGCCGCCCCCACCAGTCCGAACAACGAGATGAGCATAACACCGAGCAAGCACAAGATCAGCGTATTAAGCAGCGTAATTCTGAAAGCAACGAGCTCCGATGATCCTGCCCAAAGCAACTGACCGAGAATGCTGGTGCACGCCTGAAAAATCAAAGACCATGCAATGATGCGTAACACCATGAGCGATGACTCAAAGTCGGCATTCTCATAGAGCATTAGCAAAATAGGTAACCCAAGCCAGCAGAGACCAATGGTTGCAGGCAAAGCAATGCTAAGCATTCCCTCGAGCATCAACTGTACGATATTTGCCAACTTGTCTTTGCTTCGATCAGTTCCTCGACACAAAGCTGGAAAAACCCCAAAAGCGACACTGGAAAAGCACAGCAACACTGGCGACAACAACTGCACAGCAGCGGCGTACACACCGACAGCGGTCTCGCCTATCGACAAAGACAACAGCAAAATGATCGAAGCCCCCTTCACCGAGTTCCCAGCCTGAATCCCGAAAAAGGCCATCGACCCACG
>Ga0315320_10002541_pt1 | contig 15006 bp, 9 predicted proteins | sample M140m21515metaG_FD_203458 | JGI IMG/M metagenome (GOLD analysis project Ga0315320, IMG submission 203458) | Ammonia-oxidizing marine archaeal communities from Monterey Bay, California, United States - M1 40m 21515 | ecosystem: Environmental > Aquatic > Marine > Coastal | place: USA: California... | reverse complement strand
AGGTGAAGCGTGATGGCAAAGGTGGCCCCCAAGTCTCTATCCACCTCAAGCAACCACAAGGCGGCGGTGCAAAAGAGCTCGTACCCGCCAAAGAAACCAGGGGTCGGAATGGCCGTCATGCCCGCCAATGTGATCGACCATGTGGTCCACACCGCACCGATTGAACTGGGAATACCCGGAAAGCCCCACATAAAGGCGCCAATACCCACCAAGGTGAAGCTCCATAATGCCACCGTTTGTGCCACCACTTGGCCACACCTCAACGGACTGGCGAGAAGGGAACGGGTTCCCTCTCGAAATTTTCGGGCAAAGCCCCCGAGCTTGCCCAGCAACGGGATCCGCTCCAAGAGTACAATCGCAGGCTCCCCGACCCCGATCAATACCGCACCAAACACCACTCCACCCGCCACGATGGTTCCAGCGATTTTCTGACCCGCGCCCACGACATCTATGCCCTGCACCATGAGTCCTTCTTGTGGAAGCTCTACCCACCAGGCGAGACCCAGCAACATCACGAGCAGCATGGCCACATCGAGCAGGCGCTCCAGCACAATGGCCGCCATCGCTTCACCAAAGGGCACCGAATGTTTCTCGGCCAGCAATGCCGGACGCACCAATTCTCCAAGGCGAAGCGGCACCACATTGATCGACAAAAACCCAATGCTGTTGATCGCAAACATTGAACCGAACGGTATGGGCTTGCCCAACAGCGTTCGGAGCCGGAGCGTCCGGACAGCGTGGGCCAACAGATAGCAAACCACAACCGGACCAAAGGTCCACCATGCCGTGTTTGCCAGTGCCTCTCGGGCTTTTTCCCACTCAACCCCACCGAGAACCGCAAACAGGCACCCTATGGTGACCAGTAGAATCAGCAAAAGTTTCCACCGCATCAGGGTGTTCGAGCCCGCAGCAGATGCATCTCAAGCACATGATTGCTCAACGCCTGATTCGATTCCAGCCCGAAGGCTTCGGGCAACTCATCACCCGTCACATCTGAGCCAAAAAACCGGTCCCAAATCACAAGTGTGTTGCCATAGTTTCCGTCACACCGAGAACCATCCCGGGTGTGATGCCACGCATGGAAATGAGGATGATTGAAGACAAGGCCCCACAACTTGGCCGCTGGGTGATGCGGATTCCAGCGAAGATTCGCATGCTGAAAAGCATCGGCCACAGCGCCCACACTTAATGCTGCCGGCAATGCCCAGGCGGACCAAGTAGACACATTCAGTACCGCTGAGAACAGCACCACGGGCAACATGGCCAACTGTAAAAAATCGACCACATGCATGCGCAAACCGGCCGTGGCATCCAGACGCTCTGTCATGTGATGTACCCGATGAAAGGTCCACAGCCACGGCACTCGGTGGTGCGCGCGATGAAGCCAATAGCGAGTGAAATCAAGGATGAGAAATGCGGCACCAAACTGTGCCACAGGATGCGCGATCACCGAGGCATCGGTCAATCCAATGTCACAGTGGGCAGCAACCCACGCGATGAGGGTGACCCGCAACCCAAAGAGCACCAGGCCATTCGTTACATTGATCACCGTATCCGAGGTCACGAACCCTTGGCCACGATCACGGGGTGCCAGGGCTCCCAAAAACAGAAACCCAGCCAAAGCACTTCCCTGGATCAACGCGTTCAGCACATCCTCAACCTTGGTTGGTGACTGATTCGATTAGCCATCGGTTCCTGTGGTGTCTTCAGAGTCCGATTCTTCGGATTCGTCGTCTTCGCCAAGTGGATCTGGGTCAATTGTAATGTCCACGAACGGAGCGTCTTCAAAATGAGCCTCGACGTACAGACAGTACTCAGAGCCTTCACAGGGTTCGCAGTCGATGGTCAACAACTCAAGGTAGTCACACACGGCACTCGGATCCGGGCCCAGCGGGGTTCCGGGCGTGATCTCGATCAGAGAACCCAGGCTGCTCGTGTCCAACATTCCAGCAATCCACGCCCCCCCCATCGAAGCTGCATCGGGGGCGATGGTGCCCTCTAAGTGCATATCGATGAGCGGAATGGCCACATGCGTTGAACCGCTGCTGTAGATGATGTCCAACCGATCGGTATCCACCGAGAAAAAGGGTGCCGCCGAAAAATCGGCCGGTGGAAAATCGTAGGTACCCAGTCCCATGTCTTGGACTGCCTCACCGTCTTCATTCAGGATCCCCTGTGCCACCAACAGGGTCAGGGAATCCTCTCCGACATCCGCGACGCTCGCAAGCAGTACCGATGTCAGGTACTCACCCAAGAACGCACCCACCATGGGGGGGTCGGTAAATGTCGCACTCGGCAAGTCGAGGGTGTAGACATTGCCGATCAATGAACTCTCTTCACCCTCAAGAGGGGCACCATATTCACTGGTCGTAAACGTTGTGGCAAGCTCGTTCGCACAGGTCGCCGTCAAGGTGTAGGTCTCGTTTCCGACCAAGGCCGCATCAATCATGGCCGTCTCGTAGTCCTCGCTCCAGCTCACTTCAAAATCAACCGTAGCACCCGTAGAATCGACCAGAGTGAAGGCATGACTCTCTTCGGGCATGAGATCAAACTCGACCTCGACGTCGTCCATGTAGAACCAGTCTTCGTCGCCATCATCCGGCTTAAACTCTTCTACCGTGGCCGTGCACGGATCCGATTCGCCATCCGCGTCGGCATCCGCATCTGCATCTGCATCGTCTCCACCATCGGAATCCGCTGAACCATCGGCATCGGCATCGGCATCGGCATCGCCGTCGTCGGCGCTGCTCGACCCGTCAGCATCCCCTTCTCCAGCGGTCTCGCTCTCAAAGTCGCCATTCGCGGATGGCTCATCCTTCGTAGAACAAGCTGTAAGCAGCAATAGGGCAAGGGTGTAGTTCAAGCGTTTCATGCGTTTTTCCTTCCTGACAATGTTTGACGCCGGAGCGTACTCTAAGATTCAGTCACTCACCACTCGCTGTGTCCTCAATGGGAGAACCCGGAGTGGTGGAAACATCCAGCACGTACCAAAAGGGCATCCCACCTTTGCGGCTTGTGGGGGTGCTTGCGCAGCACGCACCCAGGCGAATCAAATATTCACCCGGAACCTCTGCCGTGAATGCCACTTTGGCATCGAAGTTACTCGATGAGTCATGCTGACTTTCGATTCCGATCTGCTCCAAGTCTGGACCCTTGACTTCGATTTCTGGATTCAATGGAGAGCCATGAACCCATGAATCGGTCTCCACGACCACTCCCGTGTTCGCCTCGGTCACCAACAGCGAGAACCAGTCATTCTTGGTGCCGTTTTCAACCCACCCATAAATTCGCTCACCACCCGCTACCGGCATGGCATCGTCCTTGCTGTCGTTCGGCTCTTCTTCTTCAAAGTCCCACTGTACCGGCGCCTTGGTAATGCTGACCCGCATGCGCCAAAAGTAGTCTTCGCCAAACTGGACGGTACCGATGTTCTGCTCAAACAAGCCGATACCCATGGTACGGGCTTCATCCAACTTGAAGGTTCGATCGATGTCTTCGGACAAGAAGCTGTCCTCAAAACTCCCCGTAAACTCTTCGTCTTCATCGAAAACAAACAATCGAGGGTTGGCCATCGAGCCCAGGGCGGAAGCCCTCACCCACACGCGGATCCACGCATCGGATTCGACATCAAAGCCAAATACGTCTCCGTCCATCGGCATATCAAAGGCACCACACATCCACCGCTCCAAAGGAAGATCCTGTGGTTCATCGAAATCATTGTTGGGTTCCAATTCTTCGTAGTCGCACTGACTCGATGGAGGCAGTTCTTCCTCCCCCGTGTCTTCGGGCGGTTCATCGATAGCCGTGTCGAATGGTGGCGGATCTGTCACCGACACACTGGGCACCGCTGGCATGTACCAGCAAGAGCCGCATCCCTTACATGAAAGAAGCCAAATGAAGAGGGTGTGCATTCAACCGTCCTGTTCTATCCCACACACGGTCCTGTACCGTGTAGGATGTATTGGAGTCATCATAACCATAAGTCGACCAGGTCCGCTTCATCCAATAGCTTAAAGTCATGCGTCATACTGTCTACACATTGCTTGTTTTCGCCTCCGTGGGCTGTAGCTCACCGGATACCAAGATCACCCGACTCACGCCCGACGTCACTGTCGCGCCGGAGCAAATTGCGTTTGGGGAGGTGGTGCCGAGCTTCACGATTGACCAAACCATCCAGATTGTGAACTCCGGACGATCCGCCCTTGAAGTGTCATCATTGTGGCTCAGTGACGAGAACCAAGGCTTTTCGTTCACATACGATCCCCCTCTGGATGATGACGGCGTTCCGATGGAATTGATCACGCTGCAGCGGGCTGAATCGCTGGCGGTGACCGTTTCCTTCGCACCGGAGGCACTGAATGAGTACGGTTCAGTCCTGATGGTGGACAGCAACGATGAAGACACCCCAACCTTAGAGATTCCACTCAGCGGTACAGGCGTGGTGGGCCCTGAGCCCGACATATCCATCGATATAGAGCTACTCGACTTCGGTGAAGTGGCCACCGGTGAGATGGGTACCGAATACATATTGGTCAACAATATTGGTGATGCTCCACTGACCATGGTGGATGTGCAGCAGGGTGGCTCGGGCGCATTCGCAGTGGTGACCGATCCAACCGGGCAGAACATTGCTGGCGGTGGTTCGGCCACGGTCTTGGTGACCTACAGCCCTGACGGGGGAATGAGCGGGCACAGCGGCACCCTGACCTTCCTGACCAATGATCCAGATGAACCCGAAGTCTCCGTCGAACTTCTCGGCGGCGATGGTGGGCCGGATGCGACCTACCCCGTAGCGCTGGTTACCGGTGACACCGATGTGAACCCACCAACCCGAATTCCACTCGATGGTTCAGGCTCCATGAGCGGCGATGGAAATGATGAGGACTTGATCTTCGCATGGTCCATCGCGGACAAACCGTTCCAGAGCAACGCCACACTTGAGGGTGAAAACGCGAGCACCGCGTATGTCGACATTGATATTGCCGGAAACTATGCGGTTCAGCTGATCGTTACCGATCCTGCGAGCGGAATGGCTTCCGCACCCACCCGACACACCATTATTGCCCGTCCCCTTGAGGAGCTCTACATCGCCCTGACCTGGGACAAGGCGGACACCGATCTCGACCTGCACGTCGTACCCAACGGCGGCATGTTCTGGAGTGACGAAGACGTCAGCTTCTGCAATCCTGAGTTGGACTGGGATGACGATGGCCTGGCGGTATTTAGCGGTGAAGTATCCGACGGGTATGGTCCGGAATCCGTGACCATCACGGGCATGGCCGACACCTCGTACCACATTGGCGTCCACTACTTCGAAGACAACCGCGGGGCGACGGTCACCGCCACGGTCACCGTATATTTAAACGGGGAAGAGCACGGAACCTTCACCGAAGACTTGAATCACAACTACTTCTGGAAAGCGGGCTACATCCGTATTGAAGACGGCGATGGCTCAATCGTCGAAAGCGATGAAACCCCATTCTTCTCCTCTACGCGTGAGTGCTCGGAGTAATGAATATGCTGCAGACCCGTGTGTCCTTTCTCGCCCTCCCACTGCTGATTGGCTGCGGTGCACCCGATACCAAAATCGTTGCGCTCACACCCGACATCGTGGTGGCTCCTGGAGATCTCGCGTTTGGCGACATCGTAAAGCTGTACACCGTTCGGTCCGAAGTTCAGGTACTCAACGCCGGACGTGGGCCACTGGAAGTCAGCGAACTGGAGTTGGAAATCGCCGGTGGTTTCGATGACGTGTTCACCATCGAAACCCAAGCGGACGACCCGGACGGTCTGTTTTCTACCGTTGATGGTGGTGATTCACTCTCGGTGACCCTTGGGTTTCGGCCACACAAATATATGGACTACCGGGCCCGACTGCTCGTCCACTCCGATGACGAGGATCAGCCCGTACTCGCCGTGCCGATTACCGGTACCGGCGTGGTCGGTGCCACGCCTGACATCGCGGTGTCATCCCTGTCTGTCGACTTCGGAACCGTTCCAAAGAATGAGACGGAGACGGCGTTCTTCACCATCCTCAACGAAGGGGATGGCCCGCTCGATATTCTGGGCCTGGACATCGATGACGGACCCTTCAGCCTCGTCACCGATCCAACCGGACAAGCGATTGCCGCAGGCTCCGAATTTACCGTGATCGCCGACTACACCCCGTCCGATGATGCGACCGGACATGCCGCACATGTCTTGGTCCGATCCACCGATCCGGATGAACCGGAGATCGACATTGTGTTGTTGGGTGGAAACGGTGGCGACGATTATGGCGTGCCCATCGCAGACATCAACTGTGCTGCCTTGAGTGGGACCGCCCCCCCAACCACCGTCGCTCTTCGCGCACCCAACTCCGATGATCCAGAAGACATCAACAATGTATACCCGCTGCAGTACGAGTGGGAGTTGATCGGACGACCGGAGCTGTCTCGCACCTACATCATGAACCCCAATGAAGAGGAGCCTGACCTCTTCATCGATGTGGCGGGTTCCTATGAAATCCAACTGATCGTGACAGACTTCAACGGTATCGTGTCTGAACCGGATGTCTGCGAAGTCAATGTGGTTCCAGACGAAGATCTGTACATTGCACTGAGTTGGGACAAGAACAATGCAGACCTCGACCTACACTTGGTGCCCGCGGGCCGTGCCTTGTGGGGTCCGTTGAGTTGCTTCTGGTGCTGCCAGGTTCCGATCTGGCCCGTGACATGGGGAATTCCCGTCTACGCCTTGGACAACACGGTTGGGTACGGACCGGAGAACATCAACGTATCGGTACCGGGAGAAAACACGTTTCATATCCGGGCCCACTACTACCACAATGGCGGGGGAGGCTCGACCGAAGCCACCATCTCCGTGTACATCGATGGAATGCTCACTGAAACCATCACTCAGACCATTCCAGACGACGGCCATGTTTGGAAGGTTGGAGCCGTGACATTCGATGCACCGGCCCATGAACCGTCCCGTGAAGGGGTCTTCACCCTCGAAGATACCGTTGAATCGTACCCGTCTAAGGCTTGCCCGGCGGACTGCTAATCCTTAACGCTGCAATCGGTCAATACAGGACAAGTAGTCTGCATCTGGCACCACCACTTCTGTGTGACGCCCGATAATCGCGGCGTGGTCGGCCATGGCCGTAACTGGCTTCAATGCAGCTTGCATGACCCGTACAGCCATACGGGAAGCCAGCCGACGAAAACGCAAGGCCGCGAGGTCTGGGTCCAAGTCCAATATGGCCGTCATTTCAGCGCGGTCATCCGCCACTGTGGCCTCTCCAAGAATGCTGGCCAACACATCAAAGAAGCCCTGGTGAACCCCCATTCGTGCGCAGTCACGAAGCACTTGAGCACGGAGCACATTGTGGGTCCCTTCCCAGTTCTCGTAGACCACATTGTCCCGGAGTAAACGGGGCAGAATGGAAAAGCTTTCGATGGCCCCGTTGCCGCCCAAAATTTCGATACCGTGGTTCACCACATCATGGGCCAACACGGCGGTCTGTAGCTTGTTGAGATTCACGGCCACTCGGAAGAAAGCCGCCTCGCTTTCTCCAAGAGTCCCCGCATCAAGCTGCTCGAGCATCCCCGCCAACCACAGTGTAGAAGCGATGCTCCCTGCGGCATCTGCACGCATCCAGGCCAAGGTCTCTCGAACCACGGAGAACTGCTGAATCGGCTGACCAAAGGCTTGGCGATGGGCCGCATAGGTGCTCGCAACGACCCACGCACGACGCGCATGAGCGGCACAACCCGCAGCGTTGTACAGCCGACTGGTGGTAATGACCCAGCGCATGACCGATTTAAAGCCGTCACCGACTGGGCCCAAGGCCTCTGCATACGCACCCTGAAAGTCCATCTCTCCCGATGCCATCGAGCGGGTACCCAGCTTGTCCTTCAGCCGACGAATCCGAAACTGATTGATGCTGCCATCGGGCTTGATCCGCGGCACCAAGAACAGCCCCAGGCCACGGGTGCCACCCGATGCGTCTTCAGGACGGGCCGTCATGACAAAAACATCGGCGTCCGCGTTGGAACAGAACCACTTCTCGCCCGAAATCGACCAAACCGATCCTGGCGTATCACCACCAGAAACAGGCACCGCCGCAACCGTGTTCGCCCCCACATCTGAGCCACCCTGCACTTCTGTAAGGAACTGACTGGCCGTGAAGTTGGTGTCGAAATCTGGATCGAGAAGTGGGCTGAGGTAGCTGGATTTCTGTGCATCCGTGCCCAACTGTTGCAGGGTACGTATGGCGCCTGCATCACAGGCCAATGGACAGTTGTGTCCACCCTCACCCGCTTGGGCGGTCAAATAAAACAGGGTCAGAATCGAGCGATGCGACACCGCCTGTTCGCCATAGAGGGCCATGATGCCCGTGCCATAGATAAGCCGACCCGCAGCCCACCAGCTCGGATGATGATGGACCCGCGCTGTGTACTCGCCAATGCCCGACCAATCATCCAAAACTGGAAGGTTCCGGTGCAGGTTGTTCTCACGAACTGCCTCGTCCAGTGGGCCGGCAACCGCCTTTCCCGCATGGTGAAATTGTTCGGATCGAGAATTGAGACCGTGGTGGGCAATCAAGCCGAGAAGTGCATCGTCATCCGCGTACAAGTCCGCGGGTTGGGCACGAATCCAGGCGGCCAAATCGGCGCGTCCTTGGGTGGTGGCATCCATCTAAACTCCGTGGTCTTCAGTGTAGCCCGCGCGCCTCAAAAGCACATGTGTATGTGGTCATCATGACCCGTAGCGGCCGTGACCGCTTCCATCTCATTCACCACCGATGGATCATTGAAGTGAACCACAGAAGGGCGCGCGCTCTGCACTGCAAAAGCCAAAAAAGATGCCGTAAGATCCTGGCTGTAGCCGCCCCTACCCTGGCCCCGATCATCGGCCCGATTCCACCAGGCTTCGTACCGGGATGGGGGGGTCCGAAAAAGCCGAATATCGACGCACGTCCCGTTGTAGTGGTCTCGATGGCCCAGCGGATCCGGGCGAACATCGCTGTACCAACCGATATCCCCAAACTGCACCAAACACGTCTCTGGGTTCGCCTCGGGAACGGTGGCGGGAAGAACCGTCCGACAGTGTACCGCCCACGCACGAGACAACTCCAGAAGCCGAATGATGGTATCGGGCCGACCCCAGCGATCCGAACGGGGCGAATCGGAGCCGAGAAAATGGGCGTAGACCGGATGGCCATCCACCGTGGGACCCAAGGCCACCACTGCACGCTCCCGCTGTTTGGGCGTCTTCAACCCCTCTCGAGACCGCTCTGCCTCGCGCTCAGCCTCAGAGAACTCATGCACCATGGGAAGCGCCACCCGGCCCCATGGGGTGCTCTTGATGGAGGTGGCATCAATGGGGCCAAATCGGTCGACAAATTCTGCTCGAATACCTGCATCGACTACGGCGTCTCCACCGGATGGCCCAGCCGGAGTGAGTGCACTGGTAGGAACACATCCCGTTTGACCCACCTGGGCAAGTTCCACACCCGGGGTGCGGTACCAGGGGTCCACGTTCAACACCTGAACGGAGCGCGATTGGACGCCACACGCTCCGGGTACTGGGGCAACCATCGAATCTCGTGGTAACCACACATCCCCCATGACCAATCCAATTTGCCTACCGGTCGGCGCGATCCGGTCGATGGGTGCGCCCAAACTCACTCCCAACCAAAGAAAAACAATCACCGGCGCGCCATCACAACCAACAGAGCCGGTATCACCAACAAGTCAGCCAGCAGGGCACTCATCAGCGCAATGGCCAACAGCACACCAAAATAGGCAACGCTCTTGATGGAAGCCAAGCCAAGAACCGAAAATCCACCCGCCAGCACGAGGGTCGTGATCATCATGGGTAGACCCACCGAACGAACCGCAGCATGAACCGCTGTTGGAACATCAGGCACCGTCTTGGCAATCGCACGATACCGATACAGAAACTGGGTCGTATCATCCACGACAAGCCCCAAGATGATGGCGGCAATCGTCACGGTGGCCACGTCCAAACGAATCCCCAGCAAGCCCATCAATCCCAACGTCACCAAGACGGGAAGCAGATTGGCGGGGATCGAAATCAGCGCAACCCGAACAGAGCGAAACAAGAGACCAATCAAGGTGAAGATCACCACAAAGGCCCACGCAAAACTTGAAATCTGACTCTGAACGATGTGGTCCATGATGCGGACATACAGCGGGATGTAGCCCGCAGGCTCCAGGGTGGTTCCATCGGGCAGCTTCGCCAATTGGGTCAATCGCTCGATGGTGGCACCAAATACCCGTGCACTCTCCATGGGTACCCCAACGGTGACCCGTGCACGGGTGTCGGTCTCATCCAAAAACCGGGGCAGATCGGAATCGGCATCGGCCTCATACACAAACAACAATTGATCCACGCTTGCCGGATCTGTGGGGACCACACCTTTCGTCCGCTGACCCAGCACTTGATCCAAGTTCTGAACCACATCCGCCACCGAGCGTGTCCAGCCCACATCAGGCTCCGACTCCATCGCTTGTTGCCAGTCGGCAATGCTCTGTAGTATCTCCGGATCCCTCACCCCATCGGGGTGTGAAACCACAAACTCCAAGGGCGTATATGGACCAAAATCGGCCTCAATCTGTGCCGAGTTGATTCGGACAGGATGGTCTGGGTACAGAAAGTCGATCGAATAGGTATCCACCACAATCCGGCTGGCACCAAACAAGGAAATCAGCGACACCAGGAGGGCGACCAGCAACACAGGTTTTGGCCTCGAGACCGCCACATGCGCCATGGAGTCAACCGTCTTTTGAAGGCGGCCACTTGAGCGAAGAACGGGTAAAAAACCCGGAAGAACAGCGACGATCGAACACAGGACAAGTGAGCACAAAAAGGCTGCCACCAAGCCCAAGGCACAGAAGACCCCCAAGTCTTGGATGACCGGCATGCTCGCTGTGGCCAAAGCCAGAAACCCCATCGAAGTGGTGAGCGTATTGAACAAACAAGGCCACAACACCGCACCCACTCCCGCTCGGACCCGCTCGATGGGTGACAGTTCAATGGGCTGCTTAGCGACATGGGTAAGCATATGAACACAGTCACTCACCCCGATAACGAGAACCAGGGTGGGCATGACCATCGTGACCATATTGATGTCTCTGCCACTTGCGCCATACAGGCCAACCAACCAAATCGCACCCAGGCCGACGACTCCAATCGTCAGAAAAACAGGACGCCAGCGACCCATAAACAGTCGGAGCAGAACCAAAATCAACGCATAGCTGCCCACAATCACCGCAGCAGCATCTTGCGTTGACGCTTGATTCAGTGCCGCGTACACCACCCCGATACCCGCGAAGGTGGCCGTCGAATCAACCGTGGTCACCGCCGCGCGAAGCTTCGCCAAAATACCGTCCCGCTGGGTATCGATATCGCCCATGTTGTCCATCTCAGCCAACACCAGTGCGGTGGTTCCGTCTGCGGACACCAAGCTTTGAATGAGGGGGTCGGTCTGCAACAGATTCTGGGCTTCTTCAGGGCCTGCAATCGGAGCCACATGCAGACTTCCGGATGTCCCACGGACCACCGGCTCCACCACAACAGAACGAACACCCGCGATTCCCTCCACAGCCGTCGCCGCCTCACCCACCCGCTCCACACGCTCAAGACCTGCAGGAGTCAGGATGCTCTGGCCATCGCCATGAACGCCAATGACCACCACCTCATCGTTTCCAAACGTGTCGAGAAAGCCATGGTAGGCAATCAAGGCTGGATCTTCATCGGGAAACCAAATGTCCACCGCATTGTCCACACCAACCTGCACAGCCCCAAGGACTGACAAACCCGTCACCACCACAAGAAAGGCCACCCAACGCTTCCGCGCCGCAATGATGCGCTCAACCCATACCGAGGCATCATTCATCGAACCGTCTCCACATGAAAGCCACCGTATACAAAGGCGCGGTCTGAACGTAAGAGACGGGCTGCGAGTTCTTCATCTCTGTCCAGTTGGTGTGCCATCGACTCGGGACGATGCCGCGGCACCAAGAGATTCCAGTAGGCCACGCGCGCTCCTGGTTTGGATGCGCCAACACAGGCCTTCAGCAAGGTTTCCGTTTCGTCTTCGCTGAGGTACTCAGGAACGTCCGACAGATTGAAGGCAGAATACTGGTCGGACGGACACCCACGGAGATGTCCCACCAAGTCGTCGTGGACAAAATGAATGCGATCCGCCACCTGCGCCAAGGCAGCATGACCCGCCTCGGACAGGTAGGGGTGACTGTTCTCCACATCCGCATAGGTTCCCAAAAGCATCCAAGCCAAAAAAGGGTTCCCCGACACGGGGAGCTCGGTCAGCGCATGCTCCGCTCTGGCCATAAACGCCTTGCTTACCGGTCCATCAACGTGGGCGAATTGTGCCGCGGAACGGCCCGTCCGCTGCATTACGGCTTGAGAAAAGAACACCCGAAACAGGGTACGCCAACGAAAGCTGTCCCATTTGTCATCAAAGAACCGTCGCTGTTCCTCCAAAGACGTACACGCCATCAATGCCTGAATGGTAGAACGACGATGAACCAGGGGGAGCAAACGGGTACGGAAAGTCGCGAGATACTTCTCGAAGGCCCCGCAGCCCAAAATGCCTTCTCGTATCCACGCCTCGTGTGCATCCCAAAACAACCGGGTTGGGTCATCGATGTGAGCCCGAAGCTCATGGTACAAAAAAACCCGCTGCCCAATGGGGCCCACACCGAGGAACGAACGGAACCGTTCCAGATCAAGATGCTGTGCAGCCACCAACTTCAGTTTGGCCAAGGCAATCTGTGGGGCAGAGAGGTCGATGGCCGTCACACTCCGTGCACCGGCGATGGCCAAGGCAAAACTATTGTCTCCCGCCGCACAGATGCTCAACACGTCATCGTCGGGCCCCACGCCGAGTGCGCGCTGCAGCACAATCGGATCCTCCCACGACTGTGCATAGGAAATCCGACCACCGAGCGCATCGCGGGTGTCTTCTGTTCCGCTCATTGAGAACCCGCAAGAATCTCAACCGTTCCATTGACCGCATCGACGCGCACCCTGTCGCCATCGCGCAATGCGTCCATCACCCCAGGCACCGCCACAACAGAGGGAATTCCCATCTCACGGGCGACAACGGCGGAATGACTCAACAGACTTCCACGCTCGACCACAAGCGCACTGATTCGTGGAAACAGTGGAACCCACCCTGGATCGGTTCGGTACGCGACCATGATGGCACCATCAATGTCACCGGGTTCATTTGGGTCCAACACACGACACACGCGGCCTTCCACAACACCCGGGCAGGCCGCCAAACCACTGAGCCCCTCGCCAGATGGAGGCGTGGGTTTGCCCATAAACAAATTGTGGGCCCAGACAGGTCCCCATGTGTGGAACCGATCGGCAGGTTCAGGATCCGTTTCAAACCGGGCGTACTCAGCACGACGAATTCGAACCAAGGCATCAAGGTCTGTGGTGACCGTGGTTCCGCGCACCCATCCAAACGCTTCGTCAACCGTGAGCCAAAAGATGTCTCGGCGGTGAGCCAGCACACCACGCGCAGCCATATGACCCCCCAATGAGATGAATAAATCTCGGACACGCCCAAAGATTCGTGTCCGCAAAAACCGGAGGTTTTCGCGATCCCGAACCCGTCGACGTGCGCGGGTAAGTACCCAACGAAAGACCGTACTCTTCCATCCACTCAGGCCCGAAAATGCCCGATTTTCGGCCTCCATTCGCATCTGTTTTTCGTGGTGACCCATTTGTTCGGGATTCACACTCGGACCTGCCATGTACGCACGGAGCGTGGCAACAAACAGGCCGGGTCGGTGACGCAGTGTGGGCACTTCCAGCTTGAGCTCATCCGCACAGCGATCTCCCCACGTATCGAGGTAGTCATCCAAGGCTTCCCGCAGCGTCGGTACTTGAACTGCCGCTTCATACACTTGAGCATCACTGAGGTTCGAGTCGAACAAAACCCGCCAATCGGTTCGCCCTTGGATGCGCGAAGCCAAGGCCAAGCCATCCAGCGCTGGAGCGGCACTCATCAAGCCCCCTTCTCCTGCCAGCAAGCCATTGTGAAGATCGGCTCCATTGACGATCCATTTCTCACAGAGACTGCGCAACAGGCCATGAAAGATCATCACAAAGAAGTCATTCACAATGGGAGTGGACCATGCCCACAATAAGCGCTTCTCCAGATCTTCATATACATCAAGCAAGTCGAATGGAGATGTCTCGGTCAAGTCTCTTGGATGGGCCGACATGGCCGCTTCAAATCGTGCCGAAAACACGATGACATCCTTGTCCAAGCGACCCGCACGCCAAAACAAACCCACCAAGCTGCTCAACAGAGAGGGCAATGCCAGCCACTTGCTTCCCGTATCGGCGGCAACGGGATCCGATACCTCAGAAACCCCCATCATCTGTTCCATGAAGGTGCGGTTCCAGCGGTACCCGGGCAACAAAGAGACCACCGTATACCAGGCATCCAAGTTGTAATAAATTCGCCCGCGAACCAGTCCAATCATGCGCGGAAACACACCCGCGTGCTCCTGAATCACCGAGGGTCGAACGCCCATCACGCCGCAGAACAGTTGGTAGACAATCGTGTAGGCACGACTGGCAAAACTGTAGGTCAGTGGGCCAGTGAAGCCATAATAGCTCTCAATGATATTGCTGTTGTCCCAGAGCAGACGACGCCCCTTGGGCATGGTCTGGGTGACTGGGCGGGCCTGTAGCAGCACCAATTGGTCTCCCTCACGGGTCCACTCGATATCCTGAGGACCCCCCAGGGCAGCCTCGAGCGCACGACCGATGGCGGCAAGCTCCGCGGCTTGCGTCTCATTCAGGGTCGCTTCCCGCTGCATATTTTCAGGTACAGGCACCTCTTGCGGCACCCCTTCCACCAACGACACGGCCTGATCTTTGGCCACAATAAGGGATTCAACACGGCCCGCTCGGTTGACGCGAAACGTATCGCAGGGAACGGATCCCTGA
>Ga0315320_10002538_pt1 | contig 15012 bp, 5 predicted proteins | sample M140m21515metaG_FD_203458 | JGI IMG/M metagenome (GOLD analysis project Ga0315320, IMG submission 203458) | Ammonia-oxidizing marine archaeal communities from Monterey Bay, California, United States - M1 40m 21515 | ecosystem: Environmental > Aquatic > Marine > Coastal | place: USA: California... | reverse complement strand
TAGCAATATCAGATGAAAAGCCTCAAAATATTGACACAGAATTAAATTATGACGGTAAATTTTTTATAAAAATAAAAAGAAATGCTAAAGTTATAGCTCATTTACATAATATATCAGGCCAAGCGGGCATAAGTGGTATAATTCCAGGAGATAGATTTAGAAAAATTGAAGCAACTGAAGATAATCCATTGGCACTTATTATAGGGGGAGTGTTTTTAGGCGAGGTTCAAGTACCTTATGGTTCAGGATTTTATCAAATGAAAAAATATTACTTTAAAGACGGAGAAATTATACATCATTTAGGAGTACCACTAAACCCTACGTACTTTCCTAACATACCACCAGACACTTTTACAAATAGTAATTTTTCGCCAACTGGAAGTGTAGGATCTTTTGTTGATCTAGCTAATGTTGCTAACGCCGCTACCACCGCTGCTAAAGATTTAGCTTCTACCCCTTTTGTTGATATTACGGGGCAGGTTAATAAAATTGAAGTAAAGTATAATGCAGATGGATTTCCAACTGATTTTAAAATTACTTATGTTGGTAGTAGCGGGTCGGCTGCTGCAGAGTCCCCAGCTATTTTTGAAACAATTCCAAAAGGAGATGTTTTAGATGTTTACTATGAAACAACAAAAGCTTATGATATTGATCAGTGGAAAAATTCGCAGGGGTTCGATTTAAGTTTTCATAATGCTTTTACAATGCGAAACGGTGTAGAGTCCAACCTCATAGGTGATGATTTTAATGAAGATAGAATAAGCAATGGAGTAAAAGTGTCTACAATTATAGAAAGTGAATACAACGAAAGAGTTAAAGAATCATCATTAATATACTCAGGAATATTTAATGATGAAACAGATGTAAATAAATTAAATGAGTTTAATACTGGTTTAAAAATAACAAAAGAATTAAATCCTGAATATGGTAGTATACAAAAATTACATACAAGAAACACGGATTTAATAGCTTTATGTGAAGATAAGGTCCTTAAAATATTAGCTAATAAAGACGCTTTATTTAACGCGGATGGTAATGCAAATTTAGTATCTAATAAAAACGTATTAGGGCAAGCAGTGGCTTACAATGGTGATTATGGAATATCAAAAAATCCAGAATCATTTGCAAATCACGGCTATAGATCGTATTTTACAGATAAAGCAAGAGGAGCTGTAGTAAGACTTTCAAAAGATGGTTTAACAATCATATCTGATAAAGGTATGTCTTCGTATTTTAGAGAAAAATTATTAGCAGAAAATGATAATATTATTGGTAGCTATGATATTTATTCAGATCAATATATATTAACTTTACCTACAGATAATACTTCAATTAGTTTTAAAGAAGATGTAGATGGATGGGTTTCTAGACTAGATTTTATTCCAGATGGAGGGGTTTCTTTAAATGGTAATTATTATACTTGTTATTTAGGTGAATTATACAGACACCATGCAAACTTAAATAGAAATGTATTCTACGGTCTTGAAAAAACTTCTGGTATAAAATTAATATTTAATCAAGAAGCTTCTACAATTAAAAACTTTAAAAATTTAATTTATGAAGGAACTACTGGTTGGACTGTAGGCTCTGATGAAATAATCACAGATCAACAAAAAGGACAAGTTTTAGAATTTAAAGAAAAAGAAGGTAAGTATTTTGGGTTAGTATCAGGTATAAAAGAAGATATTGATAGTGTTTCTTCTGCTGAGCAAGAAGATGTGATTAAAGATTTTTCAGTACAAGGTTTAGGTAATATATCATCGCATAGTGGGACAATAACATTTGGTTGTGCTAATACTGGATTAGCTATAAACAGTGGTGTAGTGGGGCAGCCTATAACAGGAACAGTTACATCAGGGACTATAGTTAGTATTGTAAATAAATTGAGCACACCAACAAATGTGTATCTTACAGGAACTAATTCTTATGATGCTACAATAACAGTACCATCTGGATATGATAATTCAGGTACTACTATTTCTTGTTCTGATTTAGCTGGTGCAACTAGTGCGGCATTTACTTGCCTTGACGCCGTGTTAAATATTCCAGATGGAGTAGTGGGCACTAATGTTAGCGGTACAACACTAGCAGGAACAATAGCATCATACAACCCTACAACATATTCTTCAGACCCAAACACAGTATATAAAGCAACTATAAATATACCTTCGGGATATACAAACTCTGGAACAATAGAATGTTCTAGTTTTATTGTTAGATCATCTCCTCCTAGTTGTGCATTTTCTTTAGCAACGAATAATACTTATGCAAATGGTGGCACAACAATAACCGGAACATTTAGCGGAACTAATTATACAGGATCTGATGCAATAGCATTAACGGTTAATAGCGGAACAATATCCCCAACTACTACAACAAAATCAGCATTAGCTTCAGGATTAACCGTAACTTTAAGTGAGGGTGTTACGATAACAGCTGCTATAACAAGTGGATTATGTAATACAACACCTCTAACGCAAGCGACAGCGACTGCTCCACAAGCAGCAACAGTTGTTATAAATGGTTCAGGAGCTGCATTTACTTATGATAATATAACCTTAACAGCTAGTACAACAGGAGCTGTAACATCATATCAATGGTACAAAGGTACAAGTTCTAGTTTTACAGTTAATTCAAGTAGTTTAATAGCTGGTGCTACTAGCGCAACTTTAACAACTTCAGAAACATCTGCGGCTACTAAATATTATAAAGTAAAAATAAATGGTTCTACAGATTCAGTAGCGCATGCGGTTGTGTATAGCAATAGACCGTCGTTTACATTAAAATTTGTATCAGGTAATTCTGCAACTCAAGGAGCGTGTAGCTCAAGCACAACAAAAACAATTTTTGCTAATAGTGCTTCTTTCACAGGCGCAACAGAGTTTTATAAAAATATACAAGGGAGCACAACTGGATTTGAAAAAGGAACATACTCTAATTCAACAAACGGAACAAATAACCATCATAGATTTATAAGCTCAGGAGGTGTGCCATCATCAGCAAATTCTTGTTCGACTGGTAGTCAAGGTATAAGAGCCTCTAAATGTAATAACTCAAGTTTTGACAGGCATTTTAATGTAGATTTAGATGGAGGTAACACATTATCAAATGGCAGCGTAATTAGTTTTACAACTCAACAAGAAAACAATGATTACTGGAAAGTAGAAGATGCAACATATTCAGGCAGTAATTTTGACGCTTCGCCAACATTAGCTAATACTCATAATAGTTGTACATTGATGCTAACGCCTACAGTTAACGTTACATCCCCTGTTTCAACTTCCTTTATTTATAATAACACAAGTTTAAGGGAATATGAATTATCTGCAGCCTCAAGATCTAATGAACCGCAAGGAGTAACGCCCACATTTCAATGGAAAGGTGGAACCGCTGCTAATAGCTTAAGTAATATTTCAGGCGCAACTAGTGAAAAATTAACTGTTAAATTTGATACAGTTAGTAATTCAGCTGGTCAAACAACATATTATAATTGTGTTGTTACTTATACTGAAAGTGGCAATACTAAAACAACAACTGATGCAACACCTGTTAGTATAAGATGGGATAATTTTCCGCAATACACATTAAACTATGTTAATGCTGGATCTGCAACAAGTCCTAGTTCATCAGCTTGTACAAATACAAGTAATCAAAAAACTTTATATGGTAATAGTATAGCAGGTTTAAATACAACAACACAATTTTACAGCAATCTAAACGGCACAACAAGTGGTATTTCAGCTGGTACATATTCTAATGGCACAATAAAAGCATACATAAATGACGAGGGACCTCTTGCAATAGGTGGGTGGCAAAGTTGTAGTAATTTTGAAATATCAGGGGCCTCTTCAGGTAGTTCTTATTCAACTATTGTTTTAACAGCGGTACAATCAGGATTTAGCGGTACTCAATTTGTATGGACAGCAAATGGAACGCAAGTACAGACAGGCGGTAGCAATCAGTTATCAGCTCAGGTAACAACTACTTTTGAAGGTAATGTTATATATAGATGTACTGTATCGGGAGGAACAACACCAAGTGGTATTACAAATCCAGCTGCAAAAACAGTAGCATGGTCTATACCAACTCAAAAAGTAACTGCCCGACTTTGTCCAGCAGGTGTGACTCATAATTTTAATATTACAAACGCAGACGGGTACCAAGTTAATCAAGTTATTAATTTAACAGGGGGTGGGTTTACAGATGGGTGTTATAAAGTAACTAATGCTAATTATACTGGAACTGATAATGTTTTAAGTGCTCAGGTTACAGGCTCATTCCCATTCCAACCATTTTCAGATTGTTGTGCTTGTACTGGATGTAGTGTTTCTGTTAGTGGTGTAACATCAAAAGCAGTAGATGCAACTACAACATTAACAGCTTCACCTTCAGGGTTTACCCCAACAGGCTATCAATGGCAATCGTCTACAGATGATGAAACCTTTAACGATATAACAGATGAAACATCTTCAACTGTAGATGTAACATCAGGTTCGGGTGGTTTTATTTATTATAGAGTTATAGCAACAGCATCGGGTATTAGTAAAACCTCAGATTCTCATTTTATATTTTGGCAAGCAAATAATTCTCAAGAAAGATTTTATAATGCTCAGGCACTTCAATCTGATTGTACTGATGATGATGAAGTAATAACTGTAAGATATACAAGTATACCTGTACTTACTAATGGTACAATATTTGAATTAGGGACAACTACAGTAACATGTTATGAAATTACTGGGACTACTACAGGTAACCAAAGTGATTCTGAAATAGTTGAGTTTCATAATAGTTGTACAGCTTGTCAAACTGCAAATTCTGCTGATTGTAGTTTTTCTTTAAGTACAATAGGGAATTATAACAGTAGTGCAGGAACACAAGTTGTAAGAGGTACATTTGGTTCTGGCCATACAGGAACATCATCTATAAGCTTTACTGTAAATTCAGGCACTGTAAGCCCAACAAGCGCTACTAAATCACAATTGCAAAGTGGATTTACATTAACACTTTCAGCAGGTGCTACTCTTACGGGGACAATAAATAGTACAGATCCTTGTACAGGAGATATAGCTCAAGTATCAATTCCGCAAGCTTCATGTAACAGTGTGCAAGCGTTTTATACAACTAGTAATCCAGAAACAGATGAAGATGCTGCAGCTGATTTATGTGGAGGAGGAAATGCAAGAACATTATATATCAACGGAACTACTCTTGCAAACTCAACACAAATATATACAGCGGCGGGTTGTGGAACATTAATGTCAGGAACAAAATATTATTCAACAGATGAACAGTATTATCATATTTGGAATGGGTATTCGTTGTCGGGTGCTAATCTTATTGATTGTCCATAAAAACGTGTAATAATAAGAATATGAGCTTAATAACGTTACAAACAACATTTACAAAAAATACATCACTTCAAGTTGGTGATATAATATATTTTTTAGATACATCAGGAAGTTCTGATGCGGTTAGAAAGATTGGACCAGTCCAAACTATAGCGGATGATTATATAGTTTGTAATGCAACTGGTAATTTATCAGGATTAACCCAAACAAGTTATATATTCTTTGGAAAAGATAATTCTAAAAACACATCGGGTATAATAGGGTATTATGCAGAAGTAAATTTAAACAACAACTCAAAAAATCACGCAGAGTTATTCGCGGTAAACTCAGAAATATTTATAAGCAGTAATTAATCATGGAAGAAATAATAACAATAATAGAAGTAGCTGAAACAATTACAAAAGGTTTAGGGCCGTTAGCTGTAGCCGGTATAGCCCAAGCAATTCCCGGTATTGCTAGAGGTATAGGTAGTTTGTTTGGAGGGGGGAAAAGAAAAGATAGAGAAAGACTTGCACAAACTCGTAGAGATAAACAAATGGCTTTATTTGAAGCGACTGAATTTACAAACCCGTATACACAAGTTCAAAATGAATTTGAGGATTTAAGGGTTTCAACCGAAGCAGCTGAATTTCAGGCACAACAACAACAGCAAGGTTTAGCTCAGGGCTTAGACACTTTTAGATCAGCTGGTGGTGGAACAGGGGCAGCCGCAATCGCGCAAGCAATGGCACAGCAGCAAGCAAAAGGGTTACAAAGTATAAGTGCTGATATTGCAAAACAAGAAGCTATGAATGAAAGATTATCTGCACAAGGAGCAATGAAAGCTGCGCAATTAGTAGCTGGTGGTGAAGCTCAAAGACAGCAATTAGAAATGGGTAAACAATCACAGTTACTTGGAATGGCTAATCAAGATTTAGCGTCAGCCACAAGAGCAAGGGCACAAGCAAAAGCTGATTTAGTAGGTGGTATTGGTGCTTTAGGTAGTGCTGCATTTTCAGCATTTGGAAGTAAAATAGGTAACGGAAGTGCTGCTGGTGGTGATGCAGCTTCATTAGGTACTTTTGCTCCTGATTATAGTAGTAGCTTACTAGCTAATACGGCGGCCGCGGGAGCAGCTCAGGCACCAACTTTAGCTTATGATAGTTTTATGCAAACAGCATTTAATAAACAAAACTTTTCAGGAGTAGATAATCCCGCACCACGTAATCAATTTTCATATTTTACTGATATGAAGTTACCTAAAATAGGAGGATAATTATGGCAACAAAAACAACAGGAGGATCAATGTATTCCGGTTTACTACAAACAAACCAAGAATTAGCAAAAGCACAAGAGCTTGAATCTAACGCATTATCAATAGGGCTAGAGCAAGGTCTAAAACCTTTACAAGGTTATTTAATGGGTGTTGCTAATGAAAAAAAAGAAAGAGAAAATCAATTAAAAGACGACCAAAGGTTAGCCATTGATCAAATGAACATGATGGCTGATACTTCTGGTTTATTAGGAGATTATGAACCTATTGTTACAGGGTTAGCTCAAACAACAAAAAACACATTAAATGATATTGCTAAAGACGAATCATTAAGCCAGTATGAAAAAGCGGCTAAGTACAAAGACGCGGTAGACAAGTTTAATAAACAAGTTTCAAAATACAGTAGTGATCAAAAGATTATAGCAGGAGTTACAGGGCAATATGCTAAGGGTGCTTTTAGCCAAGCAATAAACATGAAAGGGGATGATTATATAATTGGCAAAGCTTTATCTAGTGGTAATTATAAAATTCAAGGAGATAAGTATATTATTGAAGGTTTAAAAGATTCTAACGTAGATACTAATAGACTTAAACAATTATATTTACCAGAAAATAATGCTACGGCTGAAAAATATTCTAGTCAGTTTGCCGCTTTAGGGATGGCAACCGATGATATGAAAAAAGTAGAGTCGGGGTCTAGGACTTTAGCTATGTCAGCAAGTAATACTAGGGATGCAGCGGAAGCTTTAGCAACTATGGGTGTTGACCCTAGTGAACTATATTTAGATTCAAATGAAAATAGATTTAAAACAAATGGTGAATTTGATCTTGTAAAGATGCAAGAAGAAATTTATAAACTAGGATTAGATAAAGCAAAATTAACATTTATAGCAAAAACACCCCCAATAATTCAACCATCTACAGCAGAGCTTATGGCTAAAGATGCAAAGTTTATAATACAAGATGCAATGGCCTCTGGTAACTTTAGTTTTTTAATGAGTAAAAACGCTAAATTTGCTGGTCAACAAATAGTGGATGCTACTTTTTCTAATGGAAAACTTTCTATAACAACAGAAGATAAAGAAGGATTTGGAGTGCCAGCACTTAAAACTATAGACTTAAATACGACAAACGGCTTTAAACAAGTTGGTGAAATTATATTGAGTCAAGCACCAGGTTCCCAGTCTGTGAAAGGAGAATCAATATCTTTATTTAATAATTCATATAATCAGCCTAAAGAATCAAGCTCTACCCAAAATACAACAACAATACCAGAGGTTGCTATAAATGATTCAGATTATCCAAAAACATTTGAAGGATTAAGCGGCATACAAGCGAATAAAAAGGAATTAAAAGATATACAAAATAAAATACATCCAGAGTCTAAATTTGCAATGACCTGGCCACCAGTTAAAGTTGAAAATTATCTTAAAGAAGAAAATTTAAGAATGACTGAAAAAAATATTTATAAAGCATATTTTGATCTTGGAATATCAACTACAACTTTTAAGTCAAGAAACGATTTTAATGCAGACTTAGAAGGCAATAGAGACAAAAATATGACGGCTGATGCCATGTTCAATATAGCTATGAATAAAACATCGGCGTCAACCAGCTCTACCCAAAGACGTAATTTTGAATATAAAGGGGGTAATGCAAAAGCTGCCGCTGCCGCTTTAGGTAAACCAGTGCAAGAATTAACTACTAAAGATTTTGAAATTTATAAGTGGATTAAGTTTTCTGGTAAAACAAAAGCCGACTACGACGCTTTAGTAGCTGCACAATCAAATAAATTTAATTAATATGGAAGAATATACTTTTGGTGGAGAAACATACACTAAAGATACTTTACAAACAATAGCCGAAAATAAAGGCTATAGCTTTGATGAATTATTACAAAAAAATCCCGATATACAAGTAAAGACATCACCCACAAATCAGAGTGCGTTTGTGGAGCCAGGAACAGCACTCAATATGGAATCCAACTTGGGAAGTACTTCGTTGGAATCACAGGAAGATGATACAGCTATTGAAAGAGCTTTAGGTAAAAATTTTTTCACAGACTTTTTTGGTGATATATATAGAGCAGCAGAACAAGGATTCGGCGCAGCTCAAGCTGTAGACGAAAATATAGCTTTGTATAATCAAGGAGTAAATGCTTCTGATGAAACTATATTAAAAGCTATTAAAGCAAATAAAAAAGCAATGGGAGTTGGTATGTCAGACGAAATGCGCGACTTTAATAGAATATATGAAGAAGAAGGTAAAGGCATATGGGGATTTGTAAAGGGTTTTGTAAACAACCCAACTATTTTTCATCAATTATTTACAAGTTCTATGGCTACATTAGCTGGTTCATTTTTAGATTCAGAAGAAGTAGCTGGGAGTGCTATAACTGGAGCGGGAACAGGAGCATTAGGTGGTTCAGCGGCTGCTGGGGTAGGAGCTTTACCAGGAGGGGTTGCTGGATTTTTTGGTGGTTTAGCTGGTGCAATGGAAACTGGTTTAACATTTGGTGAACTGCTACAAGAAGAATTAAAAAAAGAGGGCAAAGACTTTTCGCTAGATAATGTTAAAGAATTTTTAGCAGATGAAGAAAAATATAACTTAGTAAAAAGAAGAGCTGTAGGAAGAGGAATAGCAATTGGTGCGATTGAAGCTGTATCAGGTGGTATAGCTGGTAAAGTTGGTAGTAAAATTATAATGGGTGGTATAAAAAGAAAAGGTAAATTTATACCTCTTACAAGAGCGGGAAAAGCAATTGGCCCAAAGCCTCTTACAGGTGTTGCTGCTGCTGTGGGTATAGAAGCTGTAGGTGGTGGAACAGGTGAAGTTGTTGGTAGATTAGCAGCTGATCAAGAAATGGATGTAGCTGAAATTGGTTTTGAAGCAATAACAGGTACTGTAACAGCACCTATAAATATTGCAGCAGGTATATTAAATCAACCAACATACAAAATGCACGGTAAAAAGGCTACTAAAGCTGATATTTTAAATCAATTAAAAGGTGATGATGTAGATGTATCTGGAGTATCATTTGATGTTACAAACGACCCTAATTTACAAAAACAAATTGATGATAGATTTGAAAGTATAAATATAAAAGCTAATTTAAAAAACACAAGAGTAACTGATGAAGCTGATATTAATAGAATGGTTGAGCTTGAAAAACAGAAAAAAGCTTTAGAAGGTAATGATACTGAAGCTGCAAAAATAGAATTAGCTGAAATTAAATCTGAACTCAAGGAAATAGCTACTAATTATAGTTCAACAGGTAGAAAATCAAAAGCAACAATTGAATTAGAAGGCAGAAATAAACAAATAATAGACAACTTAACGTCTCAAAATGTTTTGTCCACAATTGCGTTTGCTAAAAGCTTTGAAGGCAGTGATATATTAGACTTAAAAACAGTAACTTATAACAATTCTAATGATTTTGCTAAAGCCGCAGAAGCAGCAGGCATTGACGCAGATATAGGTTTTTATTCAGATGGGGTAATACATATAGACCAAATAGCCGCTGCTAAAGAGCAAATGGTAAATGTGGGGGGTCATGAAGTTTTGCATGGTATACTAGAACAATACTTTGGTGATGAAACTGCTGACTTAGTAACAAAGTTTAGAAAAACTATTTCCTCAAAAAGCGATGCTCTTATTACAGAAAGAATAGTTAAGAATTATAAAGTAAAAGATGGTAGTTTAGCTTTTGATAAAGAATATTTATCTCAATTTTCTGATGCTGTTGCTAAAGGTGAAATTCAATACAACGACAGTATATTTAATACCATAGGTAATTTTATTGTAGATTATGTATTAAAACCTTTAGGGTTTTCAAATATAAAATTTGAAACAGGTAGAGATGTGTATAATTTTATGAGAGAGTACTCTTCTAGTATTAAGGAAGGTTCATTATCACCCAAAATATATAAAGCACTAAAACAAAGAAACAAACTAGAAACTGTAACAGGTGACGCACAAGGGTCTAAAGCTTTATTTCAAGAAATAAATGATCTTGTACCTAAAGATATTAAAACCAAAGCAGAATATGATGCGTTTACTCGTTCGCGTGAAGGTGTAAAAGTATTTAATTCTATATATACAGGGGCTATTAGTAACTATATAAAGAATAGATCAGTTTCTCAAGCTGAATCGCAAAAAGTAATTGATGGTACTATAGAAAGAGTATTAAAGTTTAATCCTGAGTCTAAAAGAGCAGATGGCTCTGTAATCGGGATGCAAGGTTTCGTTGAAAGAATAATGTCAGATACAAGATTTGCTAAATTAGATGCTAAAAAAGCTTTGTTTGAAGAAGGGGAAAAAACAAAACAGGAAGTTAATGTTGATGAAAGTGAAGCTGCTGAAAGATCAACAGTACAAATAGCAGATGAGGCTACACCAACAGAAACAACTACTACTGAAAAACAAGGTACACAAATTAATCCTTTAGGAAGATTCACAGCGGGCAAGCCGGAGTTAAAACAAGAGTATGAAGCTGCGGTTAAAGATTTTGTTGAAAACAATGAAATGGAGGGGCTAAATTATAAAACCTTAAAAGATATTGCTCCTAAAGTAACAGAAAAAATATTTAACTCTTCACCAGGATTTATTACAAAAAAACAAAATGCAAGGGCATTGCATGCTTTACTACCTGAGGGGGCTATGAAACAATCATATGGCGTCACGGGTTTAAAAACTTCGACAGGTATAGTGTCAGGAATTCTTAAAAACTTTTATGAAAAAGGCACAAGACCTGATATGAAAAAAGGTACAGCGGCAGCTTTACCGGTCCAAACCAAATTACCATTTGATGAAAAAAAATGGAACGAAATATTTACTAAAAAACCAAGTTTAAGAAGAGAAACTTTTAATAGAAGAGTAGACGGTTTAAAAGCGGAAATAGGTAGAGCTATCACTAACAGTGAGGTTAGAAAAATAGTTGAGCCTAAGGTTGCTGTTGTATTAGCGGATGGTAAATCCACAGCATTAGCGAGTAAAAGCATTGAGACTGTAACAGGTAATGGATTAGCTGGATTAAATGAGACATATGAAAATGGAAAATTTAATAAAGGGGATATTAGATTAAAAAGAAAAATGCTACCTCTTACTAAATTAATTGCGGCTAAATTAGAAAACCAAGAAAAAGAATTAATTGTTTATGCACTAACCGGCACAGGTAAAGATAAAACAAATTCTAATATTGGAGGGAGATACGCTTTATATCCTTCAACATCTACAACAAGAAAAGCATTAGGTTTTAAAAAATCTGATTTAAATAAAGACCAATTAAATACATTAAAAAATACAAGAAGATATGGAGGTATTATGAACATAACTTCTAAAAGTAAATTTGATCAATATGTAAAATTGTTTAATAATGTAAAAAATAATGATAATAGTGCTATTCAAAAAATATTGTTGGAAAACGAAACAAAAAAACAAACTTTTTTATCAATAGGTGCAAAATTAACTACGTTGGTTTTAGAAAACCCTAATTTAAAAAACTATGTTTATCATATGATAAATATTCAAGATAATTATACTAATCATTTTTTAAGAACTTTACACCCTCTAATAAGTCTTGTTAATCCTAAAGGCCTTAAAGCAGGGGATATTCATGACGAACATTTTTCTAGATCTAAAAGAACCGCACATTATTTAATAGGTGCTATTGAAAACTATTCAAAAAGAAAAACAAAACCAAGTGCTGAAACTATAAATAAAGATTTAAATAATTTATGGAAAGGAATGTATAGAGGTCTTATTAGCAAGAACGAAGCTAAAAATTTTAGTTCTACTTATGATTATGGGACTCAAGTAAAAATTGACGAATCACCTTTAGCTGAAATGAAAGAAAAATTAAATGGTGAAAATCATATAATGATACCTAATACAATTATAAATAACACTGAAAATACAGTTTCTTTAAATAGTGATAGTAAAGGTTTAGCATCTAAATCAATTAATACAGCAAAAGAATTTGCGGGTATACTTGAAGAAACAAAAGGTATAACAATGGAAGATGTTCCATCATTTATTGCTTCAAAACAAAGAGGGAAAAAGAAAGATAAATTTAGACCGTTTGTTCCATACTCAGCAGAGGATTTTGAGGGTTTAATGTACCCATTATATGGTAAAGGTACAGTTGGAGATACAAATGCATCGTGGTTTAAAGAAAAGTTTTATACTCCCTTATCAGAAGGCTTAATGGCTTTTGATGGTGCTAAGCAAAAAGCTTTACAAAACTGGACAACAGTTAAAAAATCAATAAAAGCATCTGGCATAGATTTAAGTGCAGAATCATCAGTTCCTGGTTATACAAAAGAACAAGCCTTAAGAGTTCGTATGTGGTTAAAAAAGGGATATGATATACCAGGATTAAATAAAAAAGAAGCAAAAATTTTAAGTGATTCTGTAAGACAAGATTTTGATTCTATGCAGCTTATGGAAAAACTTGATAATATATTTCAAGAAAAAATATATCCAGAGCCTAAAGATAATGATTGGTTAGCAGGTGGTATGTTAACAGATATACTAGAGCATGTTAATAACACCACTAGGAAAGAATACTTAGCCCCATTTTTTGAAAATGTTGAACAAGCATTTGGAAAATTTGGTAAAGGAGGAAAATTACAAGGTGATAATTTAAACAAATTAAGAGCCGCAATGGGTCAAAATTATATTGACGCTCTTGAAAATATATTAACTAGAATAAGAAGTGGTAGAAATAGACCCACTGGTCCTGATAAAGTAACAAATAATTTTTTAGATTGGGTGAATAATTCTGTTGGTACAATAATGTTTTTTAATACAAGATCAGCATTACTACAAACAATATCAAGTTTTAACTTTATAAACTGGTCGGATAATAATATAGTGGCCGCGGCTTCTGCTTTTTCAAATCAAAAACAATTTTGGGCTGATTTCACTTTTTTATATAATTCAGACTTTTTAAAAGCAAGAAGATCTGGTTTAAAAACAGATATAAACGCAGATGAAATTGCTAGTGCTACAGAAAAAAGCTCCAACAAAGTTAAAGCTGCTCTTGCCGCAATACTTAAAAAAGGATTTTTACCCACACAGATAGCAGATAGTTTTGCAATATCTATAGGGGGTGCAAGTTTTTATAGAAACAGATTAAATAAATATTTAGCAGAAGGCATGAGTCAAGCAGAGGCTAAAGAACAAACATTTTTAGATTTTCAAGAATTATCTGAATCTGCACAGCAATCTTCAAGACCGGATAGAATATCAATGCAACAAGCTAGCCCATTAGGGCGTATTATATTAGCTTTTCAGAACACACCAATGCAATATACCAGACTTATGAAAAAATCAGTCTTGGACCTTATAAACAACCGTGGTGACTGGAAATCAAATGTATCTAAAATAGTGTATTATGGTGCAGTGCAAAACTTAATATTTCATGCTTTACAAACTGCTTTATTTGCTTTAGCGTTTGACGACGAAGAAGATGAAGAAAAAAATGAAAGATATTTTAATATTGGAAATAGAATGGCTGATACATTATTAGTAGGTACTGGTGTATACGGTGCAATTGCAGCAACAACTAAAAATGTTATACTTGAAGTAATTGAGCAAGAAAAAGGTAGAAAAGATTTTACACAAGCCGCTATTAAAACTACAGCATTGTCACCACCTATTAACTCTAAACTACAAAAAATGATTAGGGCGGGTAGAAGATTTACATATAAACAAGAAAGAGAGAAAATGAGAGAGCTCGGTATCGATACAAGAAATCCAGCTGTACTATCTGGGGGTGAAGTTTTATCTGCTGTGTTTAATTTACCAGCCGATAGGGCTATAAGGAAATGGAATAATTTAGTGTTAGCTGCAAACAGTGAAACTGAATTATGGCAATCGATTGCATTAGCACTTGGTTATAGTGAATGGGACGTTAAATTAGGGCCTAATCAAAAAGAGCCTAAAATGAATGCTAGAATAAAAATTCCAAGAGAAAAAATTAAAAGAGAAAAAATAAAAAGAGAACCAATTAAAAGAAACTAATTATGCCAAAAGATGCGTGTTATAAAAAAGTAAAAGCAAAATATAGAGTATTTCCATCTGCATATGCGAGTGGAGCAATAGCAAAATGCCGTAAGGTGGGTGCTGCTAACTGGGGCAACAAATCAAAAAAATAATGGCTGTAAGAAAAACAAAATCAGGGGCTAATCTTAAACGCTGGTTTAAAGAAAAGTGGGTTGATGTGCGTACAGGTAAACCCTGTGGTAGAACAAAGGGTGAAAAAAGAGGTACGCCTTATTGTAGGCCTAGTAAACGTGTATCCAGTAAAACAGTAAAGACTGCATCTGAAATGAGTTCATCTGAAAAAGCTAAAAAGATAAGAGAGAAGAAAAGGCTAGGGCAACCAGCTGGTAAACCTAGAAGAGT
>Ga0315320_10002537_pt1 | contig 15014 bp, 11 predicted proteins | sample M140m21515metaG_FD_203458 | JGI IMG/M metagenome (GOLD analysis project Ga0315320, IMG submission 203458) | Ammonia-oxidizing marine archaeal communities from Monterey Bay, California, United States - M1 40m 21515 | ecosystem: Environmental > Aquatic > Marine > Coastal | place: USA: California... | reverse complement strand
AATCCGCTGATCGTGCACGTCGCCCGAACCGAGCAGGCCGAGCCTTTCGTCGAAGACTGGAACGACGACTGCAAACGTCTCGCGGAGGCTTTCTGGCCCGGGCCACTCACCCTGGTGCTCTCTCGCAGCGCGAAGGTCAGCGATCTGGTCACGGCCGGTCATGAGACCGTGGCGGTTCGATCGCCCGCGCATGACGTCGCACGTCGGCTGATCGAATGCGCTGATCGGGCATTGGTCGCCCCGAGCGCGAATCAGAGCGGTCAGGTCTCGGCGACCGACGCCCGTCACGTCATCACCGAATTTCCTCTGGAGGATTTCCCCGTGCTGGATGGTGGCGCGTGTGCGCTTGGCATCGAGTCGACCGTCCTCGACCTCACCGGTACGACCCCTCTGGTCCTCCGGCCGGGAGCCGTCACCGTGCGTGCACTGAGAAACGTCCTCCCCGATGTCGAGGTCCCCGTGATCGGTGAACAGGCCAATGCTCCCGGTACGGCCCTGCGTCACTACGCACCGAGAACCCCCACGGTGCTGGTCGATTCCGAACACTTCGATCAGCGCCTCGACGAACTGGATGAAGGCGTCGCGGTGATCTCCATCGGTCCTCGACGGATGGGTGCGCAGCACGTCCTCGTCGAGATGCCCAGTGATCCCGACGAGTATGCGCGACGTCTCTATGCCGGGCTTCGCGAGGCTGATGAATCCGACTGCGGTCTCATCGTCGTCGAGATTCCACCCTGGAGCGGGGGGCTCTGGAGAGCGATCAACGATCGACTCCAGCGGGCCTGCGTGCCTCCGCTCAGTCCCTGAGCGGTGCGTTCATCGGAATCTTGACGTCCAGGTCGCGCGCGCATTCCTGTGCGATTCCGTAGCCCGAATCCGCATGACGGAAGACGCCCATCATCGGATCGTTCGAGAGCACTCGTGCCAGACGTTTCGCGCTGGCTTCCGTACCGTCGGCCACGATCACCTGGCCTGCGTGCTGTGAGAACCCGATGCCGACGCCACCGCCGTGGTGGAAGCTCACCCAGCTCGCGCCCGAGGCGATGTTCGTCGCGAAGTTCAGAATGGGCCAGTCACTGACCGCATCCGTGCCGTCGAGCATCGATTCGGTCTCCCGGTTCGGACTCGCGACGCTGCCGCAGTCGAGGTGGTCGCGGCCGATCACGATCGGAGCTGAGACCTTTCCGCTGGCGACCAGTTCGTTGAAGAGAAGGCCCGCCTTGTCGCGTTCGCCCAGACCCAGCCAGCAGATTCTGCAGGGCAGTCCCTGATAGGCCACCCGTTCGCCTGCCATGGTCAGCCACCGATGGAGCGAAGTGTCCTCCGGGAAGAGTTCCATGAGCGCCTTGTCCGTGACCTCGATGTCCTTGGGATCACCCGAGAGCGCGCACCAGCGGAATGGTCCGCGCCCGGTGCAGAACTGGGGTCTGATGTAGGCCGGCACGAAGCCCGGAAACGCGAAGGCGTCCGCGAAGCCGTTGTCCAGCGCGCGTTGTCTGATGTTGTTGCCGTAATCGAAGGTCTTCGCTCCGGCCGCCTGCATGCGAACCATGATGCGAACGTGTTCCTCCATGGTGTCCATCGAGCGCATGACGTATTCCTCGGGATCCGACTCCCGGAGTCGATCCGCCTCTTCGCGGCTCATGTCCACCGGGTAGTAGCCGACCAGCGGGTCATGCGCGGAAGTCTGGTCGGTCAGCGTGTCGGGAACGATCTCCCGTTCTTCAAGACGGCGCAGGAGATCGACCGAGTTTCCGAGGTAGCCGATCGAGAGTGCCTTCTTTTCCGCCTTGCAGATCAGCGCCCGGTCGATCGCCGCATCCAGATCCGACTCGATCTCGTCGAGGTATCGATCATGAACACGCTTTTCCAGCCGCTCGCGACAGGTGTCCGCGATCAGGCACGTTCCTTCGTTCATCGTGACGGCGAGTGGCTGCGCGCCGCCCATGCCTCCGCAACCGCCTGTGACGTTGAGGGTGCCTTCGAGCGTTCCACCGAAGTGTTGTCGTGCGCACTCCGCGTAGGTCTCGTACGTCCCCTGGAGGATGCCCTGCGTTCCGATGTAGATCCACGAGCCCGCGGTCATCTGGCCGTACATCATCAGGCCTTCGGCGCAGAGGTCGTCGAAGTGTTCCTGCGTGGCCCAGTGGGGGACGAGATTCGAGTTCGCGATCATCACCCGGGGGGCGTCTTCATGCGTCTTGATGATGCCGACGGGCTTACCGGATTGGACCAGAAGCGTTTCGTCCGCTTCGAGAGAGCGCAGTGACTCGACGATCGCGTCGAACGCCTCCCAGCTTCGGGCCGCCTGCCCTCGACCACCGTAGACCACGAGCGCTTCGGGGCGCTCGGCGACTTCCGGGTCGAGGTTGTTCATGAGCATGCGCATCGCGCCTTCGGCCTGCCAGGTCTTGCAGGTCATCTCGAGGCCGTGGGGTGCGCGGATCGTCCGATGTTCGGTGGTGGTCATGCCAGCATTCTAGCCTGCTTCAGAGCCAGTCCGAAGCAATCGCTTCCGCAATCCGAGCGATATCTGGAGCGGGGGGGCGGTCGTCGGTCAGGGGAGTCACGAGAGCTCGAATCCGATCGAAGGCCGACTCGACTCCAGAGCCCGAACGAAGGGGTCTCTGGTGCTCCATGGCCTCCGCCATCACCAGGAGTTCTATCGCCAGCACGTCTCTGGTCAGAACGATGGATTGGCGGGCCAGATTGGCCGAGGTGGCACCCATCGAGTTGTAATCCTCGATGCCCGCGGAGGTGGACACATTGCCCACACTGGCGGGGTTTGCGATCGTCTGCAGCTCGTTGCAGCAGGCCGCTGCGGTGTACTGGGCGATCATGTACCCGGAATGAAGTCCCGGCTGGGGGGCGAGGTAGGCGGTGACCGCATTCTCCGCGTCGTGTCCCGAGAGCACCCAGAAGACGCGTCGTTCCGCGATGCCCGCCACATGCACCAACGCGATCCGCATGGTGTCCAGTGCGATCGCCAGCGGCATGCCGTGGAAGTTTCCGCCGGAGAGGATCGATTCGTCTTCACTGAAGACCACGGGGTTGTCCGTGACCGCACCGAGTTCTCGTTCGATCGTCTCTCTGACGTAGGTGAGTGCATCGAGGGCGGCTCCGAGCACCTGAGGCGCGGCCCGCAGGCAGTATGGATCCTGCACCCTGGGGTCTTCCTCGGCATGGTCCTCCACGATCTGCGAGCCATCGAGAAGTTCGAGCACGCGACGTGCGACTTCGATCTGTCCCGGTTGTTTTCTCACCGAATGGATTCGAGGATCGAAAGGCCCATGCGATGCTCTGCAGGCATCGATCGACATCGCGGTTCCGGCGATCGCGCATTCGATCAGCCGTGCTGCGTCGGCGCAGCAGAGCGCACCGGTCGCCGCCATCAGGTGTGTTCCGTTGAGCAGGGCGAGGCCTTCCTTCGCCTCCAGCACCAGCCCCTCGAGATTTGCAGCCTTCAACGTGCTGGCGGTCTCGACCACGTCACCCGCGATCCGGCAGGTGCCCTCTCCGATCAAGGCAAGCGCGACATGTGCCAGTGGTGCGAGGTCGCCCGAGGCCCCAACCGAGCCACGGGACGGCACCACTGGAAGGACGTCATGTTCGAGATGCCACACCAGTCGTTCGATCGTTTCGATCCTGACGCCCGAATGGCCACGCGACAGACTTCCTGCCAGCAACAGCATCATGCCCCGCACGACATCGTCGGGCAGAGGTTCGCCCACGCCTGCAGCATGACTGCGCACGATGTGTCTCTGGATTTCATGGACCTGTTCTGCTTCGATGCGAACTTTCGACAGTGAGCCGAAGCCGGTGTTCAACCCGTAGACCGGGTCCACGTGTTCGGCTGCTTTTGCGACCACCTCACGTGCGCGGGCCACGTTCTCTCTGGCAGAGGGAGCGATGGCGACCGAGGCTCCGAAGCGAGCGACGGCTTCGACCTCGTCTATGGTGAGCGGGCTTCCGTCGAGCATCACGGTATGGGGTGTTTGTTCTGGCATCGGATCGCCAGCCTAGGTTCTGAGGAGCCGGGAGGCCAATTCAAACCGATCTGATGCGGTTCACCGCCGCCAAGTCGGCTCTCGTGGGGGTCTTCATCCTCGTCGTCGCAACCATCCACGAAATGCGCCCATCACCAGGAGGTGCAGGCGCGCTTGAGTGGCACCGTAGAAATACCAGGGCAGGCTGGGTGCGTAATCCTGAAGCGCCGCAAGCGTCACACCACCTTCACGGACGAATCTGAATTCGAAACGCCCGGTCTCCGAGCCTTTCTTGCGGACCAGCAGTCCGTCCTTGATTGACATGATCTCCCGATCCCGGGCGGAGGCTTCTTCATCCCTTTCCAGATGAAGCAGCGGAATCAACCCGAACAGGTGGATCATGACCCGGGAGACGCCTTCGTTCTCGTCCGGGGTGCAGGTCACCTTGAGAAGTGGGCGGCCCCAGCGCCCCAGCCATCTCCAGTACTCACCGCAGGTCCGGTTCATCGACCAGTCCCGTGGTGCCTTCATTCTCTGGATCGAGCGCACCAGGCGTCTGCTGTTGATCACCACCTTGTCCTGGCGACGGACCGTCCGTCTCGGGTCCTCCTCCGCGGCGTCGTTTCGGGTGGCATCCTCGAGCGCCGTGTTGAAATCGATCATCCGTTGATCACTGCGAAGTCGTTCCAGAAGACGGTTGGGCTCGGCGAGTGTCGGTGAATTCAGGCTTGCCACGAGAGGAACCACGAGACTTCGCGGCTCTCCGCTGAAGAGCATCACCCACAACGTGGAGATCTTCGGTGAGGAGATCGGTACGGAGACCGTGAGGGGGCGTCTGCCAAGCTGATGCGCCGTGCGCAGGATCATCTCCCCGTAGGTCATCGTCTCGTCCGTGCCGAGGTCGAAGCTTCCATTCCAGCCATCCTCTTCGAGCACGATGTCGAAAGCTCGAATCACATCCACGAGCGCAATGGGCTGCGTGGGGGTGGTCGTCCATCGTGGCAGCACCATCGCGGGCAGTCTGCGAACGAGGCGGACCATCATCCGCAGCGAAGAGCCTCCCGAGCCGATGACGAGTCCCGCCCTCAATCTGGTGAGGCTGGCCCGACCCGCACCGAGTGTGTTTCCAACCTCACGACGGGATTCCAGGTGCCGTGAGAGCCTCGTTCCCGGTTCCGCCTTCCCCAGTCCACCCAGGTAGATGATTCGTTTCACCCCGGCCTTTTCCGTCGCGATTCTGACGTTGTCCGCCAGCAGCAGGTCGAGGTTCTCGAATCGTGCCTGCGTCAGTCTGGACTGCGGCGACATCGAGTGGACCAGATAGATCAGAATGTCGACGTCCTTCAGCACATCCGTCAGTGCGTCCGGATCGAAGAGATCGCAGCGACGCCAGGTGACCCCATCCTCGTCCCTGCCCGGGATCGGATTTCGAGAAAGACTTCTGGTCAGCGCGATGATCTTGAAATGCCGTCCCAGTTCACGGCGCAGGGCCCGCCCCACGAATCCTCCCGCACCGGCGATCGCGATCGTCACGGTGTCTTCGGGTGGTTGGTTTGTCGTGGTCATCATGATTCAGGTGCTCCTCCGTGCATCCTAGGCACTTCGAGCCACGCGAGCGGTTAGACTTGATTCCATGATCAATGCACTGCAGCGATACTTGATTCTCATCGGCGCACTCCTTCTGGCACCATTCATCGTGATGCCGGCGATCGCCTGGCGACTGTCCGACTGGGGTGGAGCCGCGCCTCTGACGCTTGGTGCTCAGTCCCCGTTGATGGCGGATCTGGGCCTCCTGTTCGCTCTGGTGTGCCTCTTCATCGTGGCCACAATCGTGTCCCGCGTGCTCAACACCGCGGTGGGTCTCTTCATCATCGGGTTCGGGATCTGCCTGATCGCCTTCCGTTGTGACACGGTCGAGATCTTCGCGTGGTCCGAATCGACCGTCTGGGCTCTCGGAGGAGAGACGATCATCTGGATCCCGATCGTGGGTCTGCTGGCAATCGGAATCTTCAAGATCTCCGGAGGCCTCACGGATGTCTACAGCGACTATGCCACACCCGCGCCCGCAAGCATCGAATCTCTGCGAGCCCGTGACAGTCTGGCGATGCTGCTCTGCGGCCTGCCTGCCGTCGGCGTGACATGGGCGCTGCTTGGAAACTGGAGCAACGGTCAGGTGCTCGGGGCGGTCTTCGCGGGTGCGATGGTCGGAGGCGTGGTCGCACGGCTTGCGCTTCCCAGGACCCAGCCCGTCTTCGTTTTCATGGCTCCGATCCTCTTCGGTGGAATCGCTCAGATGGTGCTTGCCAGCGGATTCTCCGGCACGATGGCGGACGCTCTCGTCGCGGGTACGGCGCCTCGGCTGCTTTGGGTGATGCCTCTGGACTGGGTGGGGGGCTCGCTGGGAGGCACCGCGTTCGGGCTTGGTGTCGCCAAGATGTTCTTCGGAGAGACCCTCGAGCTCGCGGCCAAGCCTCGAACGACCGTTCACGCCTGACTCCGATTCGCTGTAAGAACCGCGGCAAGGTCGGCCCGCTCGCCCTGCGTCCGTGTAGACTTCAGTCATGTCACTCATAGTCACCGGAACATTAGGTATTGATTCGATCGAAACGCCCACCGGAAACGCACAGCGTGTTCCAGGTGGCTCTGCCGCCTACTTCAGCGCCGCCGCAAGCGCGCAGGGGCCCGTCCGTCTGGTCGGAGCGGTGGGAGAGGACTGGCCGGAAGCCCATCGCTCGGTGCTGCAGTCCTTCACACAGGTCGATCTTGCGGGACTCGAACAGCGGGGCGGGTCGCAGACCTTCGCCTGGGGTGGGCGCTACCACGACAACATGAACGTCCGTGACACGCTCTTCACCGAGCTGGGTGTTCTCGAGGAGGCGCCACCAGCCGTGCCCGAGACCTTCCGCGACAGCCGCTACGTCTTTCTGGCGAACTCCCATCCCGGGGTGCAGAATTCATTTCTCGACCAGCTTCCGGATCGCACCCTGACGGTGCTTGATTCGATGGACCTCTGGATCGAGATCGCCAATGCGGATCTTCACGCGCTGATCGCTCGCGTCGACGGTGTGATGCTCAACGACTCCGAAGTCCAGCAGCTCACCGGCATCGGCAACCCGTACTCTGCAGGACGACGCATTCTCGAAATGGGACCGTCGTTCGTCATCGTCAAGAAGGGCGAACACGGCGCGATTCTGGTTCACGAGGAAGGTGTCGCCACGATGCCGGCATTCCCGGTCGCACTCGAGGGCGTGGTCGATCCCACCGGGGCTGGTGACAGTTTCGCGGGTGGTTTCATGGCCTATCTCAACCGGGTCGATCGTTCCGATCTGGAGGCCTTGAAGTCTGCACTCGCCTGGGGCACCGTCACCGCAAGTTGCACCATCGAAGCCTTCGGCCTCGAGGGGCTGCGCGGACTCGACATGGCCGCGCTCGAGAAACGACTCGACGTGTTTCGATCGGCGACGCACTTCGAATGATCCGTCTTCGACATTCCAAGGTTCCCAAGGAGAGACCGATGGTCCTGCTTCGTCTCATGCTTCCCTGTCTTCTGTGTCTTCCAGTGGCGAAGCTCTCGGTCGCCGAGAACGCTTCCAGCTGGGATCCGTTCAACGACATTCCTCGTGCCGACGAGGTGAACCGCGCCAGCATGGAGACGCGTCGGCTGCTCACCCCGGTCGGCACTCGAAACGTCAGATGGGATCTCGATGCCGGACTGGCCTTCGTGCGGCTCGATGGTGATTGGACCGTGGTCGATCTTCGATCCTGTGAGATCCGGGAGGATGCCTCCGAGCTGGAGGTGCCGCGGGCCGGGAAAAAGAGAGAGCAATCTGGTGGCCGTTCATGGGGTGGCCCTGCTCGAGGTCGTCAGGCGACGAGGGTTGTCTCTTCCAACGAGACCTGGACCGCGATCCACGAGGATCACAACGTCCTGCTGGTCGACGAGACCGATGTGACGCGTGCGATCACGACGGAAGGAACCGACCGGATGCGGTTCGGCACCGCGAGCTGGGTCTACGGCGAGGAACTGGATCAGTCCAGCGCGATGTGGTTCTCACCCGACGAGAGATACCTTGCGTTCTACGCCTTCGACGTCTCGGAGGTCCCCGATTACTACCTGCTCTCGGGCCTGACCAAGCTTCGCACAACGGTCATGGATGAAGCCTATCCCAAGCCGGGTGATGCGAACCCCATCGCTGGAATCCGCATCTACGACATCGATTCCGGCAAGACCATCACCGCGGAGGTCGGTGAGGAGTCGGATCAGTACGTGTATCGAGTGGCTTTCTCACCCGACTCGAAATTTCTGACCTGCCTGCTCATGAATCGACTTCAGAATCATCAGGAACTTCTGGTGATCGATCCCATGACCGGAACGTCCCGTTCACTGATCGCCGAGCATCAGCCCACCTGGGTGGCGCATGATCCGGAAATGAGATGGCTCGAGGACGGGCGTCGATTCATCTGGTCCTCGGAGCGCTCGGGCTTCAAGACCTACGAGCTCTGGGACATCGAGGACGGCCTGCTGGCGGTGCTGGGTCCCGCTGATTTCCCTTCCAGTTCGATCGTCGAGGTTCGTGAAGATCCTCAATTGCCCGGTGGTGGGCGACTGATCTTCAGCGGTACCGGAGGCGCACATCCCCTGAACGTCCATCTGCATGCTGCAGACTTCGATGGTGGCGGGTACACGCGGCTCACCGGTGACGGACACACTCACTCCAACTTCTTCGTCGCGCCCGATCTGTCGGCGACGGTCGCGGTCGGACAGGCCTGGGACGCTCCGCCGTCACTCATGGTCTATTGCGGGGGTGCCACCGAGCCCGTGGTCCTTGCGACGACCGACACCTCCCGATTGGCAGATTCGGGAAGGCGTCCTTCCGAGCTCTTCGAGTTCGAGACCGAGGATGGATCTGAAACGTGCTTCGGCCGGGTTCATTTTCCTCGCGATTTCGATCCCTCGAAATCCTGGCCGATTCTGGTCGACGTCTACGGCGGCCCCGAGTCCCGGGCGATTTCAAATCGTTTTTCGGTCTCCAACCCGATGACCGAGTTCGGATTCGTGATGGTTCAGATCGACAACCGCGGCACCGAAGGGCGGGGCAAGGCCTTCGAAGGGGCGACCTATCTCAAGCTGGGTCTGACCGATCTCGATGATCAGGCCCACGGTGTGAAGACGCTTCTCGAACGACACGACTGGGGTGATCCCGATCGTGTCGGCATCACCGGGCACTCGTACGGCGGCTACATGAGTGCGCTTGCGGTCCTGCGGCACCCGGAGACCTTTTCCGTGGCGGTGGCCGGTGCGCCGGTCACCGACTGGCGGAACTACGACACCATCTACACCGAGCGATACATGAGAACACCCGCCGAGAACGGTGAGAACTACGATGCCGGAAGTTGCGTGAAGCTGGCCCGAAATCTCGAGGGTGAGTTCCTGCTGCTGCATGGCATGGTGGACGACAACGTCCATCCGTCGAACGCCTGGCAGCTCGCCAGCGCTCTGCAGAGTCTGGACATTCCCTTCGAGATGCAGTTCTTCCCTGACAGCGCACATGGCATCTATTCGCCCGCCTTTCGTTCCGCCAAATGGTCGTTTCTCGTCGACCATCTGGTCGACTCCGAACCGGAAGCACCATGACCGGTCTGCCCCCTGATCGATCCCACGTGTCGACCGAAGCCGAGCATGACAGTGGCCGTGATCTCGGTGACGCCTCGATCGAGGAATCCATCGACTGGATCGCGGAGGATCATGAGCGTGTCGCCGAATCACTTCGACTCGCCGGCCCTGATCTTGCGGGCCTCATCAGGACCGTGGTGGATGCGCTCGAGGCCGGTGGGCGATTGATCTACGTCGGCGCGGGGACCAGCGGTCGACTCGGCGTGCTTGACGCTTCCGAATGTCCGCCCACCTTCAACTCCGATCCCTCCCGGGTGCTTGGACTCATCGCGGGTGGCGATGTCGCATTGAGAACATCCAGCGAAGGTCTGGAGGACGACGCCGGGGGTGCGCACGAGGCGTTGCATCGTCTCTCGGTCGGACCGGACGACGTGCTGGTCGGCATCGCGGCCGGGGGTACCACGCCGTACGTGCTTGGTGCCATCGAGGAGGCGGATCGTCTCGGCGCGGTCGGCGCGATGATCACCTGTGCGCCACGAACTCCACCGTGCGGATGTCGGCATCTGATCGTTCTTGAAACCGGCCCCGAACTTCTCACAGGATCGACCAGGCTCAAGGCCGGTTCGGTGACGAAACTCGCATTGAACACGATCACCACGGTGGCCTTCTCCCAGCTTGGCAAGGTTCGCGGCGGCCTCATGATCGACATGCGCGCCACAAATGACAAGCTTTACGATCGTGCTATCAGGATACTTCTTCGGTTGTTTCCCGAGCTTTCGCGCGAGGAGGCGGCCAGAAGCCTGCGGGAATCGAATCTGGATCTTCGTGCAACAATCGAGCGGGTGGAGCGTTCCTCCTGAAACGAAGGAGCTCCATCATGACGATTTTCCGGCGGATCCCGAACGTTCTTGCATTGACTCTTGTGGCCATCGGCGTGACTTCCCTGCAGTGCCCCGCGGATGATCCGCCAGTCCAGCCCAACATTCCCAACTCCAAGTCCGCGTCCGACATGGACTCGAACAAGGCGCTGGTTCGAGGCAACACCCGATTCGCGCTCGATCTCTATCGCCGTCTCAAAGGTGACGGGAACCTCTTCTTCTCACCCAATGGAGTCTCCGAGGCGCTTGCGATCTGTTTCGAAGGGGCACGTGGTGCCACCGCGGCCCAGATGGCTGAGGTGCTTGGTTTTCCGGAGGGCGGTTCAAGGCTTGATGAGCGGTTTCAGCGCTTGCGCCAGGCGGGCGTGGACCTGAACTCGGATGCCGTGACATTCAAGTCCGCCAACAGTCTCTGGAGTCAGCTCCCCTTGAAAAGCGACTTCGAGAGCGATGTGCAAGACGAGTACGATGCCGAAGTCTTCGAAATCGACTTCGGATCGCCCGCCTCTCACGAGGAGGTCCGCCAGTGGGTTCGCACGCAGACGGATGGCGCCGCCGAACTTCCCGCGGAGAGTCTCTCGGATCCGCTTCTCCGGCTGCTGGTCATCAACACGCTTCTCTTCAAGGCATCCTGGGCGCAGCAGTTCGATTCGGATCTCACTTCGAACAAGCCTTTCGAGCTGATCGATGGAACGTCTCGGAATGTTCCGACCATGTGGCTGAAAGGGGGGTTTCGGCATCGCGCATGGGATGATCTGGAGATTCTTGAGCTGCCCTATTCGGGTGGCAGGGCATCGGCCTTCATTCTGCTTCCCGCGAAGTCGGACTCCGAGTCGGATGACCCCACTGAAGCGGTCAGCCCGCTCGAGCATCTCGAGGACACGTTGACGGCGGCGGAGCTTGGCGATCGATTGAACGAGTTGTCATCGAAGAGCCTGAAGGTCTATCTGCCACGTTTCTCGATCACCTCGAATCTTTCTCTGGCCGGAGCACTTCAGGCGATGGGCATGTCCCTTCCGTTTCAACTTGATGCGGATTTCTCCGGAATCACCGACGCTGACCGATTGAACATCGGCGAGGTTCTTCAGGATGCCAGAATCGATTTCGATGAGGGCGGCACCGAAGCCTCGGTGGTCACCGTGGTCACGATGATGGGCCGCGGCAGTTCCCAGAGGCCCACTCGGCAGCCCGCCGTCTTCAAGGCCGACCGTCCCTTCATGTTCCTGGTCAGGGAGAACACGACCGGTTCGATCCTGTTCATGGGTCGGGTCACCGAACCGATCGTCGACTGAGCAGGGCATGCACAAGGCATGAAAAATACATGAGCAAGAAACAGCCCCGTGCGAGGCACGGGGCTGTTCATGTTCCGTGATGGTTCGCGGCGAGCGCGAATCAACTCAGATCTGGTCGTTGAGCTTCTTGAGGGCGCGTGCGCGGACCTTCTTGGAAGCTGGCTTCGCAGCGAACCACTGCTCTTCACCGGTGAAGGGGTTGATACCCTTGCGACGGGGCTTCGCAGGAGCCTTCTTCACGGTGAGCTTCATGCCCATGAACTTCACGATGCCGCTCTTCTTGAGATCGGCAACGCACATCTGCTCGAGCGCGTCGAACACGTGCGTGACCTGCTTTCTGGTCATGTCGCAGGATTCCGCGATCGCGGTCAGCTGCTGACTTCGGGTGCGGGGCGTGGCCGAAGCGGTGATTCGCTTGGGGCCGGTTGCGGCTGCCTTGGCCTTGGGCTTGGCAGTCGTGCGACGAGTCGTCTTCTTCTTGGCTGCGGTCGTGGTTCGCTTCGCAGCCTTCTTAGCTGGACGGCGAGCCGCCTTGCGAGCTGTCGTCTTCTTCTTGGTGGTCTTCTTCTTCGTGGTCTTCTTCGCCATGGTGCTGAATCCTTTCGCGTTATCCCTTCCTTGACATCAGGCAGGTGCGCGGAAAGTATCTGTTCCTGACGAGAAGGACAAGCGGATCAGGCATAAAAAACAGTGCTTTTCGAACATTTGATCATCCGATCAAAATCTCTGATTTTTTTAAAGATCTTGAAAGGTCTTGGAATCGTCTTGTTTTCAGTGCTTTTTGGTGCCGGATGTCTGCGGTTTGGTGTCCGGTGTTCCAGCGTGATGGGGGGGGGATTCCCGCGATTCAGGCGATTGGGTTTGCTCGAATCAGCGAGAAAACAAGGCATCCGCAAGAGCCCGTTCGGCCGTCTCCCAGTTCCATGAAGGTTCCGGTCGTCTTGTGGTCGGAGCCCTCGGATTCAAGTCTGGCGTCATCGGAGGAGCTGACGAACCACTGGTCGTTGCGTCGAAACAGTATGGCGTGCAAAGGCTTGACCTCGTCATTTTCGATCCTGATGTCGCATTCGGCGTCCGATCCGACGCTCATGCTTCGAAAGCCTGCGAGGCAGAACGCCCGGGTGGAAAGCGTCTTTCCCTCCGGGCAACGGGTTTCCAGTTGAAGGACGTCGACATGGCTCTTGATGCTGCCGGGTCGAACGCTCGTGTGCTCTGGCCCTTCCGCGAACCAGAGTCGAGCCGGGCCCATCGTCACGCACATCTCATCGGTGAACGTCCCGCATCGAATCCGTTCGCCGTCATGAGTCAGTCCCCTGGTCGAATCGAGGTCCGCGATCATCCAGTGATTTCCGTGGTGAAAGATCAGTGCGTGCATTCGGCTGATCGACGCGTGATCGATCTGCACGTCATTGCTCGGATGGCGACCGATGGTGTAGCTGCGAGCCGTGTCGAGCTCGAAATCGAGAATCAGTTCGGAGCGCTGTTCGTCTGCGCTCGTTTTTTCGATCACAATTCTCGACATGATTTGATCCTGCGTCCTATGGGTCGTGTCAGCTGGTCTTCGAATTGACGGAGGCTCGCACCACCGGTCGGCCGACCGAGTAGTAGGTGAAGCCCAGTTCCTGCATCAAGGCGGCCCGGTAGAGGTTTCTTCCGTCGAAGATCAATGGTGCGTTCAGTCGCCTGCCGATCTCCTGGAAATCAGGAGTTCTGAACTCATTCCATTCGGTCGCGATCACAAGTGCGTCGCAACCATCGAGGCAGTCGTACTGAGAGGCGGCCTGCTCGACTTCGGGCATCTCGGCTGAGAGGTTCTCCATCGCCACAGGATCGAATGCCCGGCAGGACGCACCGGCTTCGAGTGCCAGGCGCATCAACGTCATGGACGGTGCTTCGCGGATGTCGTCGGTGTTGGGCTTGAAGGCGACGCCCCAGAAGGCGATCTTTCGTCCGGTGAGGCTGCCTTCGAAGTGATTCTCGATCTTGTCCCAGAAACGAAGGCGGTGCGCGGAGTTCACGCGATGCACCGCTTCATTGAGTTCGCATTCGAAACCGACCGCCTTGCCCATGCCGCAGACCGCCAGAGTGTCCTTCGGGAAGCAGCTTCCTCCGTATCCCAGGCCGGGATAGAGGAACTGGTTGCCGATTCGCTTGTCGGCGCACATGCCTTCGCGCACACGCTTCACATCGGCTTCATAGTGCTCGCAGAGGGTGGCAAGTTCGTTCACGAACGAGATCTTGCAGGCGAGCATCGCGTTCGAAGCGTACTTGACCATTTCGGCGCTTCTGACGTCCATGAGGTGGATGGGGTTTCCCTGACGGACGAATGGCTCGTAGAGCGCCATCATCAGCTTGGAAGCGCCTTCATCCTCGATTCCGCACACGACCCTGTCCGGCTTCATGAAGTCGTCGATTGCCGCGCCTTCCTTGAGGAACTCCGGGTTGTCGGCGATCCAGAAGGGCGCATCCGTCTTCTCTCTGATGAGGTCTCGGACCTTGTGGCTCGTTCCCACCGGCACCGTGCTCTTGACCACCACCATCTTGGGAGTCTGGTCCGGGCCGAGTGCATCGATGGCTTCGGCGATGTCGGCGGCCACTCTGAGCACGTACTGGAGATCGGCTGACCCATCCTTGTCGCTCGGCGTCCCCACACAGATGAAGATCGCTTCCGCGTCGGCATAGGCTGCCTTCTTGTCCGTCGTGAAGTGAAGGCGCTCCGCTTGTGCGTTTCGCGTGATCATCTCCGACAGGCCGGGCTCGTAGATGGGGCTCTTCCCCTGATTGAGCATCTTGATCTTCGATTCATCAACATCGAGGCAGATCACGTCATTTCCCGTTTCCGAAAAACAGGAGCCTGTGACTAATCCGACGTATCCGGTTCCGACCATGGTGAGGCGCATCTGGTGATCCTTTCGAGCGAGCTTCATCGGTGTCTCACACGAGCCGACGAACACTCCTCACTTGTGGCTACATACTAGCCAAACCATGGATTCCATCAGTGAGTTGTCCCGTCAACTCATGTCGGTTGTTCGAGTTCGAGCAGTTTTGTCTTGATCCACATTCCCTGGGATCCGCCTGTCGAGCCTGAAAATCCGCCCGACCCGGAGGCCTGTCCGACGATCCGATGGCACGGAACCACGATCGGCATCGGGTTCACACGCATCGCCTGACCCACGGCCCGGGCCGCCCCTGGGCTGCCCACGCGCTTTGAGATCCAGCCGTAGGTTCTGGTGTTTCCCGTTTC
>Ga0315320_10002532_pt1 | contig 15041 bp, 14 predicted proteins | sample M140m21515metaG_FD_203458 | JGI IMG/M metagenome (GOLD analysis project Ga0315320, IMG submission 203458) | Ammonia-oxidizing marine archaeal communities from Monterey Bay, California, United States - M1 40m 21515 | ecosystem: Environmental > Aquatic > Marine > Coastal | place: USA: California... | reverse complement strand
CTTACTTCTGCCATCGTGTGCTTGATGCACATTTAACCCACTTCGCCACACAACGCAACACTTTAGTCTTACTTTTTCACACTCGTCAACATTTTTGCGCATTTTTATGAGGGCTTTTTTCAAAAAACCTCGGACTCGCGTTTTTCGGCTAAAAATGGCTCAATCCCCGTCCGTGAGCGGCGAAAACCCATCGAAACCACTGAAAACAGAAGATTTTGACTTCGATCTGCCTTCCGAGCTCATAGCCCAGCACCCTGCCCCGACGCGTGATGGATCGCGTTTACTGGTGACCGATCGCCACACCGGCACCCGTTCGCATCAACATTTTTCCGATTTGCCGCAATTCCTCCGAGCCGGTGATGTGTTGGTGATGAACAATTCCCGCGTCATTCCAGCCCGGTTGCGTGGTCAAAAAGTAGGCGGCGAAGCGGCCGCTGAATTGTTGCTTGTGGAACCTGCCGAAGACCAAACCTGGTGGAGCCTCATTCGCCCCGGCAAACGGTTCCCGCCCGGCACCCGCATTGCCCTCACCGATCGTAACGGACGCCCCTCTCCTCTGATGGCTGAGGTACTGGAAAAAAACGAAGCCGGCCACGCGCGTGTTCGCTTTGAAGGCACGGAGGATCTACTTGACGCCCTCGACTCGCTCGGCGAAATGCCGTTGCCGCCTTACATCCGGCGCGAAGCCTTTGGCCAATCCGCGGAGGACACCGAGCGCTACCAAACCGTCTATGCCGAACCCGCCGGCTCAGTAGCCGCTCCCACGGCCGGGCTTCATTTCACGGAGCCGTTGCTGAATCAAATCCGGTCGTTTGGTGTTGAAACCCACACCGTCACCCTGCACGTCGGGCTCGGCACCTTTGCTCCGGTGAAGGCGGAGGCTTTGGAAGAGCATGCCATGCACACCGAACGCTACACGCTGCCTGCCGCCACCACCGAAGCCATTAACTGCGCCAAGACTGATGGCCGTCGTGTTATCGCCGTGGGCACCACCACTGTGCGCGTTTTGGAAAGTGTCGCCGAACAATCCCTCCCGCTTTCCGCCACCAGCGGCAGCACGGCCATTTTCATTTACCCGCCCCGCCCCTTCGCGGTGGTGGACGCATTAATCACCAATTTCCATCTACCGCAATCCACCCTGCTCATGCTCGTGAGTGCCTTTGCCGCGCCGGGTTCATTGACCGGCCGCGAATGGATGCTCGAAACCTATGCCGAAGCTGTCCGGAAAAAATATCGCTTCTTCAGCTACGGCGATGCGATGCTGATCACATGAAGCGGTCGTTTGTGTTCATCAATATGGCGATGACGGCCGACGGCAAGATCGCCAGCACAAACCGCAACGTCACCACATTCGGCAGTCGGACTGACCACCAACGGCTGCTGGAATTGCGCACCCGAGCGGATGCCATTCTCACTGGTGCCGGCACGCTCAACGCCCAACCCGACATCACCCTGGACCCCGCGCTAAAACAGAAGTCTGCACCGGTGCGAGTGATCGTCAGCGGCACCGGGCAAGTGGATGCGCAGCACAAAATCTTTCGTACGCCCGGCGCTCCGGTCATCGTCCTAGCCAGCAAACGGATCCTTGCCAGTCGGCTGAAGGAACTGAAGAAAGTAGCCGATGCCGTTCATGTTTGCGGCGCCAACAATGTGGACTTCGAGGCCGCCTTTGAATTCCTGCGCAAACATCACGGCGTGAAGCGTGTCCTCTGTGAAGGCGGCGGGCGCCTCAATGATTCCCTGCTCCGCGCGGGAGTGGTGGATGAGGTGAACCTCACAATCTGCCCACTGATTCTCGGCGGTCAGGATGCGCCCACCATTGCCGACGGCATCGGTTTCGATCAGCTGGATGATGCCGCTCAATTCAAGCTGCACACGCGCAAACAGGTGGCAGACGAAATTTTCCTGACCTACCGCACCGTGCGAAACTCACAACGCCCCTAGCTCCACCTGCTGCACAGCATTCGACGGTCCACCGAGAAACCGGCCAGCCATTTCGCGCACGCGCTCCATCTCGTCAGTCACATGGATTCGTACACTCCCCTCTCCTTCGGTGGCCAACAGATGATGCCATTGCAATTCCTGCTGCACAAACGCCGCACACGTTTGAGCGGAATCCACCAATGCCACCTCCGGTCCGGCCACGCGGGCGATGGATTCCTTGAGCAACGGATAATGTGTGCACCCCAATACCAGGGTATCCACGCCGCTTTCCAGCATAGGCGTCAGATATTCCCGCAGCACGGCATCGGTCACCTCATGATCCAGCCACCCTTCCTCCACCAATGGTACCAGCAACGGACACGCTCGACTGGTCACGCGTAGTTCGCTATTTAATTCGCCCACCAACCGTTCATAAGCACCGCTGCGAACGGTGGCCTGCGTACCGATCACGCCAATGTGGCCGTTGCGAGTAGCTTTATTGGCGGCAATGGCCCCAGGCAAAATCACACCAAAGGTCGGCAACGAAAAGCGCTCGCCCAGTTCAGGCAACGCACTGGCGCTGGCGCTGTTGCACGCTACCACCAACGCCTTGACGCCTTTCGCCACAAGAAAGGCGGCATCTTCGCAAGCAAAGCGCGTCACCGTTTCCGCGCTTTTGGTGCCGTACGGCACGCGGGCTGTGTCACCCAGATAGATGATCTGTTCGTGCGGAAACAGCCGTTGCATCTGCCGTACCACGGTCAATCCACCGATCCCGGAATCAAATATTCCGATAGGCTGGGCGGCAGGATCCATGCCCACGAATGCTGCCGTCGCTCAACGGCCCGGCACAAGGCAAATGCCTTCACAACCGGAGGCAAGGATGCCAAAGCTTGACCGGCGAATCCTGCTTCCTTAGATTGCTCGGCCTTAACCCCACTGGCCGGGATTTTTGAGCTATGACTATGAGCGAATCAGCAAATTCCATCGACAAGGGCATGGCCGCGGTGGTGGCCGCGGAGACCAACCTGAGCGATGTCCGCGGTGAGATCGGTGAACTGATCTATTGCGGCTACAACATCAACGACCTTGCCGAAAAGGCCACCTTTGAGGAAGTGGTGCACCTGCTGCACCGCGGACATTTGCCCGATGCCGACGAACTCGCCGCGCTTAAGGCGGAATTCTGTGCCAGCCGCAACTTGCCTGGGGGCGTGATCGATGTGCTCAAGGCCCTGCCGAAAGACACCTCTCCGATGCATGCCCTCCGCACCGGCGTCAGCGCCTTGGGCTGCTTCGATTCCGAAGCCGAAACACAGGATGACCTCGAGGCGGTGCGGAAGAAATCCATTCAAATCATCGCGCAAGTGCCGGTGATCGTCGCCGCTTTCCATTGCCTGCGCCAAGGCAAAGAGATTTTGGAGTCGGACAACAGCCTCGGCGAGGCCGCGAATTTCATCTGGCTCATCACCGGCAATAAACCCAGTGAAGACATGGAACGCACGATGGACATCTGCTACATCCTCCATGCCGACCACGGGTTCAACGCCTCCACCTTCAGCGGCCGCGTCACCATCGCCACCTTGAGCGATGTGTACAGCGCGGTTACCAGCGCCATCGGCACGCTCAAAGGCCCATTGCACGGCGGCGCAAACGAAGGCGTCATCAAAATGCTTCAGGAGATCGGCGATCTCGAGAAAGTCGATGCTTACGTGGATGATTGCCTTGCCAACAAGCGCCGCATCATGGGCATTGGGCACCGCGTCTATCGCGTGCTGGATCCGCGCGCACCGCACCTCAAGCGCATGGCCCAGAAGCTCACCAAGGAACTCGGCGAGCCGAAATGGATTCAGATGAGCGAACGCATCGCCGAGTTGATGCTGGAAAAGAAGAATCTCAACGCCAACGTCGATTTCTACTCGGCCACCGTCTACTACTCACTCGATATCCCAACTGACCTGTTCACCCCGATCTTCGCCATCGCACGGACCGCCGGCTGGACGGCTCACATGATCGAGCATTTGAACGGCAACCGCCTCATCCGCCCCCGCGCCCAGTACGCTGGTGACGAAGGCAAGCCATGGGTGCCGCTGGGCGAGCGTTAGTGGTAGGCGATAAAAAATACACAAATTCCTTGAACGACCGGAGCCCTTGCCGCAAGACAGGGGCTCCGATTTTTTATCCATGAATCTGCACGAATATCAGGCCAAGGAACTCATGCGGCACCACGGCGTGCCCGTCCCCGCCGGCGAACCGGCCACCTCGGTTGAGGAAGCTAAGGCCGCAATCGAAAAACTGTTTAGCGAAGGCCATCAACGCGTGGTGGTAAAAAGCCAAATCCACGCAGGCGGCCGAGGCAAAGGCACGTTTAAGAACGGCTTCCAGGGCGGCGTGCACTTGGCCGACAGCGTGGAAGATGCCACCGCTAAAGCGGAGGCGATGTTCGGCAATGTACTCGTCACCAAGCAAACCGGCGAGGAAGGCAAGCAGGTCAACCGCCTGCTCATCACGTCCTGCCAAGAAATTAAGAGCGAATTTTACTGCGCCGTGCTGCTCGACCGCGCGCTGGGCAAGCCGATCATCATGGCCAGCTCCGAGGGCGGCGTGGATATCGAGGAAGTGGCCGAAGCCACCCCCGAAAAAATTATCAAGGAAACCGTGGATCCCGATCTCGGCCTGCAGGCCTATCAAGGCCGCAAGATCGCCATCGCGCTCGGCCTGCGCGGCAAGCTCATCGGCCAATGCGGTAGGTTGCTACAGGGCCTTTACGCCACTTGGGCCGGCTGCGACGCCTCGATGTTAGAGGTCAACCCACTAGCTCTCATTGAAATTGAAGACGGTACCGAGGCCGTGGTGGCGCTGGACGCCAAGATGTCCATCGACACCAACGCTATGTTCCGCCAAGTGGACATTGCCGAGATGCGTGATCTCACCGAGGAAGATCCGTTGGAGGTCGAAGCAGGCAAATTTGACCTGAACTACATCAAGCTCGACGGCAACATCGCCTGCCTCGTCAACGGAGCCGGCCTTGCAATGTCCACCATGGACGCCATCAAACATTACGGCGGCGACCCGGCCAACTTCCTCGATGTCGGCGGTGGTGCCACTCAGGAGCAGGTGAAAGCCGCGTTTGAAATCATCCTGAGCGATCCCTCGGTCGAGGCCATTCTCATCAACATTTTCGGTGGCATCATGAACTGCAACACCATCGCCGAGGGCGTAGTGGCTGCTGCCAAGGAAACCGACCTCAAACTCCCGCTCGTTGTGCGCCTCGAAGGCAACAACGTCGAAGCTGGCCGACAAACACTGGCCGATTCCGGGCTCGCCCTCATCACCGCCAGCAGTCTGGCCGAGGCTGCGCAGAAATCCGTCGAAGCCGCCAAATAATTTCTCACCATGTCCATTCTCGTTACCCCTGAAACCAAGTTTCTCGTTCAAGGTATCACCGGCGGCTTCGGCGGTCGGCACGCCCAGCTAAGCCTCGACTACGGTTCTCAACTCGTTGCCGGCGTTACCCCCGGCAAAGGCGGGCAAACCTTTTCCGACACCGTGCCGATTTATGACAGCGTCGCTGAGGCCGCTGCCGAGACCGGCGCCACTGCCAGCGCCATCTTCGTCCCCCCTCCCTTCGCGGCCGATGCCATCCTCGAAGGCGTCGACGCCGGCCTCGAATTGGTTGTGGCCATCACCGAAGGCATTCCCGTGCGCGATATGTTGAGCGTCAAAAAGGTGCTGGATACCAGCGATACCAAGCTGATCGGCCCCAACTGCCCCGGCATCGTAACCCCCGGTGAAGGCGATCAATCCCACGGCGGCTGCCGCATCGGTATTGCGCCCGGGTACATTCACAAGAAAGGAAACATCGGCGTTGTCTCCCGCAGCGGCACGCTTACCTACGAAGCGGTTTGGCAACTCACCAGCGCGGGCGTCGGTCAATCCACATGCGTCGGTATCGGCGGCGATCCCGTGCCGGGTATGACCCATTTGGATGTGCTAAAGATGTTCAATGATGATCCGGAAACTGAAGGCATCATCATGATCGGCGAAATCGGCGGCACGGCCGAGGAAGAAGCCGCCGCTTGGGCTAAAGACAACTGCTCCAAGCCCATCGCCGGCTTCATCGCCGGCGCCACCGCTCCTCCCGGCCGCCGCATGGGCCATGCCGGCGCCATCGTCAGCGGTGGGAAAGGCACGGCCGAAGCCAAGAAGGAAGCCTTTCGTGATGCAGGCATCGGCATCGCCGAGACCCCATCAGAAATGGCTGACACACTGCTGAAAATGATGTAGTCCATCCGCTGCGGATGGATTGGCTGCACGGCATCCTAAACCTCATCGGCCTGCTGTTCTGGATTCTCTGGCGCGCAGGCACGATGGTCCGCCCCAAACCGGCCAACCATATCGTCGGTCCCGCGCCACGACAGGGCACCATTTTCAAACACTCGTGGGTGTACCTGCTGGCACTGGTGGGGCTGCTTATGTTGCGGGCCGTTTTTTACCATCAATTTGGCCCCGGCTTAGACTGGATCCCTTCCCTGCCTTTACTCCATGAATCACCGCATTTCCGAAGCGACTTCTTCCCGCGAGCCCTGGCTTATTCCACTCTAAGTTTTATGCGCTGGCTGGCGGCGGTGTATTTTTGCTGGGCCTTGCTTGCGACCATTAAGCCAGAAGTGGACACAGCAAAAATGTGGCGCTCCTTTTTGCGCGCCCAGTTTGGTTGGCTGGGCGGCTTGCCGGCCGTGATCCTCTGGCTGGTCGCCATCATGTTGTCCGTTGGCGTGCACCTGATCGAAGCGGAATGGATGGGCCAGGTGGATGTCCGCAGTGAATCGGCCGCCTTCGCCCAACACCTCCCGGCCTTGATGGCGCTGGACATGCGCGCGGCGGTGTATCTCGCCATGGGTGTGCTGATCCTTTATTTGCTGAATTCGTTCGTGTATTTCGGCGAACAGAATTTATGGAAAAATGTCGATGCCTCAGGCAAGCGATTACTGACGCCCCTGTCGTACTTGCCATTGGTGGTGGGCAAGGTGGATCTCGGACCGTTTCTCGCGCTCGGCCTGATGTACGGTCTTAGCTTTGCTCTGCGGCACACGCAATTGGCCGCTTGGTTACGCTAACCAAGCTTGGGAAAAAATGCATGGGCGGTCGCGCAGGTCGCCGCGCTGAGTTCCGCCAAGCTCACGGCTTTCACTTCTGCCACTTGCTCGGCGGTGTGCCGGGTGAACGCCGGTTCGCAACGCTTGCCGCGATGAGGCATGGGGGCCAGGAACGGGCTGTCGGTCTCCAGCATGAGTTTTTCCAACGGCGTGGCCGCCAAGGTGTCGCGCACTTCCTGCGCGTTTTTGAAAGTGGCAATCCCGGTAAAGCTCACCAGCGAGCCAAGATCGATCACCCGCCTCATGCTGGCCGCATCGTCCACAAAACAATGAAACTGCCCACGCACACGGGCAGCGAATTCTTCAAAAATCGCCATCGTCGGTTCCAATGCCACTCGCTGATGGATCACCACGTTCATTTGAAATTCCTCCGCCAACTCCAATTGCTGACGAAAGACCGTTTCCTGTTTTTCCTTCCAACTGACATCGTCCTCGGCCGAACCGCCCTGACTGCTAGGCAGGCGATAATGGTCAATCCCTGTTTCCCCAACCGCCACCACTTTCGGGTGTTCACATAAGGGACGCAGCTCTGGCCGCACATCATCCGAAGCCGACTCTAAATCATTGGGATGCCATCCCACCACCGCATACACCTCCTCGTGGGCCTCGGCCAAGGCCACCGCTTGGCGGCTGCTGGTCAAGTCTGTACCAATGGAGATCACCCTCGTGATCCCGGCCGCCTGCGCGCGCTCCAATAGCGCGGGAATATCATTCGCAAAATCCGGAAAAGTCAGGTGCGCGTGGGTATCGTAAAAGGTTTCCATCCCGCCGCAGTGTGCCCATCTAATGCCTCGGTGACAATCGTTTGAGAATGATCAGGCCTTTACAGGCGAGCTAATTGGGTGCAGTTTGTTTTATCGCGCAAGGCGACTCATGATCTCTCTGAAAAACATCCTCTGGCTGATTCTAGTGGCCGGGTGGTTGCTGCCTGTATCCAGCTCGGCCCTCGACATTACCCGTGCCATGCTTCGCGGCGAGGATTTTCAAACCAGCATTTTTGGCGGGAGCACTCAGGGTTATGTCTTCTCGAAAACCCAGCGATGGGACCCCAAGCGCGCGCCCGATTTTGCCTTGGGCTACGCGGAATTTGCCGTGCATGATTACGAGCTGACCCCGGCCATGATCTACACTGTGAACTTCGGCTTGGCCAATCTCGTGCGCTCGCATCAAACCGTTTTCCAACGCAATGTAGACCGCGACTTCCGGGTGCGTTTCCGAATCTTCGGTAAGTACGAGGATTACGAAGAGTATTCGCTGAAAAAATACCGCAAGGAAATCAGCCCCAATCTACTTGGCTTTTTCAGCCCCGCCACGAAGGAGATAGTCACTTGGAGGCAGAAACCCATCATGAGTTGGCGTTTGGTGCCCACCCTGCTCCACGAAGGATGCCACGCCATCATGGACGATATGTTTGGCGAACTGCCCTTCTGGATGATTGAGGGCAGTGCCGACTGGCTGGGCGAAGCCCCCGCATGGCTGCAAAAGGCCGATGGACTGCGCAATGATCAACACGCCCGCTGGGTACGCCTAAACCGTATGCGCCTAAACGGCGATCTGCCTAACCTCAAAGCCTATCTCCTCTCCCATGAGTATGAGCATTGGGATCAGATGTTTGATGGCAACATCGGCATGGGCTACGATATCGGATGGTCCGTCTTTGATTTCTTCATGAAAACTCATCCGCAGGCGATGAAGTTTCTTGGAGCCGTGGTCAACGATCGCGCCGTGCTCAGCGCCCGCGGACGTGGCAATGGCCGATTGGAAGCCGCCTTCGAGCAGGCCATCAACCGCAATTGGCAAGGCGGTACGGCGTTACTGGAAAAAGGCTGGCATTCGTGGATCAAAATTAAGGCCGCCGAAGCCGAAAAAGAATTGCTCAAAGCCCGGCAAAAACAGCACTAATCGCGCTTTTTCCTCCACCATTTTCACCAAAACGGGTTGCCATCCACGGCGTTCCCCGCTAATTTCCCGCCACCCAAACCCTTTTGGATATTATGGCTAAACCTATCTACCACAGCAGTATTGAAGGCGCCCAGCACGGCGGCAAGGGACTCGATGGCTTTCTAAAGTTCGCCAAAGAAGCCGGTGCCGCGGGCGCGCAGCCGAGTAATTATATGTTGGAGGAGGACGGCTCCGATGGCTCGAAATTTCGCAGCGCCTCCGAAATTAAAGACGCGTTTGAGAAAAACGGCCTCAAGCTCGACGGCGTCAGCGGTCACTGCGCGTTCTGGGTGCACACCAGCGCCTGGACCGGCACCAAGAGTGGCCATGCGTTTATCCACGGGCAAAATCAGGATAAAAGCCCGGAAGAGCTGGAGCAATGGTACGAGGATTACCTGCTCCGCATGATGGATCTCTGCGCCGAGTTGGGCATCAAGATTCTACCGATGTTTTGGGGCGTTTCCCACGGCTGGGAATTGGCCACGGGTTATCCGTGGGGATTCTGGACCTCCCCGGACGGCGGCGATCTCAACAAGGAAGGCGATGATCGGTTCGTGAACAAGACCGCCAAGATTCGCGCCCACGCCAACAGCCTCGGCATTTATCTCGCCCACGAGATTCACCCCGGCACCGCCGCCATGTGCGCGGAGGAGTTTGGCCATCTGGTGAAAATTTGTGATGGCGATAAAACCCTCACCGTCAACGCCGATCCCTCCCATTGCTGGGAAGGCGAAGATTGGGAAACACGTTTCACTCACGCGGCCGTGAAAGATCGTGTTTACGCCTGCCACGTGAAGAATTTCGTCGTTCGCCCGAATGTGCCCTTACGCCGCATGGACGGCAACTGGCGTAACCGGGCCATGCAGTTCACCGACCTCGGCAGTGGCGATCTCAACATGGTGCGCTACGTTGAAATGCTCATCAACATCGGCTACCCCGCCCGTTACAATAAGATTATGGGTACCAAAACCGCCCCGCTTATTGCTGAGACTGAAAGCAACTACCGCGATCCGGACGCCACCGCCATCGAAGGCATCCAATACGTCCGCGACCAGCTTTGCTTCCCGGTTTCCGAAGGCTCCTTCGAAGACGAAATGGGAGCCTGAAAAACGGCCGATAAAATCTTTTCAGAACAGCCGCCACCGGCGGCTGTTTTTTAATGACTAATTCCAAAAACCTAACGACCAAGTCCCAATGAGTCATTGGGATTTGGTCATTAAGAATTGGAAATTACCCTCAACCCATCCCACGCCAACCGCACGCCTTCCGGCAGCTTGGCCTGATCAATATCGTGGTCATAGTAGTGAGTCAGATGAGTGAAAACCGTTTCCCCCGGGCCAATCTGTTCAGCGGCCGATAGTGCCTCTCTCGTGCTCATGTGGGTCCAATGTTCCTCCGGTCGCAAGGCATCGAGTACGGCAACCTCCACGCCCTTTACCGCCTGCACCACTTCCTTCGGTACGGCCTTGGCATCGGTGAGGTAAGCCAGTTTCTTCTCTCCACCCTGTTCGAACAAATAGCCCGTGGACCCCATGCTCCCATGCGGCAATGCCAGAGGCGTGACCTTCAAATCCCCAATCTCAAAGCTGCCTTTGATCACGTGTTCTTCCGGCACAAAATACCCGCGCGGATGGTTGCCGTCATGAAACGCATGTGCGTGCACACGGCGTAGATGACTCATGGTCAGCTCCGTGGCATAGACTGGAAGGGGCCGTTTCTGGATGTCACAAAACCGCCGGCAATCGTCCATACCCATAATATGGTCGGTATGAGCGTGCGTTACCAAAACAGCATCCAATTCTCGGATGTTTTCCCGTAAACATTGGGTGCGAAAATCCGGTGTCGTGTCCACTACCAGTTTCACTTCATCGGTAACAACATAGATCGACGACCGTGTCCGGTGGTTCTTCGGGTTTGCGAGAAATGCGTCCGGATAATCGTGCCCGATAATTGGCACCCCCTGGGATGTGCCCGTGCCTAGGAATGTGAACTCAAACGCCATACGGCCCGCAGGCTTGCCTATTGGCGGTGGTGAACACAATTTTATTTTCCAGCACGCCCGTTCGCGCACAATGCCCGTGCATGCTGGAATCGCTACGCATACGCAACCTTGCCTTGGTCACCGATCTCACACTGGAGCTCGGGCCCGGCTACAATGCCATCAGTGGCGAGACGGGCGCGGGCAAGTCGATCCTCATCGGTGCTCTCAATCTTGTGCTGGGCGAACGCGCCGATCGTACGCTCATCCGCGCCGAGGCTGATCAATGCACCGTCGAGGCCAACTTCGATGTAGCCCAACTCGATGCGCCACTGCCCGGGTTTCTGGAAGAGCACGGTTTGGAATCCTGCGAGGAAAACCAATTGCTCCTCAAACGCACGTTCACGACCGCCGGCAGCAATCGCCAGTTCGTCAATGGTAGCGCCACCACTCTGGCTGTGCTCAAGCGGATTGGCGAATGGCTGGTGGACATGCACGGACCGCACGATCATCAGTCGCTGCTGCATCCCGCGCGACAGCTTGCCATACTCGATGCCTTCGGCGGACTGCAGCAACCGCGCGTCGCCTTCACCACCCTGCTCCAGCGCCGCACCGAGATTGAGCAGGCCAAGGCCGATCTCGTGGTCGATGAGGCCACCTACACGCAACAGCTCGATCTGCTGCGGTTTCAGGTAAAGGAAATCACCGGTGCCGCGTTGGACCCCGCCGAAGAGGAAAATCTCGAAGCCGATTACCAACGCTCCAGTAACGCCGCACGTTTGCTAGAGTTATGCCAAGGCGCCTTACAGTTGGTCAGTGAAAACGAAGGATCCCTGCTCGACCGTTCCGGTGATCTCGGCCGGGTACTGGCCGATCTGCAGCAGGTCGATGACAGCGCTGCCGGACTGGTGGAATTGCACGAAGAAGCCCGCGCCAATTTACAGGAACTGCAAAGTGCCCTGACCGTTTATGCCGATCGCGTGGACATTGATCCCGCCCAACTCGCCTCGCTAGAGGAACGCGTCAACCTCGCGCAGTCGCTCAAGCGCAAGTACGGCGGCAGCATCGAGGCGGTAAATGCCTTCGGCGAAGAAGCCGCGCAGAAGCTCGCCACACTCGAGAGCCGCGATGAGGAATTGGCGCGACTCAATGCCGAGTTGAATTCACTTGAGACCAACCTCATCCAAAGCGGCCAAAAACTATCCGCCCAACGCCAGAAGCTCATCCCCAAGCTGACCAAGGCCGTCACCTCCCATCTCAACGACCTCGGCTTTGCCCAAAGCCAGCTCGATGTCGCGCTCAGTTCCACCGATCGCCCCGCAGAGGTCAAGGCCTCCGGGTTAGACACCGTGGAGTTCCAATTCGCGCCCAACCCCGGCGAACCTGCCCGTCCGTTGCGCGCCATTGCCTCCTCCGGCGAACTCGCCCGCGTGATGCTAGCGCTCAAGACCGTGCTAGCCGCTGAAGATTCCATTCCCGTTTTGATCTTCGACGAAGTCGACGCCAATGTCGGAGGTGAAACCGCCCATGCCGTCGGCGAACGCATGCGACAAATTGCTGACCAACGTCAAGTCCTCTGCATCACGCACCTAGCGCCGGTTGCGGCCGCGGCGCAGGCCCATTACGTCGTCAGCAAAGCCGTCATCGACGGCCGCACCGAATCCAACATCCAACGATTGACCGACTCCGATCGAGTGGATGAAATCGCCCGCATGCTAGGCGGCAAAGTCGGCGCCGCACGCAAGCATGCGGAGGAGTTGCTGGGCTAGGTAAGGCGTGCTCTGCGAGCGCGCCAAGGCGCTTATTCTGAAAACTGATCAGGCGGGGACTCAAATCTCATTCTCGTTATCCCCAAAGAATAGCTGATAGGCGCGGTCGTATTCGCCTTCCGGCACATACACTTCCACGGGGCGGCTGAATTCGTCTTCGCCCTCGGGCATCGGCTCAATCATTTTCTCCACCGCCTCGATGCCGTGATTCCCCAACATCACAGCGAGCAATTCAGCGTTATCCACTGGGCAGGTTTGAAAAAGTCGCATTCCGTTCATGACTAATTCCTCGACAAAGCATCCGCCAAACGGCCTCATTCGGCCAATGAAATTCGGTATCTGCAACGAGATTTTTGAGGGCTGGTCAATGGAAGACACCATGACCTACACAGCGAAAACCGGCTACGACTGCCTTGAGATTGCGCCCTTCACGATTTCCAATTACGTCACCGACATCTCCGCCACCGAACGCCAGCGCGTGAAAGATTTGGCGGCCAAAACCGGCATCGAGATCTCCGGCATCCACTGGGTGCTCGTGAAGGCCGAAGGCATGCACATGACCCATACCAACGCGAACATTCGCGAAAAGACTTCGCGCTACTTCGTGGACCTTGTGGATTGCTGTGCCGATTTCGGCGGTCGCTCCATCATCGTCGGCTCGCCATATCAGCGCAACTTGATGGAAGGCGTGAGCTACGAGCAAGCGTGGGAATGGGCCACCGACGTGTTCAAAGACAGCGTCAAGCATGCCGCCGAGCGCGATGTGGTGATCAACTTCGAACCGCTGGCTCCAAGCGAAACTGATTTCGTGAACACCCACACCGAGGCGATCCAGTTTGTGCAGCAACTTGAGAGCCCCAACTTCAAGGTGATCCTCGATGTGAAAGCCATGTGCTCCATGGGCAAGCCGATCCCTGAGATCATCCGCGAGAGTGCCGGTGAATTCGGCTACTTCCACGCCAACGACGAAAACCTCAAGGGCCCCGGCTTTGGAGACGTAGATTTCAAGCCCATCGGCGCCGCGCTCAAGGAAGTAAACTACGACGGCGTCGTGTCTGTAGAAGTATTCAAATTCGACGAAGGACCGGAGGCTATTGCGTCGGAGAGCTTGCGTTATCTTCAAGAGACGTTTGCGTAGGTGCCGCCTGTTCAATTTCGAGCTCTGGGTCAGGCGTTGGCGCAGCCTTTTCCTGATCGAACAACCCAAGGGCGTTCACCAGCACGAGACTGATCACAACCGGGCAAATATATTTCACGAAAAACGCCCACACTTGAGCTGGTGAACAACCCGCAAGAAGGGGTTGTTTAAACCACGGACACCCCTCGGATATTTCCTCCACTGCCGGTTCTGTTTTCCAAATCCAACCAACGTAGATGCTGAGGGACAATGAAATTACGATAAGGCATAACGTACCAAACACCTGATCCATGATATCGAGAAACCCCTTCTTTCCCAATAACTCTACATTACTGAAAAACTCGCTTCCACCATTGGCCATGGCTGAGGGGATGCCAATCAGGAACGCAAAGATTCCCACGATGATAGCTGCCTTTTTGCGTGCCGACTGTTTGTCGTCTACAAAATAAGAAACCGGCACTTCCAGCATGGAGATCGAAGAGGTCACAGCCGCCACGGATAATAGGCAGAAGAAAATCGAACCGAACACCCAGCCTGCGGGCATTTGAGCGAAAACTTTAGGCAACGTCACGAACGTCAAACCCGGTCCAGCGCCCGGATCCATTCCAAAGGCAAATACTGCCGGAAACACCATGAAGCCCGCCAGAATCGCCACCAGCGTATCCGCAGAGGCCACCCATAAGCCATTGGACACGATGTTCTGGCTCTTAGGCATATAAGAGCCGTAGGTAATCATCAGTCCCCACCCCACGCTCAACGAAAAGAACGCCTGCCCCAGGGCCATCAACACAACCTTTCCATCGATTTTGCTGAAGTCCGGATTGAGATAATAACTGATGCCTTTGCCCGCCCCCTCCAAACTCAGGCTGCGGCCAATAATCACCAACATCATGACAAATAAAATTGGCATGAGAATCTTTGACCATTTTTCAATGCCCTTTTCCACACCGGCACTAACAATCCAAATGGTTAACGCGATAAACCCTGCAAAAACCGGCAATACCGCCATTGGCTTTGCAATGTATTCGGTGAACATCAGTGGAGTCTGTGTTACCTGACTCCAAGCAAAGCTGATCGTCCAGCCGGCAATTACACCGTAATAGGTCAGCACAAAAAAACAGGCCAGCAAGCACAAG
>Ga0315320_10002530_pt1 | contig 15046 bp, 7 predicted proteins | sample M140m21515metaG_FD_203458 | JGI IMG/M metagenome (GOLD analysis project Ga0315320, IMG submission 203458) | Ammonia-oxidizing marine archaeal communities from Monterey Bay, California, United States - M1 40m 21515 | ecosystem: Environmental > Aquatic > Marine > Coastal | place: USA: California... | reverse complement strand
CTTGGATTGACGAGGACAGAAGAAGTTGGGATTTCGAAAAAATTTGCGTCCGTGAACACCGAAAGAAAAATATGGAGATTTGCTGAAAGGATGCGTTTGGCCACTTGTACCTGTGGTGACCCTTTTTCCGATTCACTGAAACACAGGATTTTTAGCATGTTGAATAAGCTTTTACGCCGCAATTCAGCGGTAACACGTGATCCCAAAAGTCGCCGGGGAAAACGTCGAGATACTCGATATGTTCCCACTGTTCAAAAACTTGACCAGCGAGTTGTTTTTGCTTCTGTATCATTTGACCCGGCGACAGGAGTCGTAATGTTGCAGGAAGATCCCGCGGGCGAAGTCAACCACATCACCGTTAACGGGCCAGCAACCAACCTGACACTGCAGGATCAGGCAGGGATTGATATTGCACCGGAGGCCGAACAATATTTCACTCGCTTCTCCCCAAATAGGGTGAAAGTCAATGAGTTTGTTAACCGGGTCGTTGTGGACACTGGTGCGGGAAATGATGTGGTTGGTGCTGGTGGAGCTCGTGTTGAAACTGAAATGTATCTTGGCGATGGCGATGACCGAGTCATCTCTGGTAGCCGAGTCACCGATACAATCCACGGACAAGGCGGGAATGATATTATCCGCTCAAGTTCCGGTAATGATTTCCTCTACGGTGGTGATGGTGAGGACGAGCTTTGGGGGGCGGGCGGAGATGACGAGATTCATGGAGGTGTCGGCAATGATTTGCTGCGTGGCGGCGGCGGCAACGACACTCTAGTGGGTGGTGTTGGCAATGACATGATGGTAGGTGATCATGGTGATGACAAGCTTTATGGAGGAGCTGGGCACGACAGTCTTAATGGTGGTGCTGGCAGCGACAGCATGTACGGTGAGGAGGGTCACGACCTCTTCTTTGCCAAAGTCCTGGGGCGTGATGTAGACAGTCACATCGATGGTGGTTCAGGTCTAGATATTATCTTCTTTTCGAGCCTTGAGGCGCCAGGTATTTCCAGTGACGTAGAGATCATGGATGTTGAAACAGGGCTTGTTGATGCGTTTCAAGCATGTCGTCGCCTCAGATATCGCGACCTGTTCACGTGGGCTGGTCCAGGAAACAGTGGGCACGAAAAGTGGACAAAGATGTGGGCCAGCTAGGTTTCAGTAAGGTACGATCAGCCATGAATAGTCGTTGATAGTGAAACTGTGGTTCTCTGGCTTCACTTGATGCAGCAACTAGCACCCACGCGGGGTGCTAGCTGCATGCTGCACCTTTAGGGGATCTGCTCGGCAACGAAATTCTATAACGCAACTCGTGCGAAAGGTTGGCGTTGTGGATGCGAAGTGTTCCCTGCTCCCACTGCTAAGCCGAGGAAGTTGTCGCTCGCTTGTGGCATTGGTGACTCGTGATATCATCAGTAAGTCGTGGGGCTTCGTCTGGTAAGCTGATATCGCAATCGGTTTCGCTCGTCGGTGCAATTCGCTAGCACGGTGTCTGTGACCGCGAATGGAAATCAAGAGCATTATGTTCTGCTTCAGTAATTGATTTGTGGTTTGTTCGAAGGTTTGTTTACATTGTATTCACAATCCGCTGGAATTCTCGAACCGACACCGAAAGACCAACTGCGAGGTTGGGATAGCGAGGGTGTTGTTCGCTGTGCATTGCTTCGCTGTGCATTGCTTCGCGTTCTATTGCTGGCTGCATGCTTCATGATCGGGTGCGATTGGAGTGGTGACGTTGAAACAGACAGTGGTACTGATCAGACACCATCAACGGCGATGCCAAGTGTTGAGGTGATGGAAAGCGAACGCACGCGGCGGTTGAAAGAGATTGAGGCGTCATGGAAACAAGGGGATCTTGAGGCAGCCTCGCAATTGGTGAAGCAACAACTGCTTCGCACTCCAGAGGATCCGCCAACGCTTCTGCTTGCCGGGAAGATTGCCGCTGACCGCCGTGATCAGCAAACCGCCATTGATCTTGCCATGAGTATTCCGTTGGACTCGGAACTTTCATTTGAGGCAACAGAATTGTTGGTCAAGTGGTATCTGGGATTGGAGCAATACGAGAATGCAGTGAGGCGACTGCAGGTGATTGCGGACCAGTCAAGGATTCCGCCCGAGCTGAAGGTTGCGTTTCGACGTCAATTATGGGCATTGTTGAACCGACTTGGGCGGCGGCAGCAGGCGTCAATTGTCGCAGATCAATTGTGTCGATCGGGATATTTTGGCCGCGAAATGCTCATCTCTCTCTTGCGACGGGGAGACGCTTTTCCACTTGCTTTGGGTAACGATGCACCAACTCAGCATTTTTATCCCGGCCTGGGTTTGGCTCGATGGTTCTTCTCGCAAGAAGAGTTCGAACGCGCGCTCGAAATGCTGAGCAGTGAAGCCACTCATAACGCCGCCGCCAATGCACTGCGAGGTCGTTTGCTTGCAGAATTGCAGCGGACGGATGAGTTTGTGCAATGGTGCCGCGAGTCGGGCTCTGTGTTGCGCCAGTACAGTGACTACTGGATTGCACTGGGGATCTTCTTTTTCGATCAACACCAGCTCAAAGCATCTGCAGACGCATTCTTGGAAGGAGTTTATCTGGACCCTACAGATGATGATGGTTGCCACCGCCTTGCACGCGTTCTGGCGGCGCTGCAGCAAAATCAGCCAGCAGCGCTCATGCGTGAACATGCGATTCGAGTTGCGACTCTTAAGAACATCGCAAAACAGTTGTCGTTAACACCGTCGCAACCCGACCTGACGATCGATCTACCTGCCCAGTTGGTAAGCATCGCTCGTCCTTTCGAGGCAATCGGATGGGCGTTGAATAATTTGGGGCCGGGAAATGAAATCAAACGTTCAGCTTTGATGCAACAGTTTTTGAATTTGCGGCAGGATCCCATGGTTTCAGGCATGAGCAGTGAATACGCAGTGATGGATTTGGAACGCAACGCTTTTTCGCGAGAAAACGTGTTGAATCAATTGCCCGAATTGCAGATTGATGAGAACACTGCACAAACCGCGATTAACCCGGGTAGTGTTGCTGAACAGCGCTCACCAGATCCCACTTTTGTGAATGTGGCAGGTGATGTTGGGCTTGGTTTTAGGTGGTACCCAAACGAAGGTGGAAACCTTCAATCTCTCCCAATGCATGAAATGATGGGGGGCGGGATAGCGGTTTGTGATTTTGATTTGGACGGAAAGCCTGATGTTTACCTTGGTCAGGGGGCGGGTGATCCACCTGACGCAAAGTGCTCGAGGTCGAATCAAATGTATCGAAACCTCGGTTCGCGTTTCATAGCCGTGACTGAGCAAAGCAGAACAGCAGATTTTGCCTATGCCTCGGGGATTGCTGCTGGGGATGTGAATCAGGATGGATTTCCTGATCTTTATGTTGGATGTCTCGGTCGTAATCGCTTGTTGATCAACAACGGAGATGGAACCTATCGCGATGCGACGGAAAACCTGGGAAATGTATCGCCACAGTTCACCAGTTCGGTTGCGATCGCCGATTTGACCGGTGATGGAATGCCGGAAATTTTTGAGTGTGTTTATGTCGAAATGGAAGATGGTTTCCGGCTACCCGATCGAAACGCTGATGGCAATGAACTGCCACCTAATCCAAATGACTTTTATGCGGAATCAGATCGTTGGTACCTCAGTCATGGTAACGGCGAGATGGAGTTGCAGGCTCTTGATCCACAATCCATTGCGTCAGGGACGGCACTCGGCTTGGTTGTGACAGACATTGATGGCGATGGGGCGAATGATGTGTTTATCGCCAATGATGCACGTCCGAACCATTTGTTGATGCGATTCGCTGGCGGTAATGTTTCCAATGTTGCGGATCTGGTGGGGCTTGGGTACGGATTTCGAGGGTTCAGTAATTCCTGCATGGGCATTGCCTCAGGAGACTTCAATCGGGATGGTCGATTTGACCTTCATGTCACGAACTTTTTGAATGAATCCAACAATCTGTTTCTTCAAGGTGATGGTGGTCTCTTTAGCGACTATGCAACACGCTTTGGGTTGAATCCTGTATGTGAGCCCTACACAGGATTTGGAATCAAGAAGATAGATCTCGACCGAAATGGGTGGCCGGACTTTGTTGTTGCCAACGGACACGTATTCGATCAGCGTTCCGCTGAAATCGAGTTTCAAATGTATCCACAGGTGCTCATGAATGAAGGTGGGCACTTGCGAGCCGCTGACAATTCTCATCCGGGCGGCTACTTTGGGAAACGGCATGTAGGGCGGTCGATGGCCTTGATCGATTTTGACGGAGATCTAGATTTGGATCTTCTTGTGGGGCATCTGGATTCTCCCATTGCTTTACTTGAAAATCGCACACTAAATAAGAACTCCAACGTGCAATTCGAATTGATAGGTACGCAGACCGCACGTGATAGCACGGGATGTCGCGTCGTGTTGAAATTTGGAGAGCAGGCTTATACCGATTGGGTCGTGGCAGGCGACGGGTACCTAGCGACCGATGAGTCTGTGCTCGATTTTGGAGTCGGCGATGCAAAGCAAAGTGGCACAGTTGAAGTTCATTGGCCATCTGGAACGAAGCAGAGGTTTGAGGGAATCAAGGTTGGCAACCGGTATGTCGTTGTTGAGGGAGACCATGAAATCTGGCGTCGGATGGAAGTGCCTGATCAGCCTGTAGACGCTGACTGAGTAGCGGTTTTTTTCTACTTCGGTTGAAATGCCCAGCTGTCATCTGCTATTTTCTAGGTTCGAATCTGTAATCCTGTTGATGACCATCCAAGTCATCATTTTTTCGTAGAGAAACATCCGAAGGCGTTTAACAATGAAAATTTCTGCTTGCTTCCTGCTCTGCTTCTGTTTCTGTGCTCTCTCTTTTACTGGCTGTGGTGGTGGCGAGACCAAGGTCATTCCACCGCCAGCCGCTGATGAAGATGCTTCAGCGATGGAGGGAGTTGAAGATGATGAGTACAACAAAGAGATGGAAAAATCAATGAATCAGCAGGGCGGCTAAGTCCGGTGGATCTACAGAGTTTGCTCCAGATAGCGTTGATTGAGCCTCTTGCGAGGCTCAATCAATAGAGTAATGGAGTTGATGTGATGCAGTGCAAGAACGGTCTCACGTTGCAGGAGTCATGAGCGTAAGGCGGTACTCAAAATTCGCTTGACGGGTTGATGGCCGCGTTGAAGGACTTCTGACGCAATGCGTGCGAGCTGAAAAAAAACGCTAGAAAACACAGAACCAAGCAGGCTGATGATCGTTCTCTGATTCGCAATCCTTCTTTAGTGCCGAACTTGAGCCGCTTTTTGAACGTGTAAATTGGTCCACTGGTCCATCACGCAGTTGTTGGGGAGGGGGCCCCCCAGAGGTGCAGGTTTTGGAAGTTGCCTCATTTTGTTGTGGAATACGGCCCCTTTATCGCATCTATTTTTCGCAATTCATGCTAGCGTGTTCCCAACGCCGGCTTGCTTTGTGCATAATCATTAACATGGTTGGATGGCACGGGGAGGTCAAACTTTCGTGCGAGAACAGCTTTTCCTGATTTCGAGTTTATTGAAATTTTTCTATTTGAGAGGTGTTGAATGAATCGTTCGAGATTAAAGCAACGAGGTTTTACGCTCGTTGAGTTGCTGGTGGTGATTGCGATCATCGGCGTGTTGGTAGGACTCCTCCTGCCAGCAGTGCAGGCTGCACGTGAAGCGGCTCGTCGTATGAGTTGCAGTAATAACTTCAAGCAGATTGGACTGGCAGTCCACAACTACCATTCTGCTTACAAACAGATGCCAACTCAGGGATCGGGGACAGGTATCGGCCTGAATTCCCCCAACTGGTGGCAGCGTGGTAACGATGCCAGCAAGATGTGCTTGAGTGCATTTGTTGGTTTGACCCCTTTCATGGAGCAGCAAGCTCTCTGGGAAAAAATTTCGAATCCAATGATGGAAACCGTCACCGGAGCACCCCCTCCAGGCAACACCGGACTGCCGGGCCAGTGGCCAGCGATGGGCCCGAGTCCTCGAAACTTCTCTGTCAACCCAGGGTACATCCCTTGGGCCACTGAGATCCCAACCCTTCGTTGTCCAAGTGACCCAGGAACGGGACCGCCAGCATTGGGGCGTACAAACTACGCCACATGCATGGGTGATTCGCCCAGCCCTTGGGCAAACAACTACAAACGTGGCAATCTTACCCCCGGAAGTAACTGGGGGCACAATGCTGCCAACTCGGTTAACCGAGGTATGTTCTATCCACGTAGAGAGTCAAAGTTTCGCGATACGCTTGATGGGTTGTCCAACACGATTGCGATGGGTGAAATCAAGACCGACCTTGGCGATCGCGATATTCGATCCTCAATTTCGTGGCGTCGTCGGGGTAGCAATGATGTGAACGACAATCCATCATTCTGCCTTGATGCTGGTGAGATCGACCCTGAGCGTCCAACCTACTGGTGTGCTGGAGGTTCTTCAAGCTGCACGCCTCCACAGGCATTGGTCCAGAATTCCAGTCGCGATTGCCGTGGTGGAAACTGGGCAAACTTCAGAGCGATTGTCACGCAGATGTACACCGTACTGCCTCCGAACAAGGAAGTATGTGTCGGTCAGTGGGTTGATGGTCCGGGCACCTGCCCGCCAAGTAGTAACCACCAAGGCGGAGCTCACATCCTGATGGGTGATGGTGCGGTTGTCTTCATGACAGATTCTGTTGAAGCAGGCGATCGGCGTGCTGGAGGAGTTCGGCTTGGTCAGACAGGTTCGCGTGCCCCGGGTTCTAAAAGTCCATATGGGCTTTGGGGAGCTCTAGGTACTCGAGGAGGAAAAGAGACAGTTGAAGAACAGTTGAACCAATAAGCCAGAGCTTTACGTTTTGAATTAGCCACCTCGCCCGTGCATCGCGGGCGAGGTTTTTTTATGCCTCGCGCCCCGGTACACATCACAGCTTAGGTCGGTGGCATGAAGTGACAGGAATGCTCGATTCGAGAGCGTTCTCGAAGGCCATCGCAGCAGCCTGAATCGCCCCATTGCTAGGTATTCGGTGCAAATGCAAAGTGGTTTTCAGATTGCCGTGCCCGCAGGATACTTGGTGTTAGGACGCAGGCTTTAAGTGTTACGACGTCTTCGACCGATGGGAGAAACCTTGCCCTCGCATACATGGGGTTTTCTGATGATCAATCTTCGTGAATTCGGATCCAATGGTCATGGAATTCGATGCCCTGCTCCTGAGGTACTGTGGGCATATGGCACTCGATGCAGTTTGTTTTAGCCGAAACCGGGCAGATTGTATGTGAACTGTCTTTCGTGTCATGGCACTGAATGCAGTTTTGCTCGTGGTCTTGTTTCCTAATCCCATGAACAGACTGGTGAGGGTTGTGGCAGGTGCTGCACGTCATCTTGCGGTTAGAAGCAAGGTAGCACTTGCTGCGGAGCATTCCGACAGGTTGGAATCGAGCAAGCGTGTTGGGGTAATCTCGGAGTTCTTGCTTGGTGACACTACGGGGTAATCGGTGGCAATCGCCACAGAGTTGGATTTCTGATTCCACATCCCAGTTATCTGCGCCGACCGAGTATGGGGGTGGTGTTTTTGATTCGCGGGCTTGTCGAACGTGTTCGCTTCCCGGGCCATGGCATTTTTCACAATTAACATTTGCGACCAGGTGATCAATTCGCCCTTCTGTGAGGACAGCCGTTGTCGTGTGGCAGTACACACAGCGTTGGGTCAGTTCGCCTCGAGTGATGTCACCGAATTTTTCCAGATCACGAGCAGGGGTTTTTCCGCCGTGTCCGACGGTCATGCTGAGGCGTTTGCCGGGATAGCAACTGACGCGATGTTCGATTCCCTCTGTCTCTCCATCATCTCCGCGATTCAGCGTCAGGATGGTGCGAGCATTGTGGCCTGAACCTAAAGCGTATTGCAGAAGTAGTTTTGGGGGGTGTTCAACTCCGGGCAAAGAAACCGAAAGGTTTCCCTTGCTGTCTTTTGAATATTGATAGACGCCATAGTCGTCACCGCCATCGTATGTCTCGTTGTCAAAGATCTCTGGCAAGTCCGTTTTCGCGACTTCGATGAAGGTCGCGGCATGGCCATGTGTGGCATGTAGATTAAAGTTGTCGCGATGGCATTCCGCGCATTGGTCTCGTCCAACGTAGGTGGCAGGTGGCGTGACGCCATTGGCTAATTTAAAACCTGCAGACGCAACATCTGAGGCTTTGCTCGAAGCGACTGATGTTGTGGGCTCGTCAGCCATTGCCTTGTCACCCGATTGGGCTCGCGACAAAATGAAAATCGCCCCGGCTGTAAGCAGGGTGATAATCGCAACGGACAGGCTTCGGGTGATGATCAAACCTTTTCTCCATGGTCCGCACGCGGACAGTTGCTGTCTCGGTTTTTAGGACGAGCCGCGACTCCAGGCAAGATGGGGTGATGCCTTCTGCCCTGAGTGCCCTGAGTCGTTGATAACCACAACCTTGTAGGACGAGGACCGTGCAGTAGAGGCCAGCATCCCACGTCACTCCATGGTACCTTGGTCAGCTAAGAAAATGATACATTGAAAGAGCCACCATTGGTTGTCCAACAAACAGGTGCTTTGATGTTTCATCAAAGATAAATCCGGTAAACGCGAAGCGGGGCAACCAAAATATTCCACGGATTGATTGTTTTACTGGCTGAACCTGTTTTCCAAATTCAACGTTGAGCCGCATTGTGGTCGCATTGTGGTCGCATTTTTGCATGGTAGGGAACGGTGGTGTAGCATTTGCTCGGCAATCAACGAAATTGTTCAGAAGCTAAAATTAAGCAGCGAATAGCACCGAGTTTGCGAAACAGATTCGGTGCTGCCGCGTATCAAAGAAAGAAACTGGAAATTTCGTGAGACGGCGTGAAGAGACAGAATGATAATGATCGAGGTAAACTCAAACGCTGAGAAAAATGATCGAGGGTTCCGGCTGCCGTTTGTGTGCTTGGTTATCGCTTTTGCCTTGTCCATCTTGGTCGCGGGGTGCACTGCTCAAAAAGACGATGTGGGGTCGTCCAGCCTGCCAGAGAAGGATCTGACTGGGCATGGATCTTCTGATACCAGACAGGCGGCGGGAGAGCCCAAGCCGCCGCAAGAGGCATCGTCGGGTTCATTGAAATCCAATGACATCGAAGAGAATGGCATCAAAGGCAATGGCATCGATGGCAGCGGTGATGTGGCAGAGCAGACGATGCGAGATAACGCTGTGCTGGATAGTTCAACTGCCTCAGGTGGGGCATCGGTGCAATCGGAGCAGCAGGCTGGTGGATCGGTCAATGTGCAGTCGTCTGTCGGTCAGTTGCGTGAGTCAGCGTTGCAAGCGCTTGGTAAAGGGCAGGATGATCTGGCGTTCCAGTTGGTGCGGCAAGCGATGCGGCTGGAACCAGAGAATCCACAGGTTATCTTTTTGTTCGCAATGGTTTTAGGAGACCGACATCGATACGCCGAAGCTATTCAAATGCTGCAGGAGCTTTCCAGCCGAGAGCCCACAACCCGCTTGCCGGTTCTCGGGCAAACAGCAGAATGGATGGTTGAATCTGGAAGATATGAAGATGCTGAGCAGCAATTTCGAAGCATTCTTATGGAAGTTCCTGATGCGTTGATGGTTCACCATCGTTTGGGGCAGTTGTTGTTGCAGACGGGGCGTCGTACCGAGGCAGCGTTGCATTTTGATTATCTTGCACAGTTTGGTGAGTTGGATCACGAGGAACTGAGAACTCTGCTGGTTCGATCTCAGACGTTCCCTGGGGACAACGGTGTGACGCGTTTTGACCCCCTGAATAACTTGGCAATGTGCCGGCAGGAAGTGGCTGATGGTAAGGCATCGGAGGTCATGGCATTGATTGTTGCTGCTGGTGAAGACAGCTCGGATGCAGAGGTGGCGTTGCTGAATCGACTGCGTGCAGAGGACGGAAGTTTCGATGGCGTTCAGCAATGGATTGGAACATTGGATATGAGCAGTGCTGGTCCAGATGCATGGTACGCGCGTGGTTGCGCAGCTCTTGATCGTGTTTCACTGGCTGAGGCGGTAGCCTGTTTTTGCCAAACACTGTTGTTGGATCAAACTGATGTTGACGCATACAAGATGCTCAGCCGTGCGCTAAAAGAACAGGGAGAGTCAGAAATAGCGAAGGCGGTTGCGGCAAGAGCAGCGCTGGTCGAGGAGACTCGTAATCTTGGAGTTGGGCTTGTGGGGGACAAAGCCAAAGATCGAGAACGGATAACGCAATTGGCCCAAGCGTTGATGAAACTGAAACGACCGATGGAAGCGTTCGGTTGGCAGACCATTGGGCTTGTCCATGCTGTTGAAGCCGCGGCCATTACCGATACTCAGGCTCAAGCGACGTTTGAGTCGATTGGACGACAACGTAATCAAATTGTAAAATCAGGTCAGCACAGGCCTGACCCTGCCTTTGTGCTTTGCGGTTTGCCTCCGAATGTTCTCAATCCCGTTTTGGAAAAATCCGCAGAGTGATGTCGCTTGATGATGAATAGTACGTCCGTTGTTTTTCCTGTTGCTTGACATCGCTCGCTACCATGCGTTGCTACTGAGGGAAAATAATGTCGGCTCACCAGAACGTTGAACTTGGGCGTGTTTGTGACCATGTCGGAGGTCGGAATAAATGGCAATGACTTCCCTCGATGACTGTGGACGATTCGGTTCAGGTCAGCGGTTTGGTAACGGTGAACGATCGTGCGGTTCGCGGGATTCATTGGAACGCCGCATTGTCATGTTGTTGTCATGCTTGACCTTGCTGGCATGCTTGACTCTGGTGGCAGGGTGTCAGCCTGAGCATGCGAAACGCACAGGCCTGATTCCAAGTGTTGAAATCGACGCCGCTGGCGGCGGCAAATTGGATCAACAAGAGTCGCAGAGTGCGGGTTCAGGAAATGCGTTGGCCGTGGAAAAGGGCTTTGCCACCGATGGTGTTACGCATCGGAAATTACAAGATCAGAGTGAGAGTGTTGCTGCCGCAAGTGAATTGATCAATTTAGGCAGGTTTGACGAAGCGTCCAACATTTTGACACGGCTCCTGGTTGTCCAGCCAAAAAATGTTCAGGTGCTTTTCTTGAGTGCGCGATTGGCTGCGCAGCAAGGTGATCTCTCCCGAGCTGTTAGTTTGTTGGGGGAAATACCGGAAGATCATCCGGAAGCCGGTTTGCCAGCTCTGGGGCAGGCTGCGGAATGGTGTTTCATGCTAGAGCGTTATCAGGACGCGGAAACGAAATATCGCAAGTTGCTTAGGGCTTCACCGGGTTTTGTCCCGGCGATTCGCCAATTGGCTTTCCTGTTGAATCGGCAAGGGCGTCGGCAGGAGGCATCTGTGCTTATTCACCAGCTCTGTGAACTGGGTGATGTGTTGCAGGATGAATTGCATTCTCTTGTGGCGTTGCGAGATGCGATGTATGACGATCCAGACAAAAATCTATCGCAAAGTACTGATTCTGCTGCGCGATACTACTTTCCAATTGGTCCGTATGGTGATGCTAGAAAAGCGTTTCAGGAAAATGATTTTCCGCTTGTGATGGAATTGCTCAAGCCGTCGATTGAAGCGTTGGGAGCTCCGGCGGCGATGGTCGCTTTGTTTGGGCGTGCCGCGTGCGAACAGCAAGACGATCAAGCAGTTGCTTGGTGGAGGGCGTATCCCATCAATGGACAAGATGAATTTGCTGATTACTGGGCGACACTGGGTACGCTTGCTCTGCAGAAACAGCATTACGATTCGGCAGTTCGGGCTCTTGCTGAGGCACTGAAACGAGATGCTACCGATTTGGAATCCATCAGTCGAATGCGACAGGCTCTGGGTTCGTTGGGAAAAGAAGCAGAAGCCGGGCTTTGGTTTGACCGTTGGACTGATATGCGGGCGGTCCTTGATGCGAATAATCTCGTCGCGGCAACGGAAGTACCGGATTCCAGTGCGGTGGAAAAGCTTGCCGCAGGTTTAGATCAATTGGATCGAAAGCTGGAAGCGTTGATGTGGAGAGCCCTGAGCACCAGTACAGAATCATCCGGGCAACCGTTGTCTGATTTGAATGAACAGCATCAGCAACTGATCCGCACTCAGCAGGGGTTTCCTGAACTCAAGTCTCTTTGGTGTGGCCTCGATTTTAATGCCTATCCCTTGCCTGAGATGCTAATGGAAAATCGATCCACTTCTCCTGCAATCCAGTCTGCTGAGGGTGCAGGTGACAAGAAGGTTGTATCACCTGTCTTTCAAAATGTTGCACGCATCGGCGGTTTGTCACACACGTATCGTGTCGCCTCGCAACCCTTGGACAGACGATATTCCATTCACCAGACACTTGGGGGTGGGGTTGCAGTGCTTGACTTCGATCTGGATGGCTGGCCAGACCTGTATTTTTCACAAGGTGGCAGCGGGCCGCCGAGCTTCATTGGCGCAATCGCAAATCAGTTCTACCGAAATCAGGCAGAAGAGCTAGTGGACATCAGTGATGATTGTTCTGCGGCTGTCCATCAGTATTCAATTGGTGTTGCGAAGGGAGATTGGAATCAGGATGGATTCCCTGATTTGGCGATTGCAAACATTGGTGCTTGTTTGCTGCTGACCAACAACGGAGACGGAACTTTTTCACGGAAAAATCTGGAAACGCATCCCAATTTTGAGAGAGTCCCAGCATCAATCTGCATTGCCGACGTGACAGGGGATGGACTGCCGGATGTAATTCAAGTGGGGTACGTAGATGATTCAAATATCCTTGCCAAACCGCCACTGGATGATCAGGGCAATGTTTCGATTACGGTGTCGCCTGGGAATTTTGGAGGTGCTGTCGATTGTTTGTTCGAAAATCTCGGAGATGGTCGATTCTCTTACCAAGGGCTCACCGATTTAGCTGATGCCAGAACAGGACTTGGGATTGTTGTCGCTGATTTTGATGAGCAGCCAGGTAACGAGTTGCTCATTGGAAATGATTCGTTGCCAAATCGTCTGTGGAAGCTTGTGGAGACCGGGCAGAACGAATTGAAAAAAGTTGACCTTGCTTCGGTGCTTGGGTGTGCCTATGGGTTCAGCGGCGGAGCAACAGGAGCAATGGGAATTGCTGTGGGCGACTTTGATCAAGACGCAAAGATGGATTTTCACGTTACCAATTACGAGAATGAAAATTCAAATCTCTACCTCAAACGTGGTAACGGCTTTCAGGATCGAAACCGTCAATTCGAATTGGACAAAATATCACGTGAGTTGGTTGGTTTCGGTACTCAGCCAATTGATTATGACAACGACAGCGACACTGATTTGGTTGTCGCCAACGGTCATTTGGATAATGCCGTCAGCATTCGCGGTGACTTTCTCCAGCCAATGCAACTTCTTTGCAATCAAGGGAGGCGATTTAAATTGCTAGATGTGTCAGACCAAACTTCGTACTGGAGTACCCCGCACGTTGGACGGAGCCTGGCGATTCTGGATTTTGACCGTGACGGTTTGACGGACGTGGTCATGACCAACGTTGAAGAACCATCAGCGTTACTGTTGAACCGAACCGTCACTTCCAGTCATTGGCTGCAGTTAGAACTCGTTGGTATCGCGAGCGATCGCGATGCAGTGGGAGCCGAAGTGATACTTCGTGGACCGCGGCGAACACAGCATGCGTGGAATGTTGCGGGTGATGGCTACCTGTGTAGCAACGAAGGCGTTGTGTCGTTCGGGCTGGGTAATGATGACTCGGTCTTTCATTTGACTGTTGTTTGGCCTGACGGTACTGAACAGGATTTCGCTGATGTTGCTGTTGATCAGCGAGTGATCGTTATCCAAGGGCAGGCAAGCGTTTACCAGCAGTAATAAGCATCGTCTTGTGGTGTACCACTGTTGTTGAGAACAAGACGCAGTTGTGACTATTTCAGGCACCGGCAATTGTCGGTGCACTACGTTTCGAGATGCCCAAACAGCGATTCTCGTACCTCGGGCTCGCGAATTTTCCATATCACGGCGTCGATAAAGTAATGGTGGATGTTGATGCACATCATGGTTGCGGTACCTAGCAGCACCATGGTGCCTGTTTGATTTGCGAGATCAATCCCCTCCAGCAACTTCGTCCAATCAAAAGCAAGGTAGCCGACAAAAACCAAAATTACATAGTAAATCAGCATGTGCCAGGGCAGGTGCTTCGTTTGGTGCTGATTTATTTCTACGCGAGCGGGGAACATCAGATACTGCAAGGCATGAAAAATCTGTAGAAGGAAAAATGATTTTGGATAAACGTCCACCATCACATACCAACTGTAGGTAGCAACCCAAGGTAGCCATACGGTGGCCGGAATACGCCGTTTGTACTCCTGCGAAATTTGAAAGAACCCCCACAGGCCTGCAAAGAAAGAGGCTAACACCAAGACGCGACAAACTGACATCAGTGCTTTTATCATGAATTCACCTGCCCGCTGTTGTGGAAATAATTGCTCCAGTATTTCCATGGAAGCGCAGGCCCATGTCAGGTGATAAACAAATAACGACAGGAAGCCGAAGCGTATCAGTTTCCGCTGCGAGGGATTCATTCGAAAGCCTGCCAAATAAGCAAAGCACGCTGTCGTTCCCCATGACTGTCCCACGTAATGCCATCCAAGAAAGATCGGGGCCAGATAAGTCAACGCAAGCATAACGCCAGGTTGAGAAACGCCCGATTTTGGATCGGATGTTGTATTCAAGGGGCCCCAGTAGCACACGTAGGCCAGCAAGGAAATTGCACACACTGGTAAAGCTAGGGCTACAAATGGATGCCTGCGAATGTTCCGCTTCTTGGAGTAGAGGATTCGATAGGACGCCATGAAGTGGGGACTGTTGATCAGTAAGTCAGTAAACAGATAGGCCACGATGAACCCCAGAGCTGAGTTCATCTTCGTTTCACTGAAGGATCCCCATATAATCACCACGATGGCGATGGCAAGCGAAAGGCCACCCCCAAGCAACGGATCCACTCGGCCCTCGATCAAGGGTTTTGTTGCGGAAACTGTCTGTTCTGGTTTCTTTTGCACGGGCTGATTGTAGCCGGGTTTGGTCATGTTAGTGGTGAGCGTGTTGGCGTGGCATTCAGAAACAGAAGTGATCGCCAACCGG
>Ga0315320_10002529_pt1 | contig 15048 bp, 3 predicted proteins | sample M140m21515metaG_FD_203458 | JGI IMG/M metagenome (GOLD analysis project Ga0315320, IMG submission 203458) | Ammonia-oxidizing marine archaeal communities from Monterey Bay, California, United States - M1 40m 21515 | ecosystem: Environmental > Aquatic > Marine > Coastal | place: USA: California... | reverse complement strand
TATCCCCCCCAATAATTTGAGGTCATCCCCCCAATATTTTAGACCCAGCAAACCGGTTCCGTTTTTTGTCGCGACGTTAATACTGTTTTTTAGTCCATTTTGAAAGCTCCGCGCGTGCGCGCACGTATGCTTGAAGCGCCGAGCTACTTGGCGCGCGAAGTTTCGAATGTTTAATTGCCACGGCCGCGCGCTTTTTTATTTCGATAGTCTTAAATTTTCGAAATTATTTTAATATGGTTTTGTTTAGCTAAATGAGAATAAATTTACAAATTAAAAACATATAACTCCTGTAAAAACTATCTGGTACCATGTTTTGAAATGATACATTTATAGCCGCGAATATTTTATAATACGTAACGCCGCGCACAAACTCGCGTTTTTGTAGGTAAAATCGATATTTTGGAATCGAGCGCTATTTTTGCCATTCGTTGTCCGATGTCTCAGACCCACTCTGTCTTAAACCTCCTAACCTGTCTTTTGTACAACTTTTGCACAAGTATTTCACTATTTAATTTTCTTCGATCATGAACAAACGCCCTCGACTAGACGTTAATCCGGAACATGCAAACGATATTGTGTACACGGCAATAGTTGAATCTGGTTTCAAACAATTACCGCTTTGTAAGTTTGCAATTGGGTATTTCTTGGTTTCCGAGCCTACCAATGGCGTAGCTGGCTTTGTGTCTGGCCTTCCAGATTTTTTTGGTTATCTTAAGGGTTATTTAGATTCTAGGAATTGTAATAGATTTCTAGAGCAGGTGCGGAAATGTGTGAAAAATGACTCTAAGGTACAGTCTGTGGTATCTGCTATTTATAACGATCCTAATCAGCTTTCATTGCATAGGGATAGTACTCCTTTAGAACATGGTTCGCTGTGCATAACTTGTTTTCCGCCCAGTAATACGTCTTTTAAAACTCTAGACGAGCGGTGCAGAGCTAATATACTCAAATTTGTGAAGGAGGAAGTTACAAACGGCTGTAATATGGACGATATTTACAAAAGTATTTGTGATAACGCTTTTAAAGTAATTTCTTGTTATGACAAGTCGTTGGTTTCCTTCGAAGAAAAGCTTCTCGAGGAAAAAAATAAATTTTCTCTTTATAAAAAGACTCTAGAAACCAATCTTGCAAAATTTGATGCTCATTTAAAACGACATGCCGCACAAATGTTTTTTGGTAGCGATTTATCTGCACAAAATATCAAGCATTTGGACCGACTTTTATTTTGTCAAGACCTCGAAAAGGTCTCAATTAGTGACCATATAATAACTCTTCCCAGGTTAAAAAATATTAGTTCTGCCGATCCTCTCAAAACAAATTTCAGAGAAGATTTGTTTAAGGAATATCATTCGTATGTTCTTACAAATCACTGTGAACCCACGTTTAGTGATCTAGGCAAGAAATATAGTTTAATTGGGCTACATGGTAAGGGCGGGAAGACTAGTTTGTCAAAATATGCCCAATCTATATGTTTGAACATGCTAATGCGCCCTGAAAATACCACCCTCTATAATGAAATTATGCCTATTTTAAACATTAATGCTAACTCGCGATCGTTTTATAAACCTCACCCGTTGGTGGATAATCTTACTATGCCTAGACTACCAACAGTTGATGATGCAAATAAAATTGTCAACCAAATGCGAATTGAAGGCAAGATTTTACTTGGAGAGTTAATGGCTCCAGTTAGTCATTTAGGTTGGGATATTATTAAAGCTTGCATTATACCTATTGTGGCACACACGAGAAAGATAGACTTTTTGACAATTCGAAAGCATTCTTTACATTATCAGTCTACCAACAAATATCTGAAAGGCAAATCTGATGATTATTATAAAAACATTGACTTTGCTATTGTAAAACGTTTATTGAAGGGATATTCACTGATTAGTGACACTGAGTCTAATTTGGATGAAACTAATTGTAGGGACCTTCTGAAAAAAGCTGAACGTACACGTCATTTTGCACTTTGGTACGACCATGCTGTTTTACTAAATAGGTCATACATTTTATTTGTTTTGTATCCAATTTATAACGCCAGTGTGTATGAGAGCAGTGAGATGTCAGAGCGCGATCTAGAAAAAATAATAGAACATCCATATATTCATTGTGTTGGTGTTTCTGCATCTACCACTACAGCTGAGGAAGCGTTTCAAAAATTTCGCAATGATCAGCTCATGACTCTAGTGATAAAGCTGAAAACTGAAAATGACATCGAATACACAGACAAGCTGAAATTTATCGTTGGTGATGGCCCTGTTCGCTGTGTTGAAAGTGGTCAAAATAAATCTGGACCATTCAGATTGCCTACTCTAATGGAAAAATTTCCAATGGACACATTGCAATACACTGACATAATGGGTTTTAAACATTGGACATTTGAGGATCAAACGAGTCATGCTAATAAAGGAGGATTTTTTGATCGGCCAGGTAATGCAGGAAAATCGCTACAAGAGGAAATGAAAGCTAACCCTCTTGCACTTGCTAAAATTCGACATCCTTCTGAAAACTTTCAACTTTTTGATACCAAAGGAGTACGAAATTATGTCTATGATGAGTTGTGTGGTAGACGCAGACCCCCTATTCTATACATGAATAATCCTAATAGCTCACCCAAGGATATTTGTGCCGATGGCTTGGAAATTTCCCCGACAGAACCTCTTCATGACCTAAAGGGTGTTTTAGTCAAAGCACTTGGGGTTATCCCAGGGATTCAAAAAGATGAAGGCATCTTGAAAAAAATATCCGATATAATATCAAATAGCTGTAATTTTGATTATAACACCAAATTCGAAAAATCGGCAGAGAGCATGTTTAAGGAGCTTTTAGAAATTGTTCAAAAACTTCAACAACAACTTTTCCCCGATGGGTTAACTTGTTCAACTTGTGGGCACATTTTCACCATGTCTAATGTTGAAATGTGTACAAAATGTTTATATTACACATTTTATAGAGCTCTTCTTGAAATTCACATTTTTGGATATAAAGACTCTTCCAAAAGAAATGGAATTTCTGCTCTAACGCTGCACAATTTGTTGTTTGTTTTTTTCAAAACAATGAAAACAATTCAGAGGTCCATACCAGATGCTTCAACTGTCATAAACTCAATGTACTTTATCAACATGGTTTACTATCTTGGTATTAGCTTTGAACTACAAAGTCCACTATCATATCATGCTGGCCGCTTGGAAGATATGTTTAGGCAGATAAAAAATCTTGCACACAAGTTCACTAACCGCAAGCATTTTGAGGAGAGCTTTCTTCTAAATGTTATTAAGAGGTATGAACTGTCTAAAGTTTATAAAACCAATTACATTAAAAGGCATAGTACAGTGTCTACAGCTATTACAGCTTTCCATAAAGCACATCCCATCCCTTGTGTAATTTTGACATCTGAATTTATAAAAAAACATACACGTGATGTAGCTAGCCATTTATGTAGAATATCTAACTTTGTAGTGTCGAACATCGATCAGCGATATATGTTTATTGATTCTAACATGGCAATTAATTTCAGAACAGAAGAAAGCTGTATGGTACATAATTGTGACAAAACGTGTCGTCCTTGCTTAGCAAAAATGTTTCCTGATTTTGCTATCCATCACATACTTACATCCTCTCATAAGTTAATTCTTGACACAAAACAACGACTTTATAATTCATTTTCTAGTGAAATCATTTTAGATCAAGGTAAAACTATAGACATCAAAAAACTTAAAGTTGTTATAGGTCAAATTGAGGTCAATCCTATAGAAGTACACCACATTACATCAGATATGGTTATTGACAGTGTAGACATAAGTCGAATAAACATTAGCCAGGTACGTCTCCCACCAAATATTGATTCTATGATAGCTTCATTTGATAACTCTCCAAGTAACATCCATAAACTTAAAGGTAAAACTTCCAAGTGTGTTGCATTGCTTTTGAATGATGTGCCTGAGGTTTTGATAAGATTTGACAAAAGTTTCGAAAATCTAACTAACTTAAATTGTAATCAAAACCAAACCACGTCTAATGAACAGAATAGACATAATGAGCAAGGCTACTACATCAGCCGTTTACAGGATATCGTTAAATCAGTTCAAGAGAGGCTGTTCTTTATTCAAAATGGAGTCGAGGCAATGTGCTCATCAGTGGATGACCTTTTTGAAACCGAAATTGTATCTTTAGAAGACAATGTTCTTGTACAGCGGCTTAGGAGGCTTCAGACCTACAAGCTTATAGGACTAGAACTTTTGAAAACATTTAGGTATGAGTTGGATGCTCACAATTATTTTATTTATCGAGATATGTAAGTATGTAGAAATTCGTATTACTCTAAGAATATAAAATGCAACGATCTTGTGATACCATGTTGTAGTGCATAGAAGGCATGTTCAGAATCTCTGGTGTTACACTGTCTTAGAACAGTGTTTGGCCCGGAGGTATGTATGCTGTGTATATTCATTACATCCATTACAAGTATGTTGTAAATATTAAATGGCTTTAGGTGGGGTACTCCGTTAACAGACTCTATGTCTGGCTGGGATTATCCCTGGGTGGCATTTACTTTAGGTGGTCCTATATAATACACATTTAATTTAGTTAAAATTTTGTCGAAAGTCAGCCACCCTAAACCATTATTATTATTATTACTAGTAGGAACCCGTCTTCCCAGCTTTTATTCGGCCATAGGACGGGTTTCTATTAGCTTTGAATAAACAACACAATTGCAATACAGTTACCATAAAGTTGTTGTAATCTGAAGACAAAGGATGTTGTCCTCTGGTGTTGCATAGTTCACACTGTGTCTGGCCCGGAGTGGATGTACTTTGACTGGTAGGTTGCACAATGGCTAACTAAATTGCATTAATGTTGTTTTTAGGATTTAAAAGATGTAATTTTTACGAAGACGATATCCTATATAATTATTATACACCTCCCGTGGTACAAAATGTGTTTTTATGGATTAAATTTCACCAAAAGAGGCAATGGAAACTCGTAAACAAATGAAAGTGGCCGTGTAATGTGTCGGTGTATAATACAGTTACTAACCTCGTGCTCGGTGGATATCGAAATTATACCACTCGTGCCTTCGGCACTCATGGTATAATTATCGATATACACCTCGGACTCAATTAGTAACCGTACATTGAACCCTCTCATTATTTCTATCATCGATTCATAGAAATAATAATAAGAAAGGGGAGTGTTTTACTGCTTATTCTGTCTGCTCCTTGGCGCAGCAGTGTTTACTTTTTTCCTCGACCTTCATGTTGAAGGTTGGGAGACACTGCTGCAGCATAGAGTGCTACCAGTGGCATGTGTAGCGTGATTGACATGCTGGATTTATTTCATGATTTTGTAATGAATAGTAATAATAATAAATAGTTCATGCTATGTAGGCTTGTCTTGAGTTTTTGAGATACATGGTTTCATTTGTTGTTTGTCTTATGTCCTCTGAGGTCTTAGAGCTTGACAAGCGCAGTAGTGCCATTAGAGCCGCACTTGTCTAGTATAGCATAACGACCTCAGGGGGTATAATTTGACGGCCTTATAATGCATTTCAGCCTTAATGCATTTCAGACTTACATGTATGTATAGCATGTACTAAAATATATCTTGCTCTTAGAAATGTTAGAATTTGGGCTCTTATTTATAATTTATAATATTTCATGGTTTTGGAAGGTGTATATAACATGTGGACTAATATAACCAAATTTTCCTAATAGTGCGCACTGCACAGGGGCCAGCGTCATATCCCGCTGACTTTTAAGCTTTTAGTCAGCATTGTTTCGTCATCGGTCATTTGTCCAGGCATTATTGGTCATATTAGTCCTGTTCGAGGAGGAATATATCATGATTTCAGTTGTAATTCATTAAATGTATACATGTATATAATGTATACATGTATATAATGTATATGTATGTATATAATGTATACATGTATATAATGTATATAATACCTATTTTGAAGTTTTAAATTAAAAAAAATATTTGTGTAGGGTTGCCAGTGCAGCAGGACCTTAAAAACAACTAAAAATCTGGGGAAACTTAGAAGGACCCGTGAAAAACAATCCAAAAAATGCTGGCAACCCCACACTCCACAGTTTATGACTTTATGTGTAATGATGTATTTAAGTGTAATGATGTATTTTAAAATGTTGAGTGTACGTCATCTGAGTTCGAAAACTGGGGCCCCTGAAGTGGTCTCTCAGTTCTGTGAATAGAAAAGCATCACATACATTCAGGTAAGGTCGGGCAAGTAGGGGCTCTGTCCGGAACATAGATTTCATTCCGGCACCCAGATTTCATTAGTTTTTGAACTCAGGTAACGTCGTAAATCATGTGACGCACTAAATGGGGTCTTTCCTCTTTAAAGTGGGTTTATGATACTTTGTATAAATAAAGCAATCAGTTTTTTACCGTTCGAACTTTTTAAATAATGTTTGAACTGTGCCGAATAGTAAGTACTGGGCTCAATCACTACTATTTTTCCCGAGCAAGTGAAACTATTTCATAGACCCGCATAGACACCCTTATAGTATATATTATTACAAAGTACAATGTAAATGATGTAATGTAAGTGTATATATTACAATTTTAAGTGTATATTAGAATGTAATATACACTTATAATGTGCAGTGGATACAGCGATACAGCGGTACAGTGTATTTCAATTACCTATTAAATAAGTAAATAGGCTGTAAATCTTGAGTCTTGACAATTCCAAACACAGGTACCACACTGTACCGCTTTAAATGTATACTTTTTGTATTAACATATGGTGTGTACTGTTAAGAAGCTATAGCTAGGCTAGGAGGGGGTGGTGAACACCCTGAAGCAACACGCCAGCACCACTTCACGCTTTGGATCTACGTTGAGATCTCTAAACGGAGGTACCGGGACCGCTTTACAGAACGCTCTTCTGGTGGAGTTGGAACATCAAGAGTCATCAGAAGAAACTGGAGATGTTCTTCAACTTTGCAGATGTGAGCACCTCTTACCCTGTACCCTGTATATAAGCACTATCGTACTCTCCACCACAATTTCCTCGGGCTCAGAAATTTTAATGATATTTGCGAGCAAGTTCCACCTATAAAATTAATTGAACTGATCTTGTTTTCAGAACAAGAAGAAAGACGACAACCTATACATGCTCTATTAAAGTATTAAGAGCTCTACAAAGAAGCCGTGTTCCTAGATAAGGCCCACTAACGTTCAATGGTATCATTGAAGAGGAGATCCGTATTGACGGGCAGAAATTAAATGTGAGCACATGTATCATATATCATTGTTTAAATTATACACGTTCCTTATATTATGACACTCCTGTTTATATTTGTTTATGTCCACGATCATGCAGTCTTGTCTTCTTTATCCCCACCTTTCCCTGTCCTCGACGCTGATTGGCTGTTGCGCGTCACGTGACTATTCCATTTGAACATTTGCAATAGTCACGTGACGCACAACAGCCAATCATGAATCATCGCCAGTGTCGCTTGGAATTTGATCCACCTGTGGTACATGCATGCCATATTATATATTTGTTAATTAAGTAAATAATGTGTTAATTGCCCTCAGGTGGAGATCGAGTACTCTTACCAAGCAATAACTGTGCTGAAAGAAAGCAAAGTGAAACTAGCCGCGGAATTTGACGACGTTTAATTAATATGTTGATTTACCGGACATTTTTTGTGTACAAAACGAGATTTTATCATGTTTATATTTCTGCGGCATGCACGCCGTGGCGTGCTCTGTATATTACACACAATGTAGATAATAATGATTATCATGTATCTTTTCTACATTGACGCAGCTGCAACTTTACCTTACAGATGATTGCCACTAATTTCTCTCAAATTCACGGGGGCAATTAATTCTCATTTAGGGCACGCGCGGCTACAACCGTCTTGGCGCAATTTGCCAAGTCACTCTTTGCAGAGATTATTTTATTATATTTCGTATGTTAACTGTATAAACACGCGGTGGCCAATTTTGATAACACACAGTGCCACTAAACAGAGTAGGCATAACACGAGCAAGGTGCGTGTTTATACTCTATTTAAACACTTAACACTTGTTACACATCATTATAAAAACTCACTTCGTTCGTGTTTTTAATTTTATAATCAAAAGTATACTCGCTTCGCTAGTGTACTTTTGAGATGTGGGCACGCGTGTTGCGTGTTTATTATATAGCATAGATAGCATGTATACTTGTTGCGTGTATGGAGTGAGCCACAAATATATTTGGAAGAGAACCTAGATGTATTGAAATTCCCTGCCCTACACTGTTCAATAAAATATTATAATGTTCGCTGCAGTTGCTGGGTTTAGGAACTTCAGTACTAGCTGGCCGGATGAGTATGCCATTATTATATTTATGAGCACGTGTTCTGGAAGAGGATGTGTAATTCGATGTTTACGTTGAAATCAGAAGCTTGTTTTACTGACTACTGCTGGGAATCGATAAAATGTGCTCGTGCACACAACTAAAATAAATATAATTTCAAATTGTATTATTATTTGTACTCAATTGCTCAATTGTATTATTATTTGTACTCAATTAATAAATGCAACCCTTTTGTAGATAAAGAAATTGGTTAAAAATTAGATTGAAAATCAAATAATGCTGTATAGCTGTATTGAGTTTAATTAATTAATACATTTAATCTTATTTTTAAAGATCTAAATAAAATCTAACATTACAATCCTAACTTAGCTGATAATAACGAAATCGATAATCCGTCAACTAATGTGACTATGTGAGTACTACAGTTTTAATATTATTATAAGTAGTAGTATAAGTAAGTATAGATACTTTTATCTTTCAAATAACTTTCGGGGTATAGATACCTCATGCAATTTATAGCCAGTATATTAATAGTATATTAATAGTATAAATAATAGTACTAGTAATACTCATCTGACCTCTATTTTTCTAAGAATAAAATGTCTACTTTTGTCCAATCCATATTTCCAAAATCCCAAAGTGGACAAATGTGGACGCCGTCCACACGCGTGTACTTTAGTCCATCCACTGGACGGACTAAAGTACCGCACCAGGTAACCCTCTCCCGCACCAAGTAACCCTCTCCCGCACCAGCACACACTACTATGCTATCGACAAAGATCAGCCGTTGTATCTAGGAAAGCAGCTGCAGCCCTTATACAGAGCAGACCACATGACATGTTCGTGGTGTACAACAGGTGCAGTGGACTCATGTTTAAACACGAATAGTAAACTTGAATAGTAAATAGTATTAGTAATTTAGTAACAATCGATACTAAACAGTTACAAATCCCACACTAATACCCCTGTTTCAGTAAAGCGCAGCTAGCTAATCGTAAGCACGTGATCAAGATAACGCGCGGCTCCAGCGTCTACCTCTTCGCTGCTCACGACGTCCAGGTTATTATCACGTGTAACATGTGCTCCTCTGCAAAGTTATTATCACGTGTAACATGTGCTCCTCTGCAAAGTTATTATCACGTGTAACATGTGCTCCTCTGCAAAGTTATTATCACGTGTAACATGTGCTCCTCTGCAAAGTTATTATCACGTGTAACATGTGCTCCTCCGCAAAGTTATTATCACGTGTAACATGTGCTCCTCTGCTGGCGCTCACACACTCCATCCAGAACTGCACGCTGTCCGCTCTCGCCGGCCATCGACAACCCGTTCATGGAGGGCTGGATTCTGACAGGCTACTCCTGCGCGGCGACCTCAGGTAATCCTTCACAAAGTTATTATCATGTGTTTGAATTGCCGATTTACGAAGAATTTCGAACTTACGATCTGAGTTTAATTTTTAATCAATTCCCTCAGTGCGGGACTACAAGCACTGCTTCGCGCTCATTCCTCCCACCATGAAGCGCTGGAACTCCGTCCTGGTGTTCGCTAACGAGATCAAACTCACTTGCGACGCGACAGGTACTCTTCCTAGTGCAGTGCTTAGACTGTATGATCCCTGCTGGTCACGTGGGGGACACTTTTTTGGAACATTATAATATTGTCTGAATACTTATTATACACGTGTAGATAGTCTAGTATTTCCCAGCTTACCTACAGCTGATACAAAACAGTAGGAACTAGAACCCCCTCCCACGGCCCCTCCCCTCCCCCGGCCACGTGTGTGTGAAGGTGTGGGACTCCCAGTGTAACAATTTGTGAAATGTTAGACACATTCCTCCAACATTCTAGTAGTTCTGGGGTGTCGGGGGCTCACACGGACCATTGGTCTGTCCCAGTTTAGCTGTGACGTGATCGCTGGTACCGCGGTGCTATCCTCCTCACCACACCCCTAGCGTTCTCTCCACCCTTTCCCTACTCATTACCCAGGTTCCCCTACTCACTTGTCGCTGTCTTCCTATACGTATTTCAACAACATGAACGATTTGACGACCGAGGAGATGTATCTACATGTCCCAGCTCACTACAGCCTTAAACAATGCCTGTACTCTGAAGCGCTATCATGAAGCTGGGAGGTTTGTGGAATGGGTAAAGCAGTTTTGGTGGCTACATGACAATATGACATTAATCCGAAAAGTACAACTGTACCAACTACTTTAACATCACATGCATCAACTTCCCTACCTAACGCAATTCAATTATTATAACTTACATTATTGCAGATTACTTCAAGGTTGGATGAAAAATCCTACATCAGAAGATCAGCTCTACAGTCTACACCTGTTCTGACTTCTGCTGCATTGTGCGACGTGCACGCTCACCGATTGTGCACGTCACTGATTGCGCACGCGTTACCGATTTATTGTATTATTTACATTATATCTTATCTTATAAGATACTAAGGCAGTTGAGCTCAAATAAAGCTTTCCGGCAGCGTAAAATAATAAATAAATAATATATATATATGAGTTAGTTACAAGTAAAAGAAACAATGTTTTGTTAGATAGTTTATTTATTTAAGTGATGTTTAGTTAAATTCATTAAATCATTTTTCTTTAGTTAATATTTTTAGTGGTTAAATCATTTTAGTGTTAATAAACAACGCATAGATTAAATTAATTTAATTAGTATGTATGTAATATACAACATCATCATTATTGTCTATTGATAACACCACCACCAATAAAACAACCAATTTTCAATATTTATAGTTCAGTATGTAATAACTAATAGTAATACAGTAATTAATCACACATCTCAACCCTGGCATCATTGATGCTTCAATTTACACTGCTTATAGTCCATCAGCACCCCAATGCTCCAATGCGTATTGCGTTTGGGTTTATTAAAGTTGAAAACCCTGCCTCCCAACTTAAAAAGGGTCATCATTTAACAGTACACTTTTCTAGTTCCAACTTCCTAGGTGCATTTGTTTACATCACTGTGTTTACAACCTGCTGTTTATATATATAGCGTTTATCTTAGGTACTATGATATAATGCGTCCTCATGTTGTATATTTATTTATATTTATATGTTACAGCTTGACACCACTCATAATTATTTAAAGGAGGCCATCTCTTCACTAATTAAGTAATTATTTGGTGGTGTCAAGGAAAGATCAGGTTGTAGTAAAAAGTGTTCGGTTTCACAGGTGGTGTCAGCAGTCCAGTCTCAGAACATTGCATACGGGACATTGGTCAATGGGGCCGGGGGGGGCAGACAGCAGTGTAGCAGGTATTTGAATTTGTAAGAAAAATCTAACTTTTCTCCGGCCGTAGGACGGGTTCCTAGTATGTACTATGTATAGTACTATGTATAGTGCTATGTACTATGTATAGTGCAATTTACAAATACAACTTACAAGTACAATAATATATGCATGATCAACGTAACGCCATACATAACAGTGCAGTTAAGTGTATAAATTATAATTTGTAACGCCTCATGGCGCATGGAAAACTAGTCTTTAAACGGAATATATAATCAAGCAATTTTATACATTTTGTTTTTTACAATTTTTACAATTTTTGCGTATGAAGCAAGAGCTCACTAAAGTGTACTAGAAAATTTCAGTTAGAAATTTAACAGTAAATTTCTCCGAATTCTGATTGACACAGTTAGTGGCCCTCGGATTTTGCAAAATCCGATAATACTAACACATAGGTAAGCGGCCTTACTACGCGGCGCATTTGAGCAAAAGGACACTCGGAAAAGTAAAATCCGAGAGCCACTCGGATAGCACTCGGACCCCCTCGGATATTTCATTCCGAGGGGGTCCGAGTGCTTTCCGAGAGGCCCCTCGGATTTTACTTCTTCCGAGCGAGCGCCACTCGGAAAATTCCAAATCCGACTTCCCCTCGGATTTCGCGTTCCGAGTGCGATCCGAGAGGAACCGAGTGCTATCCGAGAGGACTAAATTCGCGATTTTGGCCATTTCTGAATTCTGAACAGCCGTGGATACACTCGTCCGATACACTACCCACTAACTGATACACTATATGCAAGGTCTGTTATGTAAGCGGCGAACGTCAAATGTTGATACAATCACAACAGTTTATTATCTACTGCGACAGGAAGTTTACCGCGCGGGAATTTAGATGCGCGCGCGTTCTCTTTTTAGAGAACACACTCTCTTTTTTTGGAGAACGCATTCTATTTTTGGAGAACGCGGCCTTCTCATTTTTCGAGAACCAAATTTACGGCTTAAATATAATACTACACATACCTATTCACTGTTCAGAATGGCCAAATTTGCGATTTTAGTGCTCTCGCATATATTTTGTAAAATCCGAGAGGCCTCTCGGATACTAAATTCCGACAGTTCCCACAATGTGACCAATAAACCGTAAACAATGTACAGGGTGTTCCAAAAAAGTGTCCCCCCCCCCACGTGACCACTGACCTGCAGGTCACGTGACACCATGGCATGCAGCCCTTCTTGCCGCGTGTCATGTGACCTGGGGGGCCGGGGGAGTGGGGACCCGGGACTATTACTAAGGTGAGCACTTTTCAAAGGGCGTGGCCTGTCAATATTAGAATGAAACTTTACAAAAATCAAGGTATTGAAATGATAAAGGTGCCTGCAAATTTTCAGGGCAATTGGCCAACAAATGACAAAGTTACTATTTACTAATGCGCTAATGTTAGCCACGTGCTCACCTGAGTATTAGTCCCGGGTCTCCCGGCCCTCCAGGTCACATGACACGCGGCATGAAGAAGGGCTGAATGCCATGGTGTCACGTGACCTGCAGGTCACGTGGGGGGGGGACACTTTTTTGGAACACCCTGTAAGTTGTGACCAGTGTATTGTATACAACATGACCTGACACCGTGTACATGGAGCAAGCGGGGGTGGGTGCATGCACCCCTCACTTTTAATTTCAGGCCCCGGGGCCACAATATCTAATGCACCCCCACTTTTTAAGAGTCGAGATTCAATAAACTCTCCAGCGAAAAATACTACCAATTGCTAGAAAAGTGGTCAAAAACTGCGAAAAACAGTGTAATTTCTAAAATTTCTGCGCCCCCAGACCCCTGCCTGCCTCGGTCGCAAGGTAGGCGACACCACAGCATGGCTGCACCCCCCCCCACTATTTTGAAGCTTCCATGCCTGCATGTTTGACCAGTGTATTGTATACAGCATGACCATGGTATGTCGTGTAAAATGCAGTTGTAGACTGTAGTGTATACAGTTATAGTGAGTTAGTCGTATTTGTAGTTACTGCTCTGTAGTCTGTACCCCAGTGTCTACTCCAGTCTGTACCCCAGTCTGCAGTAGGTAACCCAATGTCTACCGCAGGGTGTACCCAAGTGTCTACCTCTGTGTGTAGTAGTTGTATAATGTATAATAATGTTGTAAGATTTAGTATCGCTAAAATGTGACTCAAAGTTGTAACATTGATTTAATATTTTTCATAAATCATACTATATGGAAAATGGGACAAAAGTACTTATGGCTGTTACTAAAACAGTCGAAATAATTATTAGCAATTTGGGTGACCTTTTTGAGTCATTCTTTACTCACCAACAGCATAATATAGTCATTTTATTTGTGCTATATAAACTTATGACTCAAATTCAGCACATGTAACTTCAAACTTTTTTTAAATGGGATAAAACCATAAACTTTCATTTAGGATAATATTTAATGCAGCTAACATTATAAGAAACTTTTTAATCTTCAATGTGTGACAAAAATGAGTCACAGTTTACCAAACCTTAATGCAATATGCCAAAAGTCATTCAAAAGTGATCTGAGTCAAAAAAGGGTCACATTGATTAAAATATGCCCCATTGATCGTCATAGAATTGATGTAATGGGTTCAAACAATGATTAAAAATATATTTTGTCATAATTATGCGTCACAAATACCCATATTTGACATAGAATTACATTTAGAAACTAGATTTGAACCATTTGTGACTCACATATGTCACAAAAATGTGTTGATTAATGACTGAAAATTGTCACTTAGCTCCTGGACAATTTTTTGTAGTATAATTTTGTACTAATTGCTTCACTTTATTGCATTTAATCCGTTAAAATAAGCACATTTACATATTTATATGATTATTTATAGTAAATAATATATACATACTTACAAAGCAACAGGTGACTCATGCCAATATTCTAAAGCCAAAATTTTTTATACCCCAATAAATATGTTACGTTAGTTTGACCGCGTCCTTCAATTAAATTTAAGACATCAGCCTCAATAGATAATATTAATGCGGTTACTCACTTTTCTTCATTGATAAACCCAATTCATTCTCTTTAGGGGGCATTCACAAATTACGTTCGCCTTACAGGGGGGGGGAGGGGGGTTTTGAGATTTGTAACAAGTGCGAACATAGGGGGGAGGGGGGTTTGACGAAATTGTAACACATTTTAGTTTTTTGAAATCTGAAAAATAGCTACTTTGAACGGTAAACTGTACCAAAAGAACCAGATAAGGGTACTGTTAACGTAACCAGAGAAGGGTATAAACTTTAATTTTAAACCATTAATGACACCCGTACCCGTGACGAATCTGTAGTAATTTATTGTAATTTGTAATTCAGAATCTTTGGTGACAATTTTTTGGAAGCGAACGTTACAAACGGGGGGGCCGGGGGGGAGGGGGGTTTTCAAATTTGTAACAAGAGCGA
>Ga0315320_10002528_pt1 | contig 15049 bp, 21 predicted proteins | sample M140m21515metaG_FD_203458 | JGI IMG/M metagenome (GOLD analysis project Ga0315320, IMG submission 203458) | Ammonia-oxidizing marine archaeal communities from Monterey Bay, California, United States - M1 40m 21515 | ecosystem: Environmental > Aquatic > Marine > Coastal | place: USA: California... | reverse complement strand
CCTTCACTAACAACAACATTGCTATCGGGATCTACAATCACAGAACCCACTTTTCTCCGACAACAAGTGCTTGCAGAGGCTATCAGTGAACATTGTCGTTTTCGGATTTCGATGTGTTTCTGCTTCATATTCTTTAGATACCTTTCGCTTATAAGACGAGGAGAATATTCCCCCCTCAGAATGGAGTCCACATGACAAAGGCAGTTTTGTTAGATACGAGTGTTTTAATACACGATCCTACCTCGATGACCTCTTTTGGTGATGATACCGAAGTCCTCATTCCAATCTATGTTATCATGGAGCTTGATGTTCTCAAAGACACACCCAAGCGTGAGAAATCTCATGTAGCACATCTTGCTCGCCAAGCCTCAAATCTCATCCTTGAGCTACAAACAGGGGGGGAGGTCAAAGTAGTCTCTCACGATGGGGAGATCAGCATCAGATCTTTAGATCGTGCTAATCAGATTCGATATGTTGATTTGTTAATCTTGCAGACTGCAATCCACCTCAAAGACGATTATGATTTGACTCTTGTATCAAGAGACATCAACCTTCGTATAATCTGTGAGTCTGTAGGTGTCAAATCAGAGGACTATACTTCAGATACGAGTATGGATACCTTGTCTGGTATCGGATTGAAAGAGTTTGTTCCCGATGTGGTTTTAATGAATCAGCTTGTGAAGTCATATTGGCAAGGGGCTGTAAGAATCCCACACGAGTTCGAGACTCCTTTTCATGAGAACCAATACGGATGGTTCGTAGCTCCTGGTGAAAAGAAGCATCTCTTTGTCCACAGAGAAAACTCATTTTTCCCTGTCGATAAAGTTCGCACTGAAAAAGCCAAACCTAGAAATCTTGAACAAAGAGCCGCTTTGGACGCACTTTTAGACTCAGATATTGAGCTAGTGTGTTTATTAGGTAAAGCAGGTACTGGTAAAACATTCCTTGCATTGGCTGCCGCTCTTGAACAAGCACATGAATATCAGCGTATTTTGCTCTCGAAGCCTGTCGTTGATGTAGGTAATGGTATCGGTTTCTTGCCTGGTTCACTCTCCGAAAAACTTGAACCTTGGATGCAGAGCTTCTTTGATAACCTCGATCAGATCAACCCTCTTTGGGATGCTAGTCCGATGGGTGCAGAGATGGGTAGTAAAGAGGTCTTCCTTGAGAAGAACCAAATCGAGATCCAACCTATCCACTCCATCAGAGGTCGTTCGCTTAAAAAAGCGTTTATGATTATTGATGAAGCTCAGAACCTCACCAAACATGAGATTAAATCAATCATCACAAGGGCGGCAGAGGGTACTAAGGTTGTTCTTTTAGGCGACCCTTATCAGATTGACCACCCTTACCTCACAAAGCAATCTAATGGTCTTGTGTATGTGGTTGAGCGTATGTTGGGTCAACCTTTATTTGCGTGTGTGAGTTTACATAAGTCAGAGAGATCTACGCTATCAGATATAGCGGCTGATTTACTTTAGTTGTTTTTCACATAGACCTTTAAGACACCGTTCACCATTTGAACAGAGACATCACCTGTCATATGGTGTTCGGTTGTCTGTAGCCCTTCTTTATTCTCTTGTATGAGGACGACTTTATTGAAGCCTTTAGCCTCTTGACGCTCAACTCCAACATAAATGACTGGTTGAGTTGTGCTTTGGGCTTCTTCAAAGGATTTGGCACTCATATTCTTACTCCTAGATAGGTTTATGTTCATATAGGAGTAAGAGTCATTTAACCTTTAATGATTTGCTCGCCAAGCCCTAACATTTTCGCTTTTACTATTTAACTAGGGTCACGCTTCGTCAACTCTTCTACCTTGCAGAGAAACTTGGAAAGTAACTTCTTTATTTCCAAGTACATATGGTTTTTCTCCATTTTTGTTAAGGTTAACGAGAATCGCTTAAGATCACTTATAAACTGTTGAGCTATTCTTCTTCACCCTCGAAAGTGATCTCTACCTTTTCACCATCATCTTCATCATCTGATTTCTTTTTTGGGTCGATCCACTGACTGACTACACCTTTGAGTTGTACTTGCTCTTCAGTCTTAGTCTTAATAACTGTCTGCCCTTGAAATACGGACAGCTTATCTATTACAGCAGATTGAAGCTCAAAGATTTGTTCTCTAAGCATTTGCATCTGTATCTGTGCATCCCTAAGACGAGCGATCAATGCTTCCCTATCCCCATTGGCAGAAGCGAGCTTGTCTTTGAGTTCTTCTACTTCGGAAGGATCTCTCCCACTCGCTATAGCTAACATGGATGAAATACTACCTGTCAACATACCTATAATCCCGATTAAGATATCTCTATTCTTCTCTACAATCTCATGGGTAGATAGAAAGTAAATAAGACCTAGAATACAAAACATAAATACAACTGAAGCCCACCACCCTCTTTTTGCTTTTTCGGATTGTGTGAACTGTTTATTTGTCTGAGGACTCATCTTCGCTCCTTTCTCTTCTCTTATTCGATGGTTTTACTAACTGATGATAAGATCCCACAACATACTCAATAAAAGCATCATATCGGGGCATATGATAAGGCAGACCAATCCAGGTTCTTGTCATGGGTACTAATGAGGTCTGAAAGATGACCCAAATCCAAAAGAGGGTTGCTAAAAACCCCATTCTCCAAAAGATATAGGACACCCAATCGAGAAACTTTCGATCCCTAACTCTCTTACGAATGTATTTGGGACCTCCAAGTCTTTTAACTTTTTCCGACCCTTTAGGTGGTTGTAATGACTGTATCGTTTCACCTACAGCGTATATCTCTTGAGGCTTACTCACACCTTTGAACTTGTACATCCCAACACAAACAAACCTTGCTTCTTTAGGTAGGTTATTTGAGGTTCTCTTTTTTGTTGCTGACATGGCTTCTTTAGTGAGTAAAACTTGTCCTGCTGAACACACGCTCATCGTCCTAGCGGCTATGTTCTTAGCTAAACCCTCAAGTTCAACTCTCTTAGCACCTGCACCAACGAAGACATCATCTTGTTTAACTTCAATGACCCTCCCCCAATGGATGCCGATACGAGTTTGTAAGCTCGTTTTTTTAGGTACCATTCGTTGATACGCTAGTCCAAAGTTCACAGCATCAATGATCCGATCAAAAGATAAAAGAAATCCGTCTGATCGGTCAATCTCTCGCCCACTGTGCTTATACACAAGTGATCGAGCAAGACGATCATGTACTTGAAACCACTTTGCGGCAACTACAGCTCCATTTCTTTGGACAAATGCTGTACTGCCTATTATGTCTAGGAGGACGACAGCTAAGTATCGCTCTTTCATGGTCACATCATATTTTATAGCCATCTGTCATCTCCACAAGTCCTTAATGTTTTCACAAGGTGTAGAGAGGATCTTTTCAGCATCTTCAACCGAGCAGTTTCTAAGGTAAGGTCTATATCCAACACAATCTTGTATATGGTCTAAAGCCTTTTCACATTCTGTGCGATTATCTTCAACGAAAGGTTCGGGCTGATCGCAAGAGTAAAAAGCTAATGCTATTACAAGTAGCCTAATTTTCATATTCAGTATCCAATCAAGGCGAACTCTTGTTTTTTGATTATTTCAAGAGGGGAAGTTTCAGTTCGTTGGATGACCCATTGAACAAAGTATGATCCTGGTATAAATCCTGCGGACAAAGTTTCACCCACATAGTATTTCCCTGCGTTCTCCCTCACAGGAGAACGATTCCCTAAACCAACCCTCCACTCTCCTCTAGTATGATCCTCTCCATAAAACGCATAGGTGATTAAGAATGGATCAAACCCATTCCCTTGACTATCATGTATTTCTACCCTCAAGTCATTAGGCCCTAACTGTGTACGCTGTTCAAAAATAACTGCCATGATTAAACCACCTCAATGAAAGTGTCTCTCGAAGAGACAGAGATGGTTTGTTCGCCATAAATGAGTGTGTTGTCGGCAACTAGCTCTGCTTTAAACTCTACAAATATAGTTTGCCCTAAAACACTGTCGGGTACTGTAAAGCGATACACGAAACGATGAGCTTGATCTGTGACTACCATTGGGTTAGGTCCACTTAAGACTGTGCGTACCTCTTCTACATAGTGAAAGAGAGTAGCCTCTACATTCTGTACCTCAATAGGCTTAAGGTCTGATCCGAGCCAAGCAACCTGACAAGGGATCGTATCCCCAATATGTGCTAAAGTATTGTAAATCATGTTTGTATCTCCTCTTACATAGATAATAAAAATTATAAATAGACTATAAATGTGAAGATCATATAAGAGTCTTGAAGTCTTCCTATTAACCTCATTCTTAAGGAGTGCGTTTATGGCTAAAGCCAAAACATCAAAGTCAAAATCTTCAAAGGTGAAGTCGGCCCTAAAAGGAGTCGATCTCGCAAGTGTTCTTAGCGAAGTAGAAAAGGGTCAAAAAGACTCTGCTCTTGTAGAGCTTGATCTCGACTCACTTTCAAATTCTATGGCACACATCAGCACAGGCTCTGTGGCACTTGATTATCTCATCGGGGGTAAGGAGAACGCTCAAGGTGTTCGTCCATGTCCTGGTATACCTCGTGGTCGGATCACAAACATTTATGGACTTGCAGGTGCAGGTAAGACCACCATTGCCCTACAGACAGCGGCCTCTGTTTGCAATGATGAAGGTGGAACTTGCGTATACATTGACTGGGAGAATGAGGTTGAGCCTCGCTACGCTCAAATGCTTGGTGTACCTATAACCGACAAGTCTAAGTTCATGCTTCTTCAACCCGAAACTTTGGAGCAAGGGTTCAAGCTCATGGTCAAGTTCGCATCAGCAGGTGTCGATTTGATCGTTGTTGACTCTGTGGGTGCTGGTGTTCCCGAAAAGATGTTTGCCAAAGAAGCTGGTGAACAAGCGGCTGTCGGTCTTTTGGCTAGACAGTGGTCACAGTTCCTACCTCTATTCAAGCGTGTTATCGCAGACTCGAACACAGGAGTTATCGGGATTTCTCAGTTGCGTGAAGCGATTGGTGGCATGGGTGGGTTTGGTTCTGGACCGACTCGTAAACCACAAGGTGGTCAAGCGTGGAAATATTATTCATCTCTACAGATTATGCTTCGTGTGGTCGGCAAAGATCGTGGTAAGGAGTGGGATGGTCTTCAGAACAAAATGATTGAAACCGTCAAGGGTAACATTGTTCGTGCTACACTCGACAAGTGTAAGGTATCAGACGCTTACAAGCATGAGTCTCAGTTCTACCTCATGAATGGTATCGGTGTGGATAACGAGCGTACTGTACTTGATCTTGCGATCTCTGTAGGAGTCGTTAAGAAGGGTGGGGCTTGGTACACTTGGGCTGACCCAACCACAGGAACAGAGCATAAAGGTCAAGGTCTTGACGGATTCCGAAAGCTCTTACCCGAAAATTGGCTCGATGTGATGTTTGGTCAAGTGCGTGTTTATCTCACTTCCAAAAAGAAGGAAGACGAATCAGAGATTAAGACAGAGCCTTCAAGCAATCTAGGCAGTGATGCAACGACTGCATTAGATGAACTTGACGATCTCTTTAACTAGCCTCGTTGAGTCTAGTAGTTATATGTATTAACGGTATCGTTAGCTTCAAGCAATAGTAGAAGATCTGTAGTGGTATTTACCTTATGCAGTTTCATAAGGTATCTCACTTCTAAGACTAGTACGACAGCCACGACTGATGAGATACCTACTGAAGCGATAAGTTTTACCAAAGCACCATTGGTAGGTGGGGGTAAGATTAACTCTAAAAGAACCTCAATACCCTCTCCTGGTAACATCTCTATTAGACCTTTAAAGTCAATCGTACCTAAGAGTCCCGAAATGATTGCTCTAAAATTAAAGTCTGCAAACCAATCCCAGATTTGGAAAAAGAGATAAATCTTAATGGGTGCAGAAAGAGCTTTAAGGGTTCTTGAAGTTCCAAGAATACCATCAAGGAACTCACCTAGTTCGGTTGTACCTTGTTCTATTTTTGCTAGTGCAGACTTTACAGAGTTGGGAACATAACTCTTAATATTGTTTATTAAACCTTCCCATCGGTTCTGTTCTTCTAACACCTCTCCAAGAAGACGAAGCAAAGGTAGCTCTTTTAATATCTTTGTGGATAAACTACCGAGCTTTTTCTTACCCTCTTCAAGAATGTCACCTAGCTTTTTGTCTATTTCTTTTACCATTGCAATAGCATTTGTAGCTGTAACACCTAACATGGTCTTAAATTGTTGCCATGCTTGAGGTGCTTTCTTGAACAACTCGATTAGTTGCTTCACCTTCTTCACTATAGACATAAATGCTTTTCTTTGAGTGAAATCTTGGTGACTGTTAGCAGTTAAGTGTTTGGCGAGAACTTGGATCACTTCGAGAGACAGATCCGAAGCGTGTGCTTTTTTCATGTTCGGACTTTGATCGTAGGCGACCTCACAAGCAACTCTAACCATGTGTCTTTGAACTATTCTATCTAACATAAAACCCCCTAAATGGTATTCTTTCAGAATGTGTACTCAAGGGGGGGGTTATAAAAGGAATACAAACATATAAGGGTAAGATCGCTCATTTTAAATAGATAAGAGGTACAATATGGATGAACCGAACACTGAAGTATTGGAAGATCCCATGAGAAACATATACTGGTCTCACCTAAAAATGATGAGAGCTTGCCCTCAACAATATCTATGGCATAAAGGACATCCCGATCACGATCTTGGAGCTGGTAAAGGTAAAAGAAAACCCTTGCCCGATGAGTCGAAGGACTCTGAACACCATCAACTTATGGGTACTGTGTTATCCACTGTGGTTGAAGAAGTGTACGACCATGAACTGTATCGTGACCCCAAAACGATACAGGCAAAGATTAAAGACATCGTAGACCAAGCGTTCGCCAAAGCAGAGAAAAGACACTATGTGATCTGGTCATATATGACGAGAGAAGAAGCGATGGACATCTGTCAAAAAGGTGCTCAGAACTTTCTTGAGATCTTGAAAGAACATAGATTTCTCGGTCCTTACGCTAAGTCCGAGTTGCGTATGACCCCTGCGATGAACAAATACTTTAATGTATGTGGTATAGCAGACCTTGTGTATCGAGACAAAGAGGGCTTGGTTCATCTACTTGATGGTAAAAACGCTTCTACTCCTATGAAGTATGAGGACGAAGATCAGTTAAGGTGGTATGCTCTCTGTTTTAGATTACAGTATGGTAAAGTTCCCGATAGGCTTGGTTTCTTTTACTTTAGATACCCTCGATCTAACCCTCCAGAAAAACACTTTGCAGATAAAGACGCAGAATGGACTGGGTTTGTAGAGGTGCAAATAACCGAAGATGACATTAGGCGTTTGGGTAAAGAGGCGATTGAAACCAATCGTGCAATTCATAGGGGAGTCTTTGAACCTAACCCAATCCCAAAGCACTGTACTTGGTGTAAATTTGAGAACATTTGTGAGCCTAGACAAGCACAAAAAAAGCGAAATGCGGCGAAGAGGGGTATGGGGAAAACTAAAACTCCCGACCCAACTGAGCAAGGTGGGGGCTTTATCAACCTAAATATGAAGTGAATCATATAATGATTGATAACCACACTACGAAAGGAGAGTTCAAATGGATCTTGAACAACTTGTAAACAAAAAGATCGACATTGAAAGAAGAAGAGAGCGTCTACTCGGTAAACTTGAAGTCGCTAGATCAAGTCTCTTGGAGCTTGACAAAAGGTTGGTTGAAAGAGGTATCAACCCCGATACTCTTGAGGATGAAATAAATCGCCTTAAAGCTGAAAGGCAAGAGGCAACCACTAAACTTAACGAAGCTCTGTTGGATGCAGAGCAAGTCATTACACGCATTGAAAGTCGAGTAGACAGTCTATGAAAATTACAGTCTCAGCACAGGATCTAAAGGAAACTTTAGGGATCGCTCAAAACACTTTGGGTTCAAGCCAAGATATCACATCACACTTTATCTTCACTACCGAAGAAGCAGGTGTGAGCGTCATGGCTTGTTCCCCCCCTCGTCAGTTTTCAAAGATTCCAGTCATCGGTGCTACTGTACAAGAGGAAGGATCTTTTTCTATCGAGGGCAAGCGTTTGATCACAGCGACTAATGTTATGACAGGTGTCGTTGAGATTGATTATGACGAAGAGGAAAAGGAAGTGTCCTTAAAGGGTAGTGAGGGTGAGGCAACCACTGTCTCATTAGACCCCGAAGCCTTCCCCCCTTGGATTGAGAAGTTCAAACAAGCTACCAAAGTAGGTGAGATTTCTGCCTCTATCTTATATGATACGCTTAACACTAATAAGCAGTATGTTTCACAAGATGATAGTCGTAGGCCAGAACTCGCAATGATCTTGATCGAAGACGGAAAAGCGATTGCTTGTGATGGGTATATGCTTAATATGTCCCGACACGATGATCTTCAAGGAATGAATGTGAAGATCCATTATAAAGATATCGCACCATTAATGAAGTTCCTCAAATCATACGAGGGGAATGTCATTGAGGTTCTTAGTGGTGGACAAGCGACATTCTTCAAGGCAGAGGATGGTGCAGTGTTTGCTGTAATGGACTTACCATACACTTACCCCCCGATCACACAGCAATATGCAGATGCGTTTAACTGGACACCTCGTAGGGTTTGGATGTTGTCTAAGGAAAACTTTATGAACGGACTTACATTCTTATCTGCCTTTGCAGATAAGACCAACTATAGAGTTTCATTCAAAGACCCAGAAGATGAAGCATTGTTGCCACCAAGTCTTGAGATGAAATCGTCTAACAGTAAGACGCTCTCATACAATCTCGAAGTCCCACCGTTCGAGGACGCAGAGAAGCCATTAGAAGAGATCACTGACCTCTCTAACTTGATGTATGCGACTCGCCTTAAAGAAAAGGGAGAGGGTGATGACATCTCCAATTTCGATTTCAACTATCTTTCGATTAAAAAAGCAGTAGAAATCTATAATGATAACATCGTCTTTGGATGTACTCGTGAGGGCAATAAGGGTTATATGCTCTTTAAGTCGGATCAAGACTCAGGAGTTCAGACTGTTTCTATTATAGGTTGGATGCTTTAATGTGATGAATGACCTTGCTTCTCGATTTTACAGATTAAAAACTCTTAAGGAGTCGTGCGAAAAACGCATGGACGCTCTCGAAAATGAGATCGCTTTCCTTGAGCTTGATAAAGATAAAAAGACGGAAGCAGGTGTCATTCTCGACACTCTCGCTCAAGATGAAGTAGAGCGTGGGGTATCAACCTACATATCCCTCTTAGAAGAAGGATTAAAAGCGATCTTCCCCGAACAAGAAGTTGGCCTAACAGCCGAAATCTCAAAGGTTAGGGGAAAGGTCGCTGTCAATCTCAAGACCACATTTAAGGGTCAAGATGGTCTAGATGCTTTTGGTGGAGCAGTCACCACGATCCAAAGCCTCTTGTTAAGGATTTCTCTTATTCTTAAGAGGAATCTAAGACCTGTCCTCATTCTTGATGAGACATTCCCTGCTGTGGATGAAAATCGGGTAGAGATTTTAGTCGATTTTCTAAAAATCCTATGTCAACGATTGGGTATGGATATCTTGTGTATTACACATGATCCGACCATCTCAGATAACTGTGATATAGGCTATAAGATCACACCAAGTAAGAATGGTGCAACCTTAAAGAGAATAAAGTAATGAAGAAACAAGGTGCAGTTAGACATAAACTCAAGCAAGTTAAACATAGACTGCTTCAGAAAGCCATTCGTAATGGTCTGTCGAAGAAGCCTAGCAACTGTTCTCATTCTGGACAAGTCAAAGGAACTGCTAACGACCCCCTTTTTTATGTCTGTCTACTAGATACAGATAAACCTAAAGAGTGGGACGGTGTAATATGCGATCCCTCTGTTCCAAACACCTGTCCGTTTTTTAAACCCGAAAAAACTGAGCAAGAAATCAAAGAAGAGTTTGAGCTTGAATTTGATTCACTCATCAATGAGGGAGACATGGGTAGTATAGCAAGCAAGTATCCCGATGTAGCCGCTCTGTTATGGGTACTTGCAGATAGTACAGAAGACTCACAGGATGATAATGATGATTGAAATAGTAGAACTAAAAGTGAAGGACAAAACACCCTTATTCTTAGAGGTAGATGTACCACCGAAATGTATGCCCTTATTAGTAGGAGATCCTAAAGGAGAAACCTTACTTAAATGGGTAGAGAAACCATCTAATAGAGAGTCGGTACTCACATGGGGCGTAGAAGCCTCTGTAAAGCAAGTTATAGAGGCTATGCTAGGGATTGCACTAGATCGTAGTGAAAAAGAGCAATGGGGCATAAAACAAGGCTCATTCTCCGATGCTGAACAAAGGTTGAATGAGCTAGGTATAGATGAGGTGATTACCACAAATAATGTGGTTCACCCTAAAGACCCATCTATGTTGGGAACTGTCATTGTAGCTGGAGGGAAATGCTTCCCAGTCATCCACAATGCAAGTCGAGGACTCTGTGTCTTAGACAAGGATTAGGTTTTAGGCTAATCTTGATCTAAAAGCATTTCCGTCTTCAAGAGATTCCTCAATTTCACCATAGTTATCTTCATACCAATCAAGGTGTCCAGGTTCTTCTACTGTATCACCCTTAGACTTCTTGAAGTACGCAAGAACGATAGGCATAATAATCTCAAGTAATGGGATAGAAGCAAGACCCCACCATGCAGGATTTCCTGTTAACTTAACCATTGTTGCAGGAAGAACATAATGCTCAATAGACTCTACGATAGCAACAGCTATTCCCATGAGAACAACTTTGAATAAACGCTTAGGCCATTTTTTATACCAAATCTCTTCGGCATGAGGGTCCCATCCATGTTTTTTAATGATGTGGTAAGCGTGTTTGATGATCTCAATAGGGTTGATGACATTAAGAGCTTGTTTCAATGCTCTCTCCACAACCTTTTTGTCATGCTCTTGAGCCGCTTCTTGAATGATACGCTTTTTTACACTAGGCGGTACAGGTAGTCTGTTTGAGTCGCCCCACGCATAACCCTCATAATACTCTATAGATTTGCCTTTAGGGGGATTCATTTCGGTAAAGTATCCACCACGACTCTGTGATCTTTCAAAATTACGCTGAGTAGCACCCTCTTCAAACTCTTCAAAGTCTGCGTCAACTTCTGCTTCCATAAGAGATTCGGCATATTCAGGAGCTATCGCTTCGATAACATCGTCCATCAAGTCATCTATAGGCATTTTGAAAATGTTAAGATGCCTACGATACTTATCAAGTGGCTCTGCAACATACTTAAGGAATAGACTTTTTAGAGAGTCTGTCATTCCAGCTTGGTATTCCATCGCCGCAACTTTCAGTTCAAGACCTGCGATCCTCTCCATTGTTGCCTGACGATCCATTGAAGCCTGTCGGTAAGAGCGTTTCGCCCTACGATAACTGTTATCATGTCTCATTTTTTCCCTCTCAGAGATTCTATTAAAGATATGTAAAGGAGTTAATAAAAGATCTACAAATAATCTCTCTTAACTTCTTTAAGTGCCTTTGTATACTTTCTACGATCATGCTTTTTAAGAACAGATAACCACTGTTGGGCACTGTCGAATAAGAAATCATTAGCTTCAGAAGGCTTCCGATCATTAGAGTTGAGAAGGTCGATAGCCTCTCTAGGAGCGTAGCCCAACTCAATCAAGTCAGAAACTGCATTTGAGAGGTCATTTAATCTAGGATCAAACTCAATGTCTCTAAGACTGTGTTCAACAAAGAAATCGTATTCAGTATTGAACTGATTTGGTGTACCCGTTATGCCTTTCAAGTGCTGTTCGTAGTGAACTAGTTCATGTTCAACCACAGCCTTAACTGTCTTTTTATTTCTGATGGACTTGTTTGAGAGGTTAATGCTCATTACTCCAGTTACTAAATCAACTCTAGCTATCGAGTCTGTGCCTCTAAATCCTTTAACGAACTGTATCTTCAAACCCCCTGTCAGATGCTCGTTTTCTAAGTCCTCAAAACCCTCAATGAGATCTAGGTATTCCTCCCAATTTTTCTTTGCTATTTTCTTAAACTTGTTCCATGCCATTTTGAGCTTTCTCACACCAGACTCACCCCAAACATCTTCTCTATCTATAGTGTGTGACCACTGTGTTATAGCTGGCATCATATAACCGAACTCATGCTTCAAGGTACTCCATTCCTCATCAAGCCACTCTCGCACATACCTACCACCTCTCCTAGCTTTAGCATGGTCTTTATTCTTTAAAGCATCTTCAAAAGTCTTAAATGCTGGAAACTGAGTGTATGGTAAAGCCATACTTGCGTCTTTAAGAGTTAATCCTTTTGAGAATAGTCTTGTAGATAGTTCTTTAGCCCTCTCAATGCGAACCATTATTTCTTTTAATGCTTGATCGGCAAGACTTAGATTAGGTCTAAGCCTACTCGCTTCTAATAGCCGAACTCTTCTCTCTAACTGTTCAATTTTATATCTCATCTGCAAACTCCTGTGGATTGTATAATGAATATATACAATAAAGGATATACAAGGGAGATCATAAAAGATTTAGCTAAAGTCCCTCGCCCTTCTAAGGTTAGCTATGATCACTTATAAGCAAACTATTACATGAACTCGTCAGGATCGGTGCTATTAGGATTAGGTTCTTCTTTAGCTTTTGGTTTACTAGGCGGACTTGGTTTGCCCCCTTTTTTCTCTAGGGCTGTTGTAGCTATTTGAGTGTACTTATCCAAAGACGCTTGCCCTAAGATATATCCGATTTGAATGAAGCCACTTGTCACAATCATGGTGACGAGAACCATAAACGCATAATGTTCGATTTTAGTTTGATATTCCCAGATCACATAGAACATAAGGATTTTCCACCCAATGTCTGCAATGAGGTAGGCTAAGAATTTCTTGCTCTTGAGGGGGAGTTTTTCAAAGTGTGTTGGGTCTTGTGACTTCTCTGTATCCATGTGAGGTTACTCCATTTGACTTAGGGTTAATGAGATCATTTAAGATCACTTATAAATGATTTATTGATTTACTCTAAGTTTAGTGCGTTGGTTAGATGATGTATTAACAGTCTTAGGGAGATGGTTATTACCCATGTTGACTCTAGGAGTCATCGCCTTTTGAAACTTATCTTCAACAATTTGAGGGTAATCTTTCGGCTTGGTGCTGAAAGCATAAATCTCTTGTAGTCGGTATTGTTCTTCTTCTGTCATCAAAGGCAAGATAGCTAAAAAGTCATCTCTCGCTTTTTGATTATCGTTCGATAAGAACTCTAAGATCAAGTAAGCAGGTAAGACTGGCTTATTGGTCAAGTCATCTTCGATACCCTTTAAGGTGTTCTGTCCATCGGGTCTAATCCAAAAGTTTTCCATAACAATATCCTCTCTTTTAAGTGAGGGTTGTATAAAGAAACTATTAAAGGAGGTGTCTTGTGAAACGAAAGACAGTAATGAACATTACGAACAGTATGCTGGATTGTAAATGTAAGGGTAACGGATACATATTTCTCAAAGAAGGGGGCATATTAAGGTGTCCTACCCATTTTGCCTGTGCCTCTAGCGAAGAGTATCGCTTAGAGATGCTAAGGCTTGAGTATCAAAACTTGAGGGGGTTCGTTTTAGAGATACCCCACATGAACTCAAGTTTTATTGATCTTAGTTTGCCCACGACAGCTAAGGGTGTCGATGAGCATATCGAGGCAAACTATGAGGTGGACTCAGCCGAGTCATGGTTGAGAGCTATTCAACACTATGTGCGTGAATACCTTCTCAACTACAAGGTTAGAGAGGGTACGATTAAAGTGACACCATCATGTTGATTATAAACTATTGAGAACCACAATGAAAAAAAAGCTCCTAGATGGCATAGATGCCTCTTTTGATTATTTCGTAAGGCAACACCTCAACTCGTACCCTAAAGTCTCTCTAAGCACTAATAAAGACTCTCAAATAAGATCCTTTGTTAAACAAGTGATTGAGAAGAAGAGATCAGAGGGTGGGCAGTATTTCAAAGACCCTACATCTTTAGCCAAAAGATACCTAACAGGTTGGGGTGGGGAGTGTGCCGTGGAACAACACATAGGTAAGTCCTTTGTAGACTTCTCGATAGGTGACTCTAATGACTACTATGTACCCGACTTGAGGTCAGCAGGGTATGAGGTGGGGGTTAAGACGGTGAACATAGGCGATTTTCCTCTGTTAAGGAAACCTACACCTAGCTCATCAAATACACCTCAGATAATCGTCATAAGAGAGTCTAGCCTCGATTTCTACATCTGTGGGTTAGCGACTTATGAAGTAGTAAACGATCCCAACAACTTCTCTCAGTTGTTGGTGCGTAGTACGGGAGTCTTAGAGGTAGGGGTCAAGTCAGCGTTTTATCGCTTTGACCTTCTCTCCCCTCTTTAATAGGGGTTGGTGGGTAGGCTTGCCTGTGCGGGTTTTCGTGCTATCTCTCGTCACACCTTTACATCAAAGCAAGCTCGCTTGGGCTATATGCTAGGAAGTTCTCATCCCATTCTTTACGAGGATCGTCCTCAAAAGGGGGCATCAATGGTCCTGCGTAAGCTGTGATAAGACCTTGTTTACCACCACCTGTTGGGATGATGATAAGGGTAAGGATGTCGGTTGCTCTAATTGGTCGACGGCGACTGATAAGACGCTGTTCTGAACGACCCTCACCACGAGACTTGTAGAAAAACTCCTCATCTCTCATGTTGATACGATCACCCATCTTCTTGCCATGTAAACGAGTCTCGCCTCTGAAGCCTTGTACTCTAAGTTCGGTAGCTCCGTTCGGACCTCCCATATCTTCCCACATCTGAAAAGCCTTAGCGAGAGACTTAGCATCAAACTCTTTAGCGTGAGTTTTAAAGTGAGTTGAAAGAAGCTCAATGTCGTTGCGAGCAAGAAACTCTTCAACTACAGAGTCAACAGACCCTGCTTGACGCTCAAGACGAGCAACTCGTTGCTCAAGATTACGGATTACTTCTGATGCTGTTCTTCTCATAGTGCTATCTCTCGTCACATTGTGTGTAAGAACAATAAATGGCTTTGATAAACAATCTACAAATAAGGGGT
>Ga0315320_10002527_pt1 | contig 15051 bp, 12 predicted proteins | sample M140m21515metaG_FD_203458 | JGI IMG/M metagenome (GOLD analysis project Ga0315320, IMG submission 203458) | Ammonia-oxidizing marine archaeal communities from Monterey Bay, California, United States - M1 40m 21515 | ecosystem: Environmental > Aquatic > Marine > Coastal | place: USA: California... | reverse complement strand
CATAGCTCTAAGCGCTGCTGCTCGTCATCATGATCTCGCCAGTCGGCATCGAAAAGCCATGTTTCATGAGACCATCCAACGGCTATTCGCGTCAGGCCGGAAACGCTTACTTTGTCGCTGGCTTCTAGCCGCTTCTCTAAATAACTGCTGATGATTCTCTCGAGATCATTAGTTGAGATTTCTGCAGTCGATTTTTTCTTCATGTTGCAATTTCCATACGGCGATCGATGTCGGCTCTAAGAACCGGACGGATTAGCTCAACGGCGTCAGATGCTTTTGAGTTATGGACACCCCATTCATGTAGCTCCGTAAGGAGTGATGTCAGAGGCATGATTTGGTCTTGCTGCAAAAAATCGTTTAGGCGATTTTGGACTGGCGGGGGAGAGCCATTGAGAAGTGTCTGAAGTTGAAGTTTTAGTTCCTCAACGTCAGCTTTTTCAGCCAATCTGTGAGCCAATTCTAAGTCGAGCTGTTTGCTTAACTTGGTAAGGATCACGGAAGCCATAAAAGCCTGAGTCCTGGTGTATTCATCTGAAACAGCTGGGCCAATATCGTTACGTATTGTGTCGGCTAAGCGTTTCAAAATATCGCTAGGTGGCAGAGTCACTAGCTGATGCTCCAATCTTTATTCTTGTTGGCCTCAGACCACCGGTGCATCGGCCACATGTCTTGATCTTCACCCCACCAAATTTTTCCTGAATCTTCATTCTGGAGTTCCCACCTGATGACACTATTCACGTCAATAAAAGTATGACGATTAATAGTTATTCGGTTTGTTGATTTCCCAAGAGCTGTGAAAGAGTCGCCATTCTCATCAATAGCTTCTATCCGAATTTCATCCACCCAGCCATTCTCCGGATCGCGTATCACGTCTCGTTGGCCCCGTTCGAAACTGACTTGCGTTTCTCCTCGCTGGACAAACCCATAGGCGATCTGATCGGTCCCGTCTCTTGTGTTGCTGACAGCCAGAAAACCTGCACCGCCTTGTCCTGCGCCAGTAACGTATCCAGCTTGTCTTGGGCGATTTTCTGGCCTTCGACCCCAAGTCCGATCGCGCATTGACCAACAATCGATTTCGATTTTCTTTCCCGAAAGTTCTATATGGCCAGTTATGTTGCCAATCTGATCAAAGTGAGCAGCTTTTCCGAAAGTAGATGCAGCAGTGCCGAGTGGTCGAGGCCTTTGTCGCGCAGCAAAATTAAGATCAACAGTTAATTTGCCGGGATCGTCGTAACCAAGCGAGTAAACCATTCCAGGATCTAGGACTCCGATTGTCACCCCGGTAGGTAGAACAAGATTAGGAAGGTTCAATTCTTCCGGTATCTGAAGCGCACTGAAATTTTGTGAGTAGAGAACTTCCCATGGAAGGTGAGCTGTGTCATCCCAGACCCAGGCCCCGCCGGCTACGGTTCCAATATTTGGCCGCAACATCGTGTAGAGCCACCCTCCTATGTTGTATTCGACGTTGTGAAAGGAGAACCATGAAGTTTCTGTGAACCACCAATCTTCACTACCGGCGCCGTGATTGAAAGCATCATCTTCAGGTTTGAATTCCTGAGCATCATTTAGATTTGTCATACTAGTCGAGACTTTAGGCGAAGCGAGTCAGGATGTAATGAGTTAGTTTGTTGAAATGATTCCAGGACGCCGTGTTGTCTCGAGCCTAGCTTCAGCGAAGTATTACCAAAATGGTTGGTGGCGCAAAGAGACGCTACTAGATGACTTTTTAGCAAAGGCTGCAGAAAATCCGGAAAGACCTGCTTTGGTCAGCTACGCAGCGGGACAGGACAAACCTATTCGACACACATATGGTGAGCTTGAACTTCTTAGCAGGCGATGCGCTGCGGCTTTAATTGACCTAGGCGTAAAGAAAGATGAAGCCGTTTCGGTTCAGTTGCCGAACTCATGGGAATTCCCGGCCTTGACCTATGGAATAATGCGAGCTGGGGCAATTGCTAACCCGTTAGTACCAATTTTCAGATCACGCGAAATCGAATTTATTTTGGGGCGAACTAAGAGCAGAGTTCTGGTGGTCTCAAACATTTATCGCGGGTTTGACTATGCAGCGATGGCGCTTGAGCTCCGGGAGAAAGTTTCAACACTTGAACATGTCGTTGTGCTGGGACCTGATCGCGTGGATTCCATCAGTTTTAACAAGCATTTTGTAGGACGAAGCTGGGAAGAGGATCCGGATCTCTCAAAAGAATTGTCCAGGCGTTTGCCAGTCTCTGAGGACCTCGTAGAAATCCAATTCACATCAGGAACGACAGGCGAGCCGAAAGGCGTTTTGCATTCGTACAACACAGTCTTCTCTGGAGCGCAGGCTATAGACAAAATATATGGACTCGAATCTGATGATGTTTGTTTCATGGCATCAACGCTGGCGCACCAAACAGGATTTTGTTATGGGCTGCTTAAGCCTCTAGCAATGGGTATGAAAGTCGTCTACCAGGATGTTTGGGATGCTGACCAGATGCTCGATGCTGTTGAGACTGAAAAAATTGTTTGGACTCTTTCTGCTACAGCTTTCGCGATGGACATGGTAGCGGCGCAACGGCGCACCACCCGAGATCTTTCTTCATTCAAATTTTTTATCTGCGGAGGTGCGGCCATTCCTCCCAAAGTTGTAGAAGAGGCAGCAGAGTTTTTGGGAGCGCAGCTAATAGCACTATGGGGCATGACTGAGAATATGGTTGTAACAAGTACCCGACCTGGAGACTCGGTTGATTTGGTTTCCAATTCAGATGGCACGCCGGTCGAGTGGATGGAAATTCGGCTAATGAGTGACGACGGAGAGGTTGAGACAGTCGGAGAGTCAGGAAACCTCCAAACTCGCGGCGCTAGTCAAGCTCTAGGGTACTTTCATCGCGAAGACCTCTACGATGCAGCGACTCCAGAAGAAGATTGGTTCGATACAGGAGATGTAGCCCGACTCCGTTCTGACGGAGGTATCCGGATAGTTGGACGAACCAAAGACATCGTGATCCGTGGTGGCGAGAATATTCCAGTTGCCGAGATTGAGAGTCTAATCTTGAGGTATCCAGGAGTTGACGAGGTCGCAATTATCGGTCTCCCCGATGAGCGTCTTGGTGAACGCGCGTGTGCCGTAGTAAGTTCATCGAACCCAACTCTAACCTTGTCGGCCATAAGTAAATTTCTTGAAGATTTAGGAACGGCAAAACAGTTTTGGCCAGAAGAATTGGTTTTGATGACTGAAATGCCGAGAACTCCCTCTGGTAAAATTCAAAAATTTAGATTGAGGGAAGAGCTGAGTGCATGAATGTTACTCAAGAGAGTATCTTGGTGAAAGTAGAAGAGACACCAGATGGTGAAGGCGCCTTGGTGTTAATGTGCATCGCCCTCATGAATCGAGAGTAGAGAATGTCAATCAGAATCGATCCCAAAACAGGCCTGAAGAGCTTCAACACGCGGGCAGCAAAAGCTAGCAGCAAGATAGCTGGTCAAGGCTACTCTGTTAATGAGAACCTAAGTCTAAAAACGCTTCCGCCTGAGCCAGTTGGCGCTGTTTTCGATGCTGAAGAACAAGCTAAGTATAGAGAGTTTAAAGAAGCCCGGCGTGGCGCAGCTGACTACATGGCTATGGAGGGGGATTTCAGCAAATATTTAGAAGATGTCTATTCTGAGGCACCAGTTGAACGAGATACGTTGACTGACGAATGCGAAATCTTAGTAATCGGCGCTGGGTTCGCTGGCTTATTGCTTTGGCATAAGCTCCGTGAAGCCGGATTTGAAGATGTCCGTTTTTGTGAAAAAGGCGGTGACGTAGGCGGTACTTGGTATTGGAACCGTTACCCCGGAATTGCTTGTGACGTAGAGTCATACAGTTACCTGCCGCTGCTAGAGGAAATGAATTATTTCCCAACGATGAAGTTCGCTTCAGGCTTTGAGATTCTTGAATACTGCCAAAAAATGGCTGAAACATTTGGCTTCTATGACCGGGCTTTATTTCATACAACTGTTGAGTCCACCGAATGGGATGAGGACACAGAGCGTTGGACTGTGAAAACGGATCGAGGCGACGCTATGCGCGCCCGTTATGTCATTTTGGCGAATGGCATCCTGACTAGCCCTAAACTAGCTCGGATTAAAGGCATGGAAACCTTTGCCGGAGATTCATTTCATACCTCTCGATGGAACTACCATGTAGATCTAAAAGGAAAAAGAGTTGGCATCATCGGAACCGGCGCAACTGCTGTGCAAGCAATTCCGGAGTTAGCGAAAACAGTTGGTAGCCTGTGCGTGTTTCAAAGAACTCCATCCTCGATAGATGTTAGAGATCAGCGAGCAACTACTGAAGAAGAAATGACCGAATGGGCTGCCGAACCCGGCTGGGCTAAAGCTAGGCGAGCCAGATTCGCTCGAATTTCTGCCGGGCGAACAGCGATTAAAGCAAATGATGACTATCTAGCCGGCAAAGTAGATGATTTCAAAGAACGCAAAACGCATTCTGAGAGATTGAGCCAAGAAGAAATGATTCAAAGGCAACTCGACTCCAACTTCCGGATTATGGAGCAGATCCGAGCCAGAGTAGATGCCATAGTCGAAGATCCAAAAACAGCCGAGGCTCTAAAGCCTTATTATCCCTATGGCTGTAAACGCCCGACATTTCACGATGAGTATCTTCCGACGTTTAACCTGCCAAATGTGACGCTAGTAGATACAGCCCCTCTAGGAGTTAGCGAAATCAACGAGCGCGGAGTGGTGCATGATGGAGTTGAGTACCCCCTAGATGTGTTGATCTATGCCACAGGCTTTCAGTGGATGGCAACATCAACGTTCAACATGATCAAAGGGCGCGAAGGCGTCACGTTGAGCGATAAATGGAAATCAAAAGGAACAAGAACATTCTTAGGGCTCCATAGCAAAGGATTTCCTAATTTGTTTATTGTGTCAGGTCCACAAGGTGGTGGCGGGAGTTTTAATTTCACTGATGCAATTGAGCAACATGGTGACTACATAATATGGATGCTCACAGCCATGCGAGACAAAGCAATTCAGGTAGTTGATGTTACGGAAGAATCAGAAGAGACATATGCCGAGCATTGCCGAGTAGCGGATATCGGAACCGCTCCATTAAGGGACTGTATTTCGTATTACAACGGGCATGGTGACGCTGAGCCGGGCAGTTTGGCCTACTACGGTGGCGGGAATTGGCATAAGTACCGCATAGCCGCTCAAGATTCGCTTAAACCGTACATATTTCAATAAGCAATTACAGAGCTAGCTAAGGCGTCTCAGTTGTGTTCGTCCAGGGAACTATAAGTAGGCAATTAGTTGAGTCCGCCTGCAACTAGTTAAATTAGTTAGCTAAGGTCTGTCATCACGTTCTCTATAAAAAGGTCAAGAGTTTGCTGAGCATAGAAGCCTGATATGTTGCCCCATGATGGGCAAATAGTCACATATGCACCGGGGATGTTTTCTGAGATATCGGCAAAGTGCTCCTTGATTTTTTTAGGAGACCCGCAGATCAACGAATCTGTGGCTATCGCTTGATCAAAATCTCCCAGAAAGCTAGGTACATGCGGAGGCCAAAGGTCGTAACGTCGGAAAAGTTTTGTGAGGTTGGCATCAAACGTGGCCCAACCCGCACGGGCTATATCTTCTGCTTTCTTGTCAGTCGGAGCGATCACCACCCTCCGCAAAAGAGACAATATCGGTTGTTGGGCAGGACAAAGCCCAGGTTCCACAAGTTGCTGATGCTCACTGATTTTTTTTATGACGACTGATACTGGTCCTGGAACGATTGTGCTCACCCCAAGTTTGGCTGCGGTCGAGAGAGTCCCGGGACGCCATAGAGGAGGGTGAGGTGTTTGGTAGGGGTTGACCTCAAGAGGTGCATCTAAGTAAGTCCAGAAATTGCCTTCAAAGCTGAATAATGTTCCGAGTCCTTCGGTTTCTACTTGGTGCATTGCTTTTAAGATAATTTGGAGTGATTCTTCTGTTCTTGCATCAACCTCTGCTCGATCTATGTTCCACAAAAGATGCTCCGGGGGACTCACTCCCTTGCCAAATCCAAACTCGAGTCGGCCTGTAGACAATTGGTCCAACATGCACAGTTCCTCGTACAAGCGCATCGGTTCGTAGAAGGGAAGAAGATGAACAAGTGATACCAACTTAATGCGTGAAGTGACTTGACTGAGCGCAGCGAGGAAGATGCCTACGCTAGGAGCTGCATCAAGAGGTACATGGTGATGCTCTGATTTGAAATAATGCTCGAACCCTGCCGAGTCGGCTGTGACGGCTAGAGCAATGTGGTCACGATAAATATCGGCGATTGAGCCTGAACCGGGATGCTCTACCTGGTCGAATATTCCAAAACGCAGCGGCGGATTCAAAGTTACCTAGCCTGGTTTAAAGGTTTATGGTGGAGACACAGTTGCCGAGCTGCATGGTTCCGAGGACGACCCAGGAGAGTCTGAGCTCGCCAGTGTGGAAACTTTATGATCATTGGTTCAAGACTAACCGACTTTAAAATTAGTGGTCCTAAAAATGATGCACATGTACCCGTTATAAAGAATTTAATTTGATATCTCTTAAAAGTGTTTGTTCAACGACTGATCTAGATGAGACAGTGTCCTTAAGACGATATGGCAAACTCATTAAACGCAGAGGGGGATTGAAGTGTTGAAGCGTTATCGAGTTTTAGACCTGACAGATGATCGCGGGCACCTATGTGGAATGATTCTGGCGCAAATGGGTGCCGAAGTTATAGCTGTTGAACCGCCAGAAGGCAGTCGGTCCCGCAACCACGGGCCCTATGCCGACGACGGGCCGAGAGAAGAACGTTCATTGACGCATGCCGCCTATAGCCGCGGCAAAAAGTCGATCATTGTTGACTTAAGCACTGATGTGGGTAAAGAAACATTGGAGTTTTTAGCCGCTGGTGCTGATGTGTTGATCGAAAGCGGAGCTCAAAAAATTGATATTGATGGGCTGTGTAAACGACATCCACACTTAGTAACCGCTTCCATCTCACCATATGGATCTAGTGGTCCGAAAGCTAGTTGGGCCGGAACTGACATAACGAATACTGCCGCATCGGGGACTATGGGTTTAACTGGTGACCGAGATCGTGCGCCTGTTCGGCTGTCGTTGCCTCAGACGTGGCATTTTGCGGCGGGAGATGCGCTATGCGCTGTTCTTCTTGCTCTCAGGGAGAGAGATCGCTCGGGTGTCGGCCAGCAAGCTGACATCTCAGCTCAGCAAAGTTATTTAAGCGCCACACAATTTCAAACGCTATACCCCTTTGTTGATGCGCCTTCGACGAAACGGCTATCAGGAGGTATGGAAATAGGCCCAATAACGCTGCGGACAGTCTACAAAGCCAAAGACGGGTTTGTGAATCTCGTCTTTCTAGTAGGCCCGACGGTAGGCCCTTACACGATTAGACTTTTTAAGTGGGTTGAAGAAGAGGGTATGTGTCCCGAGGAATTGCGCGATATCGACTGGATTGGTTTTGGAGCTCAGCTGACTTCTGACCCTAAAGCGCCAGAACTGCTTAATCGGGGAGGAGAGGTGCTCCAGGACTTCATCGCTACAAAAACGAAAGCTGAGTTGCTGGCCGGAGCGTTGAGTCGAAATTTAATCCTAGTTCCGGTGATGGAGACCGATGAGTTACTTAATTTAGATCATTTTCTTGAACGTAATTACTGGACCGATATCGAAGGTCTAAAATATCCGGGACCGGTATCGCGTCCAGCAAGGACTCCAATGATTACCGATGTAGGCCCCCCTCGATTGAATCAGCATGCTACCGAAATTTTGCAATCAGCTGAAAATCGAGTACCGGCTATCTCTGCCAGTGCATCCAAAAGTTGGTCGGGAGCGCCGCTGCAAGGTGTCAAAGTACTTGACCTTACATGGGCAATAGCTGGTCCTTACACAGCGAGAATGATGGCCGATTTCGGCGCTGAAGTTATCCGAATTGAGTCTGAAACTAAGCCATGCATTATGCGCGGCGCTGGGCCATTCATGAATGGTGAGCCGGGAGCTGAAAATTCTTTGAGCTACCACAGCATCAATGCTTCAAAGATGTCTTTAGCTATTGATCTTAGACGGCCAGAATCTAAAGAAATTATGGAAGGTCTTGTAAAGTGGGCTGATGTTTTAATCGAGTCCTACTCAGTCGGAGTTATAGATCGCATAGGACTTGGTTACGATAATCTAAAAAAAATAAATGACAAATTGATTATGGTCTCTACTTCTTTGATGGGTCAGACTGGAGCGTTACGAAATATTTCTGGTTTTGGAAATATTGGCGCATCGGTCGCAGGGTTCTACCCATTTGGCGGTTGGCCGGATCGAGCGCCGTGTGGGCCATTTGCTGCTTACTCTGACTTTATTTCTCCCCGGTTCACTGCAGCTGCAATCCTTGGAGCGCTTGATCATCGAGACCAAACCGGAGAAGGTCAGTACATTGACTACTCGCAGATGGAAGGAGCGGTTCACTTACTATCTCCTGCGTTCTTAGATCAACAAGTCAACGGTGTTCGAGGAACCCGAATTGGAAATCGTGATGCAAACATGGCGCCGCATGGGGCTTATTCAGTCGTGGGAGAAGATAGGTGGTTAGTGCTTGCTTGCGAGGATGATAAACAATGGAGGTCATTAGTTGAGCTTTTGGGCCGTACCGATTTAGCGGACCTAAGCTTGTCCGAACGCATCGATAGACATGATGAGATCGATTCTATTATCAGTGATTGGACCAGCGGACTAGCTGGCGAAAAAGCTGAACTAGAACTTCAAAAAGTAGGTGTTGCTGCTCATCGTATTTTGTACGCACCCGATGTAGTGAACGACGCCCAGATGAAGCATCGAGGGGCATTCACTCAAGTTGCCCATGAGAAATGGGAACAAACATGGATTGAGGAGAACCCCATACATTTGTCGAGAACCCCAGGCTCGGCGAAGTGGGCAGCACCAACGTTTGGTGAACACTTGTTTCCAATTCTCACCGAAATTTTGGGCCACACTGAGGACGAAGCAGCTGAACTGATCGCTTCAGGCATGTTTATCTAAGAACAGTAAATATTATAAAGAAATCAATAAATATGAACTATCAGTCACCGTCTGGCATGCCGGATAAGAAAGGGCAGCAATGGAATTCTGGGCGCCGCTTCCAAAGGGAACAGCCAAGGAAATAGTTGACAATGCCAAACGTTTAGAGGCAAAAGGCTATACCGGAGCCATAGTTAATCAGGTTTATGGACCTCCCTGGGCAGCACTGGCAGTCGCAGCGGCAAACACGAGTTTGCGAATAGAGTCAGGTATCGCCATGGGTTTCGTAAGATCTCCTTTCGAGACAGCCTGTGCCGCAATTGAATTAGATGAGCTCAGCGAGGGACGCTTTGTGTTAGGACTCGGGACTGCTCCTCAGACATGGAACGAAAAATTTTATGGAGAAAAATTTAGCCCACCGATAGGGCGCATGCGAGAACTGATTCAAGTTGTGAGACAGGTCAACGAAGCAGCGATCACCCAATCGACGACAATCACTCCTTTCAATGGTGAGCACTATTCGTTGTCTTTCGAATCACTTGTTCCCACGTTCAGTCCGAAGGCAACACGAATTCCGGTATGGGTTGCCGCTTTGAGAGAACGTTTGTGCGAGCTTGCCGGCGAAACAGCGGATGGATTGATCGGCCATCCAATTTGGTCTCGAGAGTGGACATTTGATTACGCTCTAAAGGCGCTGTCGAAAGGCGCAAGGCTGGCGAACAGAGACTCATCAGAGATTCACGTGCAGCTTTGGCTTACGGCTTCAATAGACACAAATAGGCGTCAGGCGGCGATGCGAGCTCGTGGGAATGTCGCCTTCTATGCAGGAATTCCGAGCTACCACTCGTATTTCGACCAGCACGGATTTGGCGACATAGCAAAGTCCCTCGTGGAAGCTCGACGGGAAAAGACAGTCCAAGATTGCGTCCATTTGGTTCCACTAGAGATGGCAGAAACTTTTGCACTTTGTGGAACAGCAGACGACGTTGGTCAAGCTTTGCAAGAGCTGGGCCCAAGAGCAGACTCAATGTGCGTCAAACCTCCTACTTGGGCAGTGGACTCAAACGTTATGGCAACGCAACGCCAGTTGATAGATAAAATTCTGTTTACAGATTAGTGATGGCAGATGGCTCACGCAGCTAGGACAAGAAGCAAAGATTCTTTGCTAATTACTTCTCTTTTGAACTTCCCATCATCAGCTCTCAATACCAGTTTCACTTCGTTGATTGACCAATCCTGGTAAATTGCATGAATAGCTAAGACTTCGTCAAAGCTTCGGACTAGATGCTGACCAACCTGTAAATTGGTAGCACGCACAGGAGCCAAATTCTGCTGGTCTACTAAAAGCTGAGTCATGGCCGAGTCTCGATATGGAAGAAATTGTCTGATCGTGTACCGAGAAACTTTTTGGCTAGAGCAGATATTTTCAACATTTTTCTCCTTATGGAATTAATTCTTAATCTAAGGAATGAAGTGTTCCCCGGGTCGCGAACGTGACGGATGACCACTTTGCAATCAAGCGAAACGCCTCTAATTGAACGAATGAATGATTCCGTAACCCAGAAATGCGCGAGGAGCGAGAAAAAGCTTGTATGTGATTCTTAACCCCGAATCAGATCTGTTGCCCTTTTAAGATGAAACAGAACCCAACTTGTCATACCATTGAAGCTCTAGCCCTCAGCGATTGAATTATGAACGAACCATTAGACAAGCCAACATCTTCAAACGAGCACACTTCAAATATCTCCCGCCTCTGTGCTTGCGAAACATGTGTTGCGGCGCGCAACGAACAACCTGAATCAAGCCAGCAAGCCAATGGCGATAAACCGGCTCGGAAGGGGAAAGGGCGACCTTTGGCAGCGACAGCCGCAGTTGTCGCCCTGATAGCAGTGATTGTCGGAGCGTTTTTGTTCTGGCCAGAATCTACCTCTTCGACCGTCGAAGATGAATCTGAGGTAGCTCAAACAATTGCGTCCGACGATGCTGACCCTAAAGCAGCGGCAGCATTAGAAGCTTTTGTAAGTTATCTTCAAAATTCAGATAATGGATCTGGCGGGGGAACTAGTGCCGTTAAGGCAGCGTTAGCTGCTTTTGTCGAGCGAGGGGTCGCTGGCGAAACGGTGGCTGAAACCGAGGATGCGTCAGTTCTGATTGATGCAGAAGCAGAATCAGAACCAGCTAATAGTTGTGCGTTGGCTGCGCCTTTGAGTTCTCGTTTGATTACTCCTGAGGGAGCTACTTCGTTGATTGAGGCTGATCCGGTTGAAGAAGTTGCGTTGGCTGCGCCTTTGAGTTCTCGTTTGATTACTCCTGAGGGAGCTACTTCGTTGATTGAGGCTGATCCGGTTGAAGAAGTTGCGTTGGCTGCGCCTTTGAGTTCTCGTTTGATTACTCCTGAGGGAGCTACTTCGTTGATTGAGGCTGATCCGGTTGAAGAAGTTTGCTGAACGTAGCTAAACGACTTTCTGTTGTGTTCCTAGAACTCACGAAAACTAATAATGCGAAAATGTGGCGTTCTTATGAACCGAAGGGGACTACAACAAAATTTGTCGGTCAAGAATTAGAAAAGAACTCTAACTAAATTGTTGGTTAGTCTTCTGTTCTTTCAGACAGAGCAGAAGACAGATATCATCACTTATGTGCGAGAGTTGAAGTTCTAATGTCAGCTAACGGTGGAAAACGTGCTGTTCTAGCTGCGCTGTTCGCGAATATGGGAATCGCTGCGGCAAAACTCGTGGCGTTCATCTTCACAGGCGCATCTTCGATGTTGGCTGAGGCAATTCACTCTGCAGCAGATTCAGGTAATCAGGCGTTGTTGCTGCTGGGAGGCAAACTATCGCGGCGCGAAGCAAGCGATAGACATCCGTTCGGCTACGGCCGAGAAAGATACTTTTGGTCCTTTATAGTCGCTCTTGTCATTTTCGCTATTGGAGCAACTTTTGCAATTTATGAAGGAATTAGCAAGATACGACATCCTCACGAAATAGATGCTCCAATCTGGGCGTTCAGTGTTCTTTCTTTAGGAATCGTTCTAGAAAGCTTCTCATTCAGACTAGCCATCGTGGAATCTCGACTAATTAAGGGAAACTCATCTTGGTACAGATTCATTCGACAGTCCCGAACACCAGAGTTGCCGGTTGTGTTACTAGAAGATCTGGGTGCGCTTCTAGGGCTAGTTATCGCACTTGTAGCCCTAGGAATTGCTGTCATATGGGAGGCACCCGTTTGGGACGGCATCGGTACGTTATCTATCGGTATTGTGCTAGCCGCTATAGCGGTGGCATTAGCCGCAGAAATGAAAAGCCTTTTGATAGGAGAAGGACTCACACGCCGGGACAGCGAATCTGCAATTCGAGCAGTTGAGAAAACTACTGGAGTTAAACGACTGATACATATTCGAACACAGTATTTAGGGCCAGACGAGGTCTTAGTCGGTCTAAAAGTCGAGTTTAATCAGGATCTGCCACTCAAAGAATTGCGGACCGTGATAGACGAAGTTGAACACAACATAAAGAGCGCAGTACCTGCTGCAGGTCCTATCTATGTCGAACCAGGCCTAGCGACTCAAGAGTAAAACCTAAATATACCCGAATGTTTTTGGTCATAATTTGCTTTGCGTTGCCCGCAAAAACAATCTCGTGCCGACAGAAGCTAGCTAAGTGGACTTAAAATATTTACAAATAGCTCTTTAGGCCGAAGACAAAACCCTAATTTCTATCTTCGAATGGTCCAGTGAATAACTTTAATTTTAATTGCAATTAGAGCGAAAGCTGCAACACCTAAAATCAAGTTATTCATTTCCGAATTAAACACTGGAACTAGCTTGTCTGCGAGCCATTAGCCTAACTTTCTCTTCTAACATCAAGTTGTTTAGCCGGTATGAGCCAATTTAGCGTTCGCTAGCAACGACTAAAGCACCGTTGGCTTGCAGGGAGCGGATCTTGTCTTCCGAGTAGCCAAGCATCTGAGACAAGACAGTCACGTTGTCTGCTCCTAATGCAGCAACACGACCAGTTGTTCCGATGCCGGCCCCGCTGGCATGCCTAGCAGGAATTTTGAGATGTGTGTCTGTATAAGCTATAAGGTCACGATGCTGTGCCCATTCCGAAACAGCTAACTCATCAATCGATTTTAACTTTGCAGCAGTAAAGGGTGATTTGCTTTCCAGGTTAGTTAAAAATAGTTCGAAACTCGAAAAGGTGGCAGCCCACTCGGTCAGCAGCTCAGTTATTAACGATCGGTTTGATTCCCTAACCATAGGATCAGCGAAACGAGGATCATCTATAAGCTCTGGTCGGTCCATAGCTTTTGAAAGATCAGCGAACCAAGCGACTGGATCTCCCGCTAATCCCCAAGTTTGCCCATCGGGAAGTTCTAAAATAGGCGCACCTTGGCAGGCTCCAGCATTCGTGCTGTCCCAGCCGCCTGCTAATTCAGTTGATACCCATTCTTGAATGTATACAAGAGATTCGACCATGCAAACATCTAGATAGCCACCGATCCCTTGACGCGAGACCTGAACAAGAAGAGCGTTGATAGCAGATGCAGCTGATAAAGCAGTCACGGAATCACCAAGCACAAGAGCGGGTTGCTTGGTAGGCCGCTCGATTTTCCGTCGTTCGTATTCGAGAAGTCCTGACTCGAGATGTCCGATTGGGGCATATGCTCTTCTCTTCGCCCAAGGGCCGGTCTGACCGAAACCGGTAATGCTGCAATAGACAAGCTTTGGGTTACTAGCCCGAAGCGTTTCGGCATCTAAACCAAATTTTTGCATTACTCCCGGACGAAAATTCTCGACTATTACGTCACAAGTATCTGCCAACTCTTTAAGAAGTAGAGGAGTGTCTGGCTGAGATAAATCGAAAGAGCAAAAGTACTTACCTGCATTTTGCTGTGCAAAATATGGGGTTATGTCATTGGGAAGCGAAGGCGGAAAAGTTCGACTCAAATCACCCTCGGGTGGCTCTACCTTGATGACCTCCGCTCCTTGGTCAGCAAGAATACGAGTAGCGAGCGGACCGGCAACAACTCTCGTAAAGTCAAGTACTCGGATACCATCAAGAGGTTTCATGATAAGAAATTAACCTGTTTTTGTATTAATGACCCATGAAATCATAAATCCTTCTACGTTGGGGATATGAATATTGAGCCTTACTATGATCCTGAAGTCCGAGTTGCTCTGGCGAAGTCACCGCCTTTCAGTACGGTTAACGCGAAAACCCTTAAATCAGTTCGAGCATCCCGGATAAATCAAGGTGATGATGCAGAGCTTTCCTCAAAGGTAACTAGGACGGATATTTATGTTCCTGGGCCTCCAGGTGAGGCCGATGTCCGTTTGAGAGTCCACAAAAACGTAGATAGCAGGGAATCTCAACCATGCCTGTTCTGGATGCACGGCGGCGGATATGTTTTGGGAACTCCAGAACAAGATGATCTTAGGTTTGACCGTTGGTGTCAACGTTTCGGCCTAACAGGAGTTGCTGTTCAATACCGATTAGCGCCGGAAAACCCCTACCCTGCAGGACTAAACGATGCTTACGCGGGACTAAAGTGGCTGAAAAACAATGGAGAAGAGATTGGCGTAGATAGCACCCGGATAGGAATCGGCGGGCCGAGCGCTGGCGCAGGTCTAGCTGCTGCTCTTGGTTTACTAGTGCGGGACCGAGCAGAAATGACGGTTGACTACCAATTGCTTATTTACCCAATGCTTGATGATAAACGCGCTTCGGTCACGGCGAACTGGGACGTACCTATCTGGAACCCGGAGTCGAACGAATTTGGATGGCGCTCTTATCTAGGAAATTTATTTGAAACGGACGATGTTCCAACATACGCTGCACCATCTCGAGAAAATGATCTTTCTGGTCTGCCGCCAACCTATGTAATGGTTGGAACACTCGATGGTTTCGCCGACGAAGATATTGCTTATGCCCAAAGATTGAACCAGTGCGGAGTTGACACAGAACTGCATGTTTACTCAGGGGCTCCACATGGATTTGACGGGTTTGCTGGCAATGCTCCCGTAGCGCGAAG
>Ga0315320_10002526_pt1 | contig 15053 bp, 9 predicted proteins | sample M140m21515metaG_FD_203458 | JGI IMG/M metagenome (GOLD analysis project Ga0315320, IMG submission 203458) | Ammonia-oxidizing marine archaeal communities from Monterey Bay, California, United States - M1 40m 21515 | ecosystem: Environmental > Aquatic > Marine > Coastal | place: USA: California... | reverse complement strand
TATGCATGGAGGAATCGACCATTTGGGAAGCGCGTGATGAGGGTGAATTCTCCAGACTGTTTCGTCGTTTTGATTGACACTACCTGAACGATCCCACCCCGAGCGGTATGAATCCTGCACCTTATCTGGTCGATCTGGATTGTTCTTGCAGGTGGCAGGTGGCAGGTGGCAAGGGGCAACCCCATAATACCTTGGAACTGGGCATCCTTCTGCCGCCCAAAACTCTGGATTGTTTTCCACTAGCTTGAACCAGATCAGACCTGAGGCAGGGTCTGAGGAATCCAGCTTTCAAGTAATTTTATGTGTATTGGTGCAAAGATGACGAGAACTACTGGCTTGCTTACGATATCTGTGTGTGCGTTCGTGCTCTGTTGCGCAACGTCACTCTGCCATGCCGAGGATCAGGAAAGCGAGGCAGGATTGTTGCCACGTGAGAAACGGGTCATGACCCGTGATGAACAAAAGGCACTGAAGCCACAAGAAGTTTTGGATTTGCTCAAAGCAGGGAACGAGCGTTTTACGTTAGGCACCCTCACGCAGCGTAATCACTCCAAGCAGATCAGAGCAGCTGTTGCAGGACAGTTTCCCAAGGCAGTGATTCTTTCCTGCGTCGATTCACGGGTGCCTGTTGAAGATGTGTTTGATTGTGGTATCGGCGATTTGTTTGTTGCCAGAGTTGCTGGGAACTTCGCTAACACTGACATCCTTGGCAGCATGGAGTTTGCCTGCAAGGTTTCAGGTTCCAAGGTCGCTGTTGTGCTTGGGCATGACAATTGTGGTGCCGTGCGTGCCGCGATTGATCGTGTGGAATTAGGCAATATCACCAAAATGCTTACTCGAATTGAGCCAGCAGTGGCCAGCTTGGAAGACTATCCCGGCCAAAAAACGAGTGATGATTCCAAATTCCTCGCGAAAGTGATTGAGCGAAATGTTCTGATGACCATTTCGTATATCAGAGAAAATAGCCCGATCCTCAAGATGATGGAAGAAAACGGTGATATCGTCATCGTGGGCGGGGTCTACGACATGAATACTGGCAAGGTCAATTTTCTTGACTGATCTTTGCGTCAGGGCTCTGCAATTCTGAGAATGACTGATTCAATTTCTGCAAACAGGACGCATGGGGCCTGCCACGATTCATGCTCTGCTCATTGAATCTCTAATCAGGTCGGTTCAATCAACTTTGGTAGCATCGATTTTGGGACGCTTGGCGTCCCAAGGACGGGCTTTTTCAAGTTGCCCCGCAAGACGGAATAGTGTGGTTTCGTCCCCAAATTTTCCCATGAAGTGAGTTCCGAGCGGCAGGCCGGACTGGGTCTGATTCAGTGGGACGGACATCGCGGGTTGGCCTGTCCAGTTTGCCATTTGGGTACATGGTATGAACTCCAGCAGGCCGTCGAGTACCTGTTGAGCTGTACCCGTCAAGCAAATCTCTCCATGTTTGACTGGGGGTGTTGCCAGAGTTGGCGTCATGATCACGTCGTAGCGTGACTGAAAGTTTGACATCTGCCGAGCGGCTCGGAAAAATTCATTCCGTGCATCTTCGAGTTGGACTGCCGTGTACTGTTCAGCATAGTCGTGATAGAAACGCGTTACGGGTTCAAGATCGTCATCTTGGAGCTCGCGTCCGATTTCCTTCAAACGCGCCAGAACACGGCGCCGAACTGCTACCAGAACTGTCAGTCCATGAGCCTGCCGTAATTCCCGAAATGAAAATTGACGGTTGAACTCACCTGTCGTCTCTTCGACTGTGTGTCCCAGCGATTCACACAAGGCGGCTGAATCCTGTAAAGCCCGCAGACATTCTGGATCGATATCTGTGGTGGGATTCATTGTTTTGACCATCGCGATGCGGAGCTTGCCCGGTTTGCTTGTGACTTGTTGCAGGAAAGTTCCATTGTGAGGTGGGGCAGTGTAAGGATCACCTGCGGCTGTACCTGCCATTACATCCAGCATGGCCGCGCTATCGCGAACCGAGCGGGTGACTGCATGCAAGACTGCCAAGCCACCCCATGCTTCGAATCCGTCTGGGCCCGCCGGCACTCGAGCACGTGTAGGTTTTAGACCGAATAGTCCGCAGCATGCGGCTGGTATGCGAATGGACCCACCCCCGTCACTTGCCGTCGCGACGGGGGAGATTTCAGAAGCAACCACAGCCGCACTGCCTCCTGATGATCCACCGGTTGTGTGGTGGAGTGAAAATGGATTTCGAGTGATGCCGCCGTATGTTGATTCTGTTGTAGGCAGAATCCCCAGTTCCGGAACTCGAGTGCGGGCAAAGGGAACGAAACCCGCACGTCGCAGTCGCCCAATAGCAGTGCTGTCTCGTTTCGATATTTGATCTGCGAATAGCTTGGAACCGTGTTCTGAAGGTACACCTCTCATCGGAAAACTGATGTCTTTCACGGGTAGGGGAACACCAGTGAATGGACCGTGTGGTAGACCTTGACGGATGGCAGCACGGGCGTCGTCGTACATCCGCCCGGCGATTGCATTGATTTGTGGATCAACCATTTCCAAGCGTTGGATCGCCGCTTCTAACAATTCTTCGGCACTGACCTCTCGGGTCTGCACCAACGTTGCGAGGCTGATCGCATCATGTTTGGCATACTCGTTGTGTGGCATGCTACTGGTGGTTTCCTGACCAGTACTTGAGTCGACCGTCCCCAGTATGCAGCCACTCGCAAACATTCCGAGCCCGACTTGTTTGCTCAAACTCTCCATGAAACGACGACGTGATACGTCGTCAATGTGGTCAGACGCATCAGCGATATTCAGGCACTCCGTGGCCTTGGGCACACTGCTGCTGCTTTTGCTTGTCATGCGGTTTCCTGCTCGTCGCAGGTCTGAGGAATGGAAGGTTGCTGCAGAATGAACGTCAGTGGACGCTCGGATCTTGAGTTCGATATTGATCCAACCATTCAACGTACACTACTGGTTCACTCAAGATCGGAAAGGAACGGGTTTTCTTATCGTTCGCCTGCCGCATTCTTGTTACCGACCCGGGAGCGCGTCAAACCGTACCGGTTCCGAGTCGTGTTGACGAACCACAATTCCACCTGATTGGGTGCCGGAGGCAAATGTTTCACCAGAGGAATCAAATGCTGTGATCGTAGTCCACGCGTTTGAATCATTGAACCGCTCAATCGGCTTGCTTCCATTGCGTTCAAACCATTGTGTGTCCAAAGCGCCGGAAACCGCAACTTTTTCGGGAGCTAGCGCCAGCGTCAAAATGGGGGTCTTGTTCCTGGTTAGTTCCCGGATGCGTTTTCCGTCACGTACATTCCATAGTTGTGCCGTTCCATCATCACTCACGCTGATGGCGTGGTCATTGTTCAGGAACGCTACGTCGTTGACTGGTTTCGTGTGTCCGGTGAACGTTGCCACAGACGCACCACTTTGACAATCAAAAATTTTGCCAGTGTGATCACGACTCGCTGTTGCCAGTCGTTTTCCATCGGGGTGCCAGAATACCGAAAGCACCTGATCCGAGTGACCTCGTAGCTCCATTTTTCTAGTGCCAGTTTCGGAGTCAATCAAATGGGTTGATCCATCTGGCATTGCCACTGCAATGCTCTTACCGTCAGGACTGTAACGGGCATCCATGATCACTTCATCAGCAGTGGTCAGTACAGAGGCAAGTTTGCCAGTGGATAAATCAAAAATCCGTACCTCCCCGACGATACCTGGGGTTCCACTGGCAGTTAGCACGCGCGGCAGTGTGGGGTGAGGGTCGATTGAATAGGTTCGTTCGCCTTGGTTGGCGATTCTATTGACAAGTTCACCCTTCAAATTCCAAATGGTGATTTCGTGATAACCACCGACCAATAACTGGCTTCGTGAGGGGTGAAACGCCAACGCCGACAGCGGAATTGCGGCCGGGTACTTTGTTGGAGGGAGGGGATGTTTTCGTGGGGGTAAGAGCGAACTGAGTGGCTGGTCTTGTGAGGCTCCGTCAAAGGCAGCACCTTGTTGGATCCAAGTCTTTATGAGATTGATCGAAGTGTCTGGAAGGGGATCACTGTCCGATGGCATCCGTAAATTTTCGTCCTCATGAATCAGGACTTGGAATAGTTTGCTTTTGCCAGGTTGGCGGCCTATCACCGCAGCACTGTCATCCCCTAATCGCATCAAATGTTGATAGGTGTCGAGTCGGTAATCCGCTTCAGCCAGTTCGGCATCATGACAGGTGACACATTGTTTTTGCAGCAGCGGCGCGATGCTTGTCACGAAACTGACGGCTTCATCTGCATTGACTTGGAGACCAAAGCAACTCAAGAAAACAACGATCCAGTGCAGTTGGCCATGTATTCGGTAATCTGTTTGTTTGTCGCTCATTTGTATTGGCTCGGTGCCCCAAGGATCGAGTGTTCGCAATGTAGTGCTCAAAATGGTTGGCGCTGGATTAAACGCTGCGTCGAATCGTAGGGTCTGTTCACCGCTAGTTAATGATCGTTGCTTTAGTGTTGAAACAGAAATTCTGTGCGGTTCAAGATCGCCCAGCAGATATCTTCCATTGCAAGGTGAATGTCTTGATGTTGTTCTAGGTAGTCGCTGTGGACTTTCATTTCCGCTTCACTTGCAGAACGGCAGAGGGCACGCCTGTAAAGTGATTCAATGATCGTGGCGGAATCTGTGCCAGCATCGAGTTGTTGGTGGAATGTGTTGGAGCGATCTGAAAGCATGTCTGCGACCAATTTTCCATTGATCAATTCGAGTGCCTGACCCAAGCTCACATCGTCGCTGCGTTCGCATTCGCACGCACTTTGCCTTTCAGGTTGGCCAAATACTTTGAGGAACTCAATATCACCAATCCGACCTCGGTCGTGAGGTCGCAGATCGGGTGCGGGTAGCCATGTGGCCATGGTTCCCTTGGGGACGCCAAAGAAATGTTGCGGTTTTCCGGTGACAAATCCTAGAGCGTCGACCAACTGTTCAGCGGTTAAGATGCGAGAGTTGTAATGTGATGCGTATTTGAGTCCGCTTTGATCCTTTTCCATCGGTTGCGACGAAGCCTGGTAGGTTTCGCTATTCAAAATGATTCGGATGATCTGTTTGCGATCGTACCCACTTTTAACGAACGTGGTCGCCAGTGAGTTCAATAGGGGAGTATTTGCTGGCGGATTCGAATCGCGGAAATCATCAAATGGTTCGACAATCCCTAGACCCATCAAATGGGTCCAAATTCGATTGACTTCAACCCTTGCGAATAATGGGTTTTCGTGGGTGGTTAACCAGGCTGTAAAAGCCTGCCGGCGATCACCGGGGAGGTCGGGAATACTGTCTGTGCCTGGAACCCAAGGCTTCACAGCTTCGCCTGTGGTTGGCAATCGGACTTCACCATCATCTCGCGACCAGAGTAGGATTTCTTCCTTGCGGGAAGTTCGTGATCTCTCAACTCGATTGAAGAACGCACTCAGTCCGTAGTAATTTTCCTGTGTCCACCGTTCGAACGGATGATTGTGGCATTTTGCACATTGAATTCTTGTTCCAAGAAACACCTGTGCGGCTGTCTCCATCGCATCACTTGTGTCGCCGGCTGACCGATAGAAGTTGCCAGCTGGATATTGACGCGTACTGCCGGTTGCAAGCAGGATGTCGCGGGCAAATGAGTCGTAGGGCTGGTTGTTCAACACACTGTTTTCGAGCCACCGGTTGAATTTATGGGTGCTGGCGGTTCCGATCAGCTTGGTGGATACGCGTAAGAGATCGCCCCATTTTTGGGCCCAGAATTTTGCAAATTCGTTTCTTTCAAGCAGTTCATCAATTAAGGCGGCCCTCTTGTTTGGGCTGTCATCAGCTATGAATGCGTCGGCCTCGGCTTGGCTAGGTAAAATGCCGATCGTGTCAAGAAAGATGCGTCGAACAAACTCATGGTCCTTGCATTGACTGGCTGGCAGAAATTGGAGTTTTTTGAGTTTAGCTTGAACGTGGATGTCAACTTCATTCACTGGCGTTGGCGCTGCCCATTGAAAATCTTTGGCCTCTCTGATGAAAGTCATCAGAGGTGTTTCAATGTGGTTCAGGTACCGAATGATGATGGCTGATTCTCCGCGTCGTAGTCCCGTCACTAAGCCTGTTCGGTTTGACGCGGCAACCAAGGGGTCCGAAGTCTCGTACTTGGCCAGTTGGGTCACGTCGCGTTGTCTGCCATCTTCAAAACTCGCGATCACGGAAAACTGCTGTTGCCACCCAGGAGATTTTAGAAGTCTGTTTCCCTTTGGAAAAACTTCGATCCCGATGCATGCGACATCATCTTGTTGATTCTGGCAGCCCTCTGAGATCCAGTCATGAAGGACACTGTATGGTCGCTCTGAGAGTGAGAAACGTTTTCCCCCTTGGTGAGCAATTTGCATACTTGGCTTTTGCAGAAGCAAACTTTTTGCAGGCTCAATTGGGTTGATTCGACGCCCGTATAGTTCCTGGGTAAGGGAAACACGATCCAACTCTCGGTCTGATCCAAAGAGCGATAGTCGGAAACCAGCCTTCCCGTGCGGTGCACCATGGCATGACCCGCCGCTGCAACCGGTCTGTGCGAGGACCGGCAGCACGTCATAGTCGAATGAAATGGGCTGTGGCTTCTCGATGTCGGTTACTTTGACCCTTGCTTTGCAGGTCAGTGTCTTCCAGCGAATGATGATGGTGGTTTCCCCATTCATCTTTGGGGCGACCACGCCGGTTTCCGTGACGTTTACAACATCTGTGTCTTCTGCTTCGTAGGTGCAATCGCGAGTTACGTCGAGCGTTTGATCTTTCTTTGATACGGTGACAATCAGTTGCAGAGGATCACGTTTGCCTGTGATCTGGTAAGTGGCAGGGTAGACCGTGATCTCTTGCTGGTTGGTCGTTTGATTGGCAATGCAAGGCATCGAGGTCATCACGGTGAACCCCGAAGCTGCCAAGAAAATGGTGGCAACAAGCCCTCGTCTCAGCCAGTCATTAGCGTGATTTATTGCAGCAATGCTCATTGTTCTTTCCCTTCGTACGGTGTTACGACAACCGCAATGATGCGCCCTGCATTTGCCGGAATTGTGGTGAACTCGTCGAAATCCCTTTTGATGTGCTCACTTAGGTCAAGGGGGATGTGCATGTTGTGACCAGCAATCTCGCAGCTTCCAAAAATTCGAAGACTCTTCAACTCGCGATTGGGAATTGCGTATGGCAGGTGAATTTGACATTCTGCCTCGTTCTTCTTCTGGTCAATGCGTCCATCAACTTGGCAGGGTTTTCCATCAAGTTCAGCATGCAAGGTGATCGGACCATCGAACCCACGCCGGTCCGTACGGATGAGAACGGGTAAAGTTTCGTCATTGAACCAAACTTGGCGATGTGGCTTGTCGTTGCGTATTCGCCGATCACCAGGCTTGACTGGGGCGATTCGGAGCACGGCCGGTGCAAGGTCATTGCGAATCGAAAGACAGTATTCAAATCCAATGCCGCATCTGTTCAGGACCTCACGGATTTCAAGCCGATACGTATCTGTTTCAGGGACTTTGTATTTTAGACTGTTGTTGGGATCCCGCCCAAAGTGATGGTCACGGACCCTCTGGTCATTGCGAAACAACCGCAGGTCACCGACGAAGGGGCCATCTGTCGATAAGAAGTTGATGGTGATTGTTTCACCCTGCCGCGCATCGAAGGTAACGTTATCGACTTCTTTGACAGACTCGATCTTGCCGCAAAACAATGCAGGGACCGGAACCCGGTCAGTTTCAGTTTCCGTGTAAACAGGATTGTCTGATTTGATGAATGGTGACAGGATCGAGCTTTGCGGTACGTAACCCAGACCGGGTGCTTCGCCCATGCCAATGTGAACGACTTGTTCACAGAGAGGCTCGGGACTTGATTCTGTGGTGGCTCGTAACCGTCTTGTTTCTCCACGTCGGATGGCTGGTGGGATGGTCCTGGCGGTTGTTGTTTTTTCGCTTACACGTAGATGCATTCGTAGACCGCCACGATATTCAATATCTTTCATGGTCAGGTGGTAGATGCCTGAGTACTCTGCAGTCCATTTCAGGATAGGATCGCTACCCGTCAGTGGATGATCGTCAGCAAACGTTAGTTCCTGTTTGTTTTCGTCTGCCAGAGTCAGCACGCCATCAACTGAGCTGCCGATGCGTGATCCGACAATTTCGGCAAACAATGTCTGCCCCTTTACGCACTTCAGTCGAATCGTCGTTTCACCGTTGCCTTTGGATTTAAGATCAATGCCGAACGGGGGCTGAAGGGGAGGATCTGATTCAGCGGGAGTGCTTTGGCTTGCGGGAGACGTAATGAAAAAAAACAACGCTTGGGATACCGAGTCTGCCGTGTAGGCACGAAGCGTGATAACCCCGCCCAGTGGTTTCTTGGGGGTCACGCGGTAACGAACACGATTGCGATCTTTATTGTCAGGATCCAGAACTTCAACGGTCACAGGTGAACTGCACCACAGGTCAGCGACTTGGCCTGATTCAGAACGAAGATTCTGACCTGTTAACGTGATTTCAGTAGGCTCTGTTGGGTGTAAGGAGACTTGATCTGAGTCACGAAGTTCTACCGCCAGTGCAGAATGGGGCAGTGCAGAGAAAACCACGGTAAGCAAACAGAGAAATGCCAGCACAGGGAGGTAGGACTTTGCAAACCTTTTGAATTGGCATCCGAAGTGCAGGGGCAATGATGCAGCATGTTGCTGTGCAATTCTTAGTCGCATCATGGCACCTCAATCATGTACAAGTCGAATTTTCCTGCCCGTTCGCCGACGTAAACCAAGCGGTTCCCGTCAGGATGCCAAGTTGGATAGTCATCGCGTTCTTCGGACTCGGTGACACGCTGGGTGTTGGACCCGTCGATGTTCATGACATAGATTTCATAGTTGCCATCACGCGTGCTTGTGAACGCAATCCTGCTTCCATCGGGTGAGACCATCGGGCGGATATCCATCAAGGTGTTGGTTGTGAGTCGCCTTTCATCTGAGCCATCAAGATTCATCGAGTAGATTTCATAGTTGTTTTCGCGACTGTTGGAATACACCAGGCGTTTGCCGTCCGGTGTGAATGTTGGCCAATTACTGATTCCCTGAGTTTGGTTAAGTTGTTTCTTTTCAGTACCATCGGGTTTCACTGACCACAAATGCTGCGGCCCTGTTTCTGCAAACGCATAGACAACGAGGTCACTTGTTGGTGAGAAGCAGGGGCTCCGCGTGCCCCCGCGACCACTGTGGGTGATGTAGGCGTCTTTTTTGCTCTGCTGTTCCCGAATCACAAGCCTCGCTGAAAGGTTGCCGGTGCATTCTGTGAACACGATGTATCGACCATCAGGTGAGAAGAAAGGTTCCAACTGATGTTTATCACCCGAGTTGTCAAACATGGGTTCAGGGTTAGGTTCATCAAGACGAATTCGCATCATGCGGATCAAGTCCGGTGCCTCGTCGTAACAATAAACTAGCTCTTTCCCTTCCTCGACAAAGCGAGGGTCCCGCTTCAAGGACCCGTCATTCGTCAATCGCACTGGTTCGGCAGCGGGCAACGAGCTGGTCAGCGTTGCTGTCGAAAGAACGGTGCAAACAATGATTGAGCGTAGAGTCAAAAGTGTCATGGCTTCTGTGGTAATTCGTCGGTTAAATCGAGGTTACAGCAGTTCGTGGATCAGGCTGCCCCCATCGAGGACTTTCATTTCTGCACGCTCTCTTGCTCCTACACCACACAATTCACTAATGGTTGTCCCTGCCATCAATGGTGTGATGGGGCGCGTTACTGGATGTTCAGCTTTGGCATCACTTTGGCCAATGCAGCGTCCCGGTTGGACGCCAGCACCCGCCCAGATAGAGAAGTAGCAATGTTGCCAGTGTTCTCGGGCAGCCCGGTTACTGATCCGTGGTGTTCTGCCAAACTCACCCATCGCAATCACAAGCGTGTCGTCCATCAGGCCTCTGTCACCAAGATCGTCCAGCAGTGCACTGAAGGCGCGATCAAAAATGGGGCAGTGCCGATCCTGTAACAGCTCAAAATTGTAAATGTGAGTGTCCCAACCAAAGTCGCCATTCGGAGTGAATGTTTCGACGTACTCGCTCCAGTTGACTTGAACATAAGGAACTTCGGCTTCGACGAGGCGTCGCGCCAGCAAGCAGCTTTGTCCAAAGGTTGTCTGTCCGTAGGCATCACGTGTGCTTTCGGATTCCTGCGTTAGGTCAAATGCTTCGCGGGCTCCTGGTTTTGTCAGCAGGCCGTAAGCAGCTTGATACGACCGTTTCCAGTCACTGATGCGGGCGTTTTCCAATTGTTTCTGTGTCTGATCCAATTGAGTTAACAGTTGCCTGCGATCGGTGATTCGATCAGGTGTCATTCCCGGTAGCATTTTGAGTGTTGGGATTCCAACTTTGCCCTGTTCACTACAGCTGACCAAAAATGGGTCGTACGCTTTTCCTAGCGTTCCTCCACCGTAGCCCTCGATACGTCTTGGCAGGTCTCGGGGAATCCCTTGGCCGACGTAGAAAAACGGCGGCAAGGCATCATGCTGCCCACGATGCTTGGCGATGATGGAGCCAAAGTTGGGTTGGACGGGTCCCGCATTTTCTTCATAGCCCGTTAGGCCAACCGTGCCGGCACCAGGATGTCCACCATTACTGGTTTGCATCGAACGGATCACACTGAACTTGTCACTTCGTGATGCCAGTCGGGGCAGTAGTTCGGTGAACCGCATGCCAGTTGTTTTTGTCGGGATGGTGCCGAAGGGGCCGCGGTATTCCATCGGTGCGTCGGGCTTGGGGTCGACCATGTCGATATGGCTCGGTCCACCCCATAACCACAACAGCAGCACTGATTTTGCTTTTGCACGTCGTCTTGCTTCCTCTGCTTCAGCAAGCGTGGGGATTCCGGCTCCAAGCGCGACCGGGATGCTGGCCGCCGTTTTCAGGAAGCCACGACGTCCAACCCCACTGCAAGTATTTGCTTTGAATTGTCCGAATTCGAGCATGCATGAGTCCTAGCAACAGGTTTTGGCGGGCGAGGTTTTGGCGGGGAAGAATACCAATGGATTCCTATCAGTATATTCCACCATCACTGGCGCGGACTTTCAACACTGAGTCGCGTTGGACGCTGGGAAAAGACGTCTTCCTGCGGGAAAACGATGTGATTACCGGGAAAAAGGGATGCTGTCGGCCAGATTGCTGCCCTGCTTCATTTTGTTCATAGCCACGATTGCTGGTGACGGGAATCGATCGTTCTCCTGTCGTAACGCCTCATACGCCACTTAAACGGAAAGGATTGTTGCATCAGTTCCTCTCAGAGTCGACAATAGAGGTCCCGCCATTTGCCCTTCCACCAGTGCCATCTACGCAACCGAGTCCAACGATGTTACCGAGGTACGCGTTCAATCGAAGAGGCCTTCTTCATGCGACCGCTGCTGGTGTCGTTGGCTCGTTGCTGCCAACTGAGCAAAGCGTTTTGCTGGGTGATGCAAAACAACCGAATAACGGTCGAGCCAAATCTGTCTTGCACGTGCATCTCAGCGGCGGTGCAAGCCAGTTGGATATGCTTGACCCCAAGCCGGATGCCCCCGCTGAAGTACGTGGGGAATTCAAGCCAATCGCCACTGCGGTGCCCGGCGTTGCTGTTTGCGAACACATGCCGGGGCTCGCAAAACAGATGCAGCGGTGGGCGATCGTAAGAACGCTTGCACACCGAGAGCACAATCATTTGTTAGCGACACACGTTGCGTTGACCGGGCGTCCTACACCCATTCCGCGTGGCGGTACCGACTTGGATCGTGTCGAGTCGCGAAACGACTTTCCAAATTTTGCTGCCGCTCTCGATTTTATTCGCCCGCGAACTGACGGCATTCCCACCGCGGTGTCGCTACCCAATTACTTTATCGAGGGGCCACTGACATGGCCGGGGCAGCATGCTGGATTCTTGGGAGCAAAATATGATCCGTGGCAGATCAACGGTAATCCCAATGAAGATGCGTTCCGGATGCAGGCTCTGAGTATGCGTGAGGGGATCACGCAGCAGCGATTGCAATCACGCCGACAATTATTAGAGCAGTTGCAGCATCAACGTGCGGGTACGCTCAGTGGTGATGCAGGTTCGTTCCGACAACATCAGGAAATAGCCATAAACCTTTTAACCTCAGGGAAGGTGGTCAAAGCATTTGAGGTTGCTGAGGAATCGACTGCTACACGTGACCGCTACGGACGCAACCAGTTTGGACAAAGTCTGTTGTTGGCACGCCGGTTGATCGAAGTTGGCGTCCCCGTAGTGCAAGCGGCCATGGGGATCGTGCAAACATGGGACACTCATACGGACAACTGGGGCAAGTTGAAGAATAAGCTGCTGCCACAATTGGATCAGGGTTTGTCAGCCTTAATGGATGACTTGGACTCATCTGGTTTGTTAGATGAAACACTGGTTGTGGTGATGGGTGAGTTTGGCCGCACACCCAAAGTTTCTACGTTGCCGGGCCAGACGTTGCCAGGACGAGATCACTGGGCGCACGCTTACTCTGGCTTGTTCGCAGGCGCAGGTGTCAGGGGGGGGCAGGTGATTGGTAAAACCGATTCTCAGGCAGCGTATCCCATCACTCGGTCGTATTCACCAGCTGATTGCTTGACGACGGCTTTTCATTCGCTGGGTGTTGAAAGCGAAACGCAAATCATGGATCCACTGGATCGTCCCCACCAATTGTGTAACGGTCAAGTGATCACTCCCCTGTATACCGGAGTGGATGAATGATACATCGGCAGCCACAAAACAGTGCATCAGGAGGTAGCTGTGTTCATCCCCGTTTGGCCCGCCGTGAGGCTTTGCAAATTGGATCAATTGGTCTGCTGGGGATGGGATTGAATCATTTGACTGGTTTGCGTCAGGCTGTGGCCGCTGACAGCAGCCCGGGTACCGGTAAAGCAAAATCGTGCATCTTTATTTTTCTGTCGGGTGGTTTGGCACAGCATGAGAGTTTCGATATGAAGCCGAATGCTCCCGATACCATTCGGGGTGAGTTCAAACCCATTTCAACCAAAACGCCCGGGCTTCAGATTTGCGAACACCTGCCACGGTTGGCCGAGCGTAGTGATCAATGGGCCTTGTGCCGCTCGTTGACTCATGGATCCAATGAACATTCGGCCGGTCATCACATGATGTTGACGGGGCATTCAAAGCTGCCCCCCGGTTTCAAACCAAATGAACCCAGTCGAACAGATCGCCCTTCCATTGCTGCAATTGCGGGGCGGTCGACTGGATCTGTCAACAATCTGCCGCCTGCCGTCGTGTTACCCGAAAGACTGGTTCATAATTCTGGGCGAGTGATACCCGGGCAAAACGCAGGCGAAATGGGAGCCCCCCATGACCCATGGATGATTGATGCATCTCCTTTTCATGCGAAATCTTATGGGGCTTTTCCGACGCACGACTTTGACCATCAGGAGCGAGGAGGTTCCGACAAGCGTATTTTTCAGGCACCCCAGTTGAGTTTGCCGCATGGTCTTGGAATGGAGGAAGTCAACGGTCGTTTGCAGCTCTTGGAAACTCTGCAGCATCAGCGAAAAAAGCTGGGCGGCCACGCCGAAACCAAGCAATTTGATCGATTGCGACAGGGAGCGATTGATCTGCTGACCGACTCGTCGGTGCACCATGCCCTCGATGTGACTCATGCTGATGCAAAAACTCTGGAACGATATGGCGCTAACTCATTTGGTTGGTCGTTATTAATGGCCAGACGCTTGATCTCAACGGGGGTAAACCTCGTCCAGGTGAATTTAGGCAACGATGAGACATGGGACACGCATGGTAATGCGTTTCCTCATTTAAAAAACAAGCTGCTTCCGCCCACCGACAAAGCTCTTTCTGCCTTGTTGGATGACCTTCAAGCAAGTGGTGAGTTGGACGAAACCTTGATCGTGATGGCGAGTGAATTTGGGCGGACGCCTCAGATCAGCCTGTTGGAGAAACATTATGACTTGCCGGGACGTGATCACTGGGGGGCAGTGCAGTCGGTTTGGTTTGCAGGTGGTGGTGTTCGCGGCGGCAACGTGATTGGCGCCTCCGATGAACAGGGTGGCTACCCGAGCGAGCAACCTGTCACACCGGAAAATTTTGCGGCAACGATTTATCGTGCACTCGGTATTCCAGCTACGGCAGTTTGGCGTGATGCTGCCGAAAGGCCTCACCAAATCTACCACGGGCAGCCTATTCCCGGTCTGATTTGATCCGTCAGGGCTCCTGATCCTGCAACTGATACTTGAACGCGACCCGTTAGCGACGATGAACTAGCAAACAATGAAAATTAAATTATCTGGCTCGTGCGAAATGCGTGTTATCACTGTAGTCTGGATGCTTCTGTTCTGGCTCGCCAGCGGTCCCGGTTTGGCTCAATCGATCACAGCTATCAAGCCGCGATCGGTTAAACCGGGAAGCACCACCAAGTTGACCGTTCACGGTAAGGGATTTGACTCGACTCTGCGTTTTCTAACACGCGACAATTCGGAAGTTAGCATCGACTCAGTCGAAGCGGAGAAAGCAGTCATTCAATTAACAGTGCCAGCCGAAGCTCCCTTGGGACCAATCGGCCTGTGGGCAGCGACCAACGCGGGACCTATCGCTCCGACCGTTCTGGTGGTCGAGGATTTGAGCGTGGTTGCGGACAACGGTAAAAATCATTCGTATGCCACTGCCCAGAAAATACCATCGCAAATCGCGGTTGACGGTAGCAGTGATGGAGCGTCGCTGGACTATTACCAGATTCATGTTGATGAAAATCAGTGGATTACGGTGGAGGCTCTCACGCAATGCATCGCTTCAACAATGGATCCCGCGGTTCGGTTACTTACGCTTGCTGGAAAACCAATTCTGGTTGCAGACGATGATGGTGTTGGGGCAGAGTGTCGCTTTCGGCATCAATTTGCGGCGGCTGGTGATTATGTTGTAGAAATCAAAGACAGTGGATATGCCTCCGGTGGAAGTTATCACCTCAGAATTGGTGATTTTCCTTTGATCAGTCATTGTTTTCCTCTCGCAGTCAAACGCGGCGAGGCAGCCACGATCAAGGTTTCGACCCTTGGGATTCAACCGTCTCCGCAG
>Ga0315320_10002523_pt1 | contig 15058 bp, 25 predicted proteins | sample M140m21515metaG_FD_203458 | JGI IMG/M metagenome (GOLD analysis project Ga0315320, IMG submission 203458) | Ammonia-oxidizing marine archaeal communities from Monterey Bay, California, United States - M1 40m 21515 | ecosystem: Environmental > Aquatic > Marine > Coastal | place: USA: California... | reverse complement strand
CTAAGAGTCAAGCAAAGAAATTAGGGTTTACAACAACTGAGTTTTATGAAAAAGACGGAGCACAAGCATACCGTTTTATGAATAAAGACGATCTAGTAATTGCATGTCGTGGAACTGAACCAACAGAATTCAATGATATTAGTGCAGATCTAAAAGCAATACCAGTAATGGCAGAAACAATATCAAGAGTACATCAAGGTTTTAAAGCAGAAGTAGACGAACTATGGCCTGCTATCACAGAAGACATTAACCGTAAAGCAAACTTAGGCAAGACACTATGGTTCTGTGGACACTCACTAGGAGCGGCAATGGCAACTATAATGGCAAGCCGTTGTTTACATGATGAAGAACTTAACGATCCGGTTGAACTGTATACATTTGGTTCACCACGTGTGGGTTGGAGAGGTTATGTTAAGAGCTTAGGTGTAACACATCACCGTTGGAAGAACAACAATGACATTGTTACTACTGTTCCTCTTTGGGCAATGGGGTATGTACATCACGGAAATGAACACTACCTAAATGCTTATGGTAAGTATAGAAAGCCTACAGGTTGGCAGTTGTGGAAAGACAAGTGGCGTGGAATATGGATGGGCCTAAAGCAAGGTAAGATAGATAGCTTTGGTGATCATTCAATGACTGAGTATATCAAACACATTAAACAAATAGACTAGATACAGACTCTTCGTTTGTAACTCGACGCATTGCTTCGCCAAACAAAGGCGCGACACTAACCTGTCGTGTCTTTTTGCAGTTCTTAGGACAACGATTAGCAATTGAATCAGTAACTACTAATTCATCTAGCACTGACTTTTCAACTTTTTGACATGCTTCACCTGACAATACACCGTGTGTGATATAAGCACGAACACTTAGGGCTCCTGCTTTCATAATTGCTTCAGCAGCTTTACATAGTGTTCCACCCGAGTCAACAATGTCATCAACTAGAATAGCATGTTTACCTTTAACATCACCAATCAAGTTCATAACTTCACTCTTGCCTGCTTCAGGACGCATCTTATCTACAATAGCAATGTCTGCATGAAACATGTCTGCAAACTTTCTAGCTCGTACTGCACCACCTGCATCCGGGCTTACAAATACTGTACCTTCTGTTGTGTCAACATTACGTTTGATGTCTTTGGCAAATACAACACGGCTTGTTAAATCGTCCACTGGAATATCAAAGAAGCCCTGTATCTGTCCTGCGTGTAAATCCATTGTAAGGATTCTATCTGCACCTGCTGTAACTAATAAGTTAGCAACTAGTTTTGCTGTGATAGGTGTACGTGAAGCACTCTTACGATCTTGTCTAGCATAACCAAAGTAAGGAATAACTGCTGTAATTCTACTTGCACTTGAACGTCTTGCCGCATCAATCATTATCAACAGTTCCATCAAACTATCATTAACCGGCATTGCTGTGCTTTGCACTATAAAAACATCTTCTCCTCTAATGTTTTCATTAAACTCTACACTTGTCTCTCCGTCTGCAAATGTAGAAACTGCCGCTGGAACAAGATCAGCAAAACAATGCTCTGCGATCTCTTGTGCTAATTTCGGGTTAGCATTTCCCGTAATGATTTTCATTTTCAAGTGGTTCCCTTTCTGATACGTTGGTTGTATTCAATTGCGTTTTCTAATATGGATAGGTTACTGTCAACACGCTTGCTTGATGTAACAAAGGCTTCTGTGTCTTTAGGAAAACAATGTCCTCCAAAGCCTCGTTCATCTGTTATAGTAGTGTGACTATCTCCTATCCTGTTGTCTATTGTAGTATACTGTCTTACCTTGTTATAGTCAACATTTAATTTGGTACACAAGTCATTGATTTGATTGAAGTACGCAACCTTGAGTGCCAAAAAGCTGTTGCGAGCATACTTGGCTAGTATTAATTCTTGTGCGGTTGCTATATCAATATCAATCTTACCCATTGCTGTAACAAAGATGTCAGCCCAAAAGCCTGTGTTACCACTACCTAGTAATATTGTCTTTGTGTTTTGAAAGTCTTCCAGTGCTGTTGCCGCCCTTAGAAACTCTGGAGAGAAAGTTATACTTGTGTGAGGGAATACATGTTTCAGCATGTCCCATCCTTCAATACTGATTGTGCTTTTAATTAGTATTGGTACATTTGGATTGTCTTCGATGATACAATACACGTTGTCCATATGACATCCGCCGTGTGATCCTCTAGGTGTACTAACACAAATAATAATTGCATCTGCATGTCTTAGGTCACCGTAGTGTCCTAGTGCAGGATCATATATAATTAAGTCGTGATAATCCTTTAACACATTCTCGTGTGCCTTGCCAACAAAACCATAACCAGCTATTCCTATTTTCATTTTTTTCCTAACATAGTTCTATTTCTTTTAATTTATCTTTTACTATAATATTGTGCCATTCTGTTAATGACAGATCCTCATCTGTATATGCATAATAAGGCTGTACACTATTATAATGTATAGGATCTTTCCAACCTACATAGTCTTGTAATTTATTTTTAACTACAAAATCTCTAACATCTTTATCCCATTTTGTCCGTTTCTGTTTACACATTTTACCATTATCTATATTTTCACTCCAAGACCATATTGTTTCTGTACTCATACTCATTTGTGGTCTTAAATTTCCGTTCTTGATCATATCTACATCATTATCTTTTACTGCGTGTAGTAAGTTCTTCCCTACAGTGGCATACCCAACTTGTAGTGTTGCTTTGCTTGGCCGTCGGTTATATGCAAATAGTTTTCGGAGTTGTGGATAAATTACTGCCCTGTCACTTATATTATTTTCGCCTATATAAAATACTGAGTAGGCGTCATTGTCTTTATGAAATAATGCATTCTCAAGTTCGTGTACTAGAAAGTTAACATCTGAAAGTAATGTTCTTATATTTTTAGTTTGGTTGTCCCAAGAGTCATCTTCAGCACGATATAGTTCTTCAACAACATGAAATCCTTCGTGTATACGATTTAATATGTCTTTGTCTAATTTTTTTGGTATCTTGGGCATATCTATATTGTATGAAGATATTTTTTCAACTTTATGTCTTAGCTGAGTTTCTATTTTTTCTGTATCTGCAAACATACTAAAACTATTATGCGATGCTCTAATGTTTTTCTCACGCTTATTAATTACATCAAACATTGTTTTACCAACGATATCATCTGTGAAAGTAAAACTAACCTTCTTACCAGAATTACTTATCAAATTCATCTTTGGCATTCATTTTTTTCCTAGTGTTTTTAACATCTTCTCTTGATCTCTACGTTTAACAAATTTGTCTTCGTCTGCGTATGTACTACACTTTTCTAATGCATCTTCACAATACCAAAGTATTTGATACAAGTCTTGTTTGCAACCCCATGTTACAAATCCATCCATCCTAGCATCGTTTGCACCGTAGGTGATCTTATCAATGTTATTTTTTACTTCTTGTAATGACCAATCTTTTATCATACTAGTATATATTAAGGCAGAGCCGTTGTACCCTGCCTTAATGGTTACAGTCCGTTTGGAACTATAACATAATGTATCATCAATACTACACCTACTGATGCACCCAAGCCAATCATCATTTTGAAGAAGTCTTTGGTCACTAATGGAAACACTGTTTTGAACTTGTGCTTGCCTGTCATAGTTGCCATAGCAAGTTCACGTCCACATAGTAGTCCTACGAACACCCAAGTTGTTGACATAGGTATATCGTTTAGTTCTTTAAAGAAAAGCAAGATTAAAAAGTAAACACAATCAATAATTGTAGCACTACGAACATATCGAGTGTTGTGCTTTTCAATTACAATGTTTTGTATCTTACCTCCGCCTTCTCGGAACATATATCCTAGTCCTACAACAAAGATAATACTTACAAGGATCATTAGGTCCCAAGGTATCTCTCGTGGTAGGAACACGGCAATGTTTGCCATGTCATGACTTAGCCAAGTAAACCACAGGAAGCCTGTTGTTACCCATTGTGCTACTCGCCACGCTTTCTTGTGTTTATCTTTGACAGGCTTTGCTTCGTCTAGTAGTCTACTAACTACTATCCAAATTGCATATGCCGCAACAGCCGCAACAGCATACCCCATCATGCTTTTCATAAGCATTTTCTCTAGTACAAATGTACTTGCGAAGGCACTTAATACTAAAAAAGATGTGCTAACTGGCACACCTATTCTTGTTAGTAATAATAGTAATCCTGGCGCCGCCGCATGATACCATTGTATCTCTTGGAACGGAATTTTGTTTAATCGTCCATAACTGATGTCGCCACCATTCATGTACCATCCGTACCAAAGTGTATATAGTAGAACGACACTAGCCGCTCCCCACATGATCTTCCAATTAAATTTTTCGTTATTTGATGCAATCCATGTACCTAGTGTTTGTACTGAATCATTTGCTATTACTGAATAGGCCGCGAATAAGAATCCGATTGCCATCCATAAGGTGAGTGCGTCCATTTGTTATCTCCTCTGCTTGACGGCTTTACCCCGTCGCTCACATAATAAGAGCAGGCTCAACGATGCCTGCCACGGAACAGGATGTTCCTAACTTTACTTATACTACCTTTGGAGTTTTGCTTTCAAAGCGGCTCTTTTCTTTTCAGTAGCAATCGCTTGTCTTACTTTTCTACCCCAAGGTAATTTTACTCTGTCTACTATTTCTTTACCTTTTTTACTAATATACTCAACTCCGATAAACACATCTTTAAAATCACTTTGTACAGCCTTCACTGCTCTTGTTAAACTTAATTGTTCTGTGTCTTTCTCGTCGCCGTTCTCATTCCAAAAGTGGAACTTTCTCATTTTAGCCATAGGCCTCCTTTAGTTACATATGATAATATACGATTTCATATGATTAGTCAACCTTTTTTGAGTGTCAACCTAAGGTTGGCAGAGCCATGCAATATAAGCATGGCCGTCTTGCGTAAAATGCAGTTGATTTTAGCTCAAATAGAAGTTATATTATAGTTACATTTAATAAATAAGAGTGAATAGGGCAGTAGTGCTGTACTATTCGACACACATAGACACACTGGATAGACAGTGGGATGGCGCAGACATCCTAAAAAGCGAACGACGGCTACCAAAGGTAGTTGCACCGCCGGGGAAGTTCCGGGGTATTGCTTTCCTCAAGCATCTACAACTTAACTAGGAGAACGAAAATGTTTAGAGAAACATTCAGCGGCCTTGTGAGTTTACTTGGAAACCCACTTCCAACTAGGAAGTTCGAAAAAGAGATGCTCACTTACGCAAAAACTGAGTACGGAAAAGATTGGCAGTATGCCTATTCTTATATGTTAACCCACGGTGGTCGTGGACCAAGAGCAGGAGTATATCAATAATGGCACAATATGTAATAGAAGCGTCAAATTGGATACAAGATGCAATTGAAGGATTTAGAGACTTACGTAGATCAATGAAACTACGTGCAGAACGCAAAGCTTCATACAAAAGAACTTTAAAAGAACTTAGCAGGTTAACAGACTTTGAATTGAACGACATTGGCATTTGCCGTGGCGACATTAAAAACATAGCACGTGGCGATAGAACAATCGTACGTGGAATAGAAGTCAACGAAAACTTGAGAGGATCTGTATAATGACTGTAGCAACAATGACTAACACAACATGGACTTACACATGTAAAATTTGTAAGGTAATTAATAAAGCATTAGGTATTGCATTTGTAGCACTGATTGCTTTTGGAGAATCAGCAGGTAGAGCAAGAGCAGCAAACGCTCTAGCAAGAGAAGGCTACCACGACGAAGCCAAAGCACTAATGTTATCTCCAAGGGAGTATGGCAAAGATGTTTAAAAGATTTATCAAAGCAATGGAATACAGAAGTTACTGTATGGCAATTCGTGAACTAAGAAATCATGGCTACTACAAAAGAGCTAATGAAATCTCTGAGTTTAAGAAGACAATGTACGAGACGCACTAATGATAGATCCAGATCACACATACATCAAGCCAAAAGGCGAAAAGAAAAAGGGTGGCAAATAATGTGGCCCTACACTGACGAAGAAGCGGATTGGTTAAACGGATGAAAGTACACAACACATTATTAGTAAGATCAATAGTCAAACTTAGAATGTGGTATGCTGACTTCCGTGGTCATCACGGCAAGCGTTGGAACTATGAACCATCTGATCATTACATGGGCATGGCTAAGCGCAACAAAAAAGTTGCTACAAAATAGCACACACATATAATACGGGTTGACCTAAGGGTCAATTCGTGCTATATAATATACACGCTATAAATTCTTATAGCACACTACACATATACACAAAGGAAAAACACATGAAGAAATTACTATCTACAGTAGCCCTCATGGGTCTACTATCAACATCAGCTTTCGCAGCTGACATTTCCGTTGACATGCTGAACAAGCGTGACGATGGAGCGAAAATGGTTTATAGTGAAGACATCTCACGCATTGAAGTTGGAGATTCAATCACATGGCTACCAACACAAAAAGGTCACAATGTAGAATTCATTGCAGGACCAGATGGTTGGAAAGCACCAAAGAAATCAAAGTTATCAAAAGAATACACATATACATTTGACACACCAGGCGTATACTTGTATCAGTGTTCACCACATAAGTCAATGGGTATGATTGCCATTGTAGTTGTAGGTGACGGAGATAATGATATTTCTAAAGCCAAAGTAAAAGGCAAATCAAAGAAAAAACTAAAAGCGTTGTTGGCTGAACTAGGCTAATATATGTTTACAAAATTAGTTAACAAGATTCCAGAGTTTTGTCTGACTCATTGGTTGTTACGCTTGCCTCTCATTATTGTGTTTGCGCAGCAAGGTTTGGACAAGTGGCCAATTGATGTAAACGACTCACCAGTAGAACTAACTCTACTGGTGTGGTCAGTTGTCGTACTAGGTGAACTAGGCGCGGCATTAGGTTTAGTAGTTGGCGGTGTAATTGGACTGCAAAAGCGCATTAAAGAGCTTGGCGATATGATTACACGCTTCTCAGGCATTACTATTGCTAGTATTATGACAGGTGTTATATGGACAGGCGAACCTGAAAGTTTTTGGGACGTTTTATGGTATGACAATCTGCACGTACTGCTTTGGGTAGGCGGAATGTATTTTGCACTAAGAGGTAATAGAACATGACAGATCCAAGACCAGAAGCACAGAAACAAGCTGAAGCCGCATTTGATGGATTCATCTTGTGGAGCAAACGCACAACCTATGCTTCAATAGCATTTTTGTTTATTGTTGCAAGTTGTAACTTTGGCGTTGAAGATAAAACTTATCCAGGATACAACGGCGAACAGTATAGCCCAACTGGATTGAGCAATAAATAATGCACGGCGATAGGGGTAACGTAAAAATAGTTTGGCTTATGTTAGCCCTATGCGTATTGCTACACGTTGTAGTAATACCTATATGGATGTGGAGCGTAGGATTATGAAACCAAATAAAAACTTTGAACTTACTATAAGAGATATAGAAGTTATTGAATCAGCACTAAGAGCAAAGGCCGGCCGTAGAGGAATGGCCATTGCTGAAGGCAATGTATCTGAAAAGCTAAAAGAAGAAATGCACGAGATACAAGAACTGCTCGGACGTATACATCATCAAAAGGTATGGTATAGTCCTAAAGAATTTGTTCCTGGTGGTTAAATAAAAATGACAGAGCTGTCCGCCAAGACGGCTCTGCCATAACTTTAAAGTGTTATGTCTTTAATACTATTTGCGATTGTAAATTGAATATAACACCCATACAGCTGCTAGTCCAACTAGTCCCTGAGCTGATAACGCTGTTATCATGTCAGTGATGTTGCCTACTACGCTGATGTTTGGCCAGAACGGAATGTTCTGTCCGTTGAAAAGGATTTCAAGAACGATTGCTAATGAGATAAGTGATATACCTACTTCAGTTATAGCGCCTGCCCAACCTTTTACTTTATTTAAGATTTCCATAGTGGATCTCCTTTCATGTTGCTGAGTAAGTTACTCAGTGTATTATTTAAGAACACTATTACAAGAATAAAACTAGCACAAATGGTTTAAGGTGCCAAAAATGCATACGAACGGTTGACAAAAGCTAAATACTTTGCTATTATAATAGCACTACACACATACACACAAGGAGAATATAATGAGCGTAGATACAAAATACGGCGAAGCCATCTTTAAACAAACGCAGGAAGTTGCTGAAATGTTTAAAGCCGCGATGCCAAAAATCACAACAAATAAAAACGGTTACGAAATTCGTACAAAGGTTCTAGAGATGGCGCAAGGTAACATCTGGAATGACTATCATGCAAAGTTTGCAGGTTGGGAACAAACTGTAAAGCGTGATCAGAAAACTGGTGAAGTTACAATGAATGTACAAATGCCAGAAGTACCAGGTACTGAAGCTGTACTAGAAGCGGCTGAGAAGTTTTACGATTTTGTAAACGGTAAGCCTAGTAAATAATTAACAGGGACGTAGTCCTTATACAAAAGTACATTACACAAGCAACCCCTGCTAACGAAATCGAGAATAGAGATTCATGCTTTGAGCTGTCAACATTCCAAAAGTTAGTAGGGGTTAATCTTTACATTCCAAATACAGCAGCATTATTATTTCCCGCAGGCAAGCTGTTTACAGTAAGCCAACCGCCACTGATACTAAAACTTACAGACATACTGTTGTTATTAAATATTTCATTTGTTGTAACAATATCATCACCTTCGTAATCTACACAAACATAATATGCTGCATGACGAACATTACTACCGGCGCCATAATTGTTGGTTAATAAAACGTGATACATTCCGCGTCCTACAGTCTGAACTATACCAGTTCCGTTGGTTACGCCTTTGTTGTTACATATTGCACCACCAACGTGAAGCTTATTCCTAGGATCAGTGACTCCGGCCAATCCTACGTCTCCGCCATTAAAAATGAAGTACCTGTTTGCATCAGTACCATCACCAATTGCACCATATGTACCATTAGCACTTAATTGAAGCATGTTGGTAGTATCATTTACTAATGTTATTACAGGTCTATTTGCTGATACTGATCTAACTGTTAATCCATTGTCAGCACCTTGTATATCAAGTTTGTCTGCTGGACCATCAAGGCCAATACCAACTCTATTATTCCCGCCATCAATGTGCATTATTGTTGTGTTGTATGACTTAAAGTTTATATCACCTGCTGTATCGTTTCCTGATGTAGCTACCAATGTGATATCTTTTGTAGATTGTAATTGTAAATTTTCAGATCCTGTTGTGGTATTAAAATAAACTATGCCTTCGTTATTATCTCCACTGTGTCCAAAATTAAGTGCAAGTATTGACGAACTTCCTCCAAGAATACTTATTTCTGTATTATCATTTCCTTCAAATGTTGCAACGGTATTACTTGTTGGAGTTGCACCACTGTCTGAATTAAAAACATGAAGCTCAGTATCAGGAGCATCTGTTCCAATACCAACGTTGCCATCAGTTTGTATGTTTAAATGATTAGCACTTGCAGATGCGCCTATCCCTAAATACCCATCTCCGTTTGTAGCAGATCGTGTATGACCTTTAATTGCACCTTGAAAATGTGTTGCGTTTGCAGATCCATTCCAGCGCATTGAATTAAAAAAGAATGTAGGAGAATCGTTAAACGTATCACTTACTGTAGTTGTAGTTCCAAGTAAAGATACATCACCTGTGCCGCCCATCGAAAAGGCACTGCCATTATAAGTACCGCTATCAATTTTAAATTCAAATGGTGTAGTGTCTCCTAACACTCTTAATCCATTAATGCCTGTAGGAGTATCTAATAATAACCTAGGATTACTTCCGTAAACTAGTTTATCGTCTGCTGCTTTTTGAACGTGGAATGTTTCGCTTGGAGTATCTGTTCCAATGCCTAATCTACCATCTGAAGTAATTACTGCTTTAGTATCAGAGTCTACTCTAAATTTAATTAAACTATCTGCTATTGCATCGTCTTCATCTACTTCAATTCTCAAAGAAGTATTATCAAGCGTAACCTCTGCATTGTTATCTGTATCACTGTCGTCTAGTCTTATTCTAGGATTATTTGATGAAATGTCAATGTCGGTGCTAGTAACCTTATCTGTTACATTTACTGGCTTGTTAAAATCCCAACTGGTTGTTGCATGTGTGTAAACTAGTGTAGCACCTGCGCCACCTATTGAAATACCTGCGCCATTTGCCGCGGCTGAGTCTGCCGCATCTGTTGCTATACTAAAATTAAGATCGTCAATAGCAACTGTTGTTGAATTAATTGTTGTTTGTACACCGTCAACTTGTAGGTTACCCGCAATGACTACTGTACCAGTATCGTCGCCTACTGCCGCTGGATCAATTACAAAACTTGCAGGTCCTGCTAGATATCCTGTTAGTGTTGCGTTAGTAAGTGTTGGACTTGTGTTTGGTTGTATTGCAGAATCTGCTGTTGTACCTTGAGCTGCTGTTGCATAGGCTGTTGATGCTGTTGCCGCGGCAGTTCCTAGTGTAGGTGCACCAGATAAAGATCCATATGCTCCATCAAATAATGCTGTGTCACCTGCAAGTGCTGTTGTACTACTTGTACCTAATGCTAAAGCATCAGTAATTCCGTAACCTGCTACTGTTGTTGGTTTGCCTGTTAGCGACGAAAATGATTGTGCTGGTACACTTGTTAAATAACTTGAGTCATTAGTCCATTGACTAATATTACCAGACTTGTTTGTAAAAGTTGTTGTGCTTGTGCCCGTTACACTGCCGCCACCATCTGTAATTCCATAGCCAGCAAGTGTAGTTGGTTTGTTGTTTAGGTCATTAAAGTTATAAGATATAGAATAACCAAGACTATTCCATGCAGTTGATCCGTCACCTACTTTTACCTTAAGTGTGTCTGTTTCAACGCCAGGCTCACCTATTGCTAGAACCGGATTAGTTCCTGTCCAATTTGATGCTGTATCTCGTCTAAGTTGTATTTGAACTGCCATTTTACGTCCCTACCATAATATTAACAGTATTTATCGATGTTGCTAGGAGTTTTATGTCCAGGGTCGACCTGTTACAAGTCCACCTGTGTTAGCATTGTCAACAAGTGTGTTTGTGTCGTTGTTACTTGCTGTGTAAAGTGTAGGCAAGTTGTTTTTAGTTTTGGTATTCAATGCTCTATAATATGTTGCATTAGTATCTGCGGCCGCTAGTCCTTTGCGTTTGCTCACAGCAATTCTAAGTTTTTCTTCTTGTCTTTGTCTTTTGAATCCTGTTGCACCTGAATATCTAGGAATGCAATATACTCTATCACCATCAACTAAACCTGCGGCTGTAAGTGTCTTGGCACCATCGTTGGTTTGATTAATTGATTTATCTTTGACAGCGTGTATTTCTCCATACATTGCTGTAACAATCTCTTGACCTTCAACAGCCTGTGCAAGTGCTGTAAGTCCGTTCATTGTAGTAGTTCCCATTGTTACTGTGAGATCAAATTCTACACCTGTTAGACCTTTGCATTTAATTGTCGCCATTATGTTCTCCTGTGCATATATTTAGCTAAGTACTAGTATGTTCAAAACAATACTAAACACATGCAAAGAATGGTCAAAAGATTATAATGAAGTACAAAACGAACTTAATAAGATGGGGTTGTTCACAGCCTACTATCAATGGGGAGCATATGTTCATTACACCGATCCAGAGTTATCTACGCACATAAATAACACTGATGATAGACAAGACACCATTCCAACAAAAAATTGATGAACTAAAAGCTTCTGGTAACTACAGAGTTTTTAATGACATAATCCGTGAGAAGGGCGACTTTCCAGTTGCTATTTGGTACGGACCATACAATATCAAAGAAATTGTAAATTGGTGTTCTAACGATTATCTCGGTATGGGACAGCATAAGGTAGTGATTGATGCTATGCATACCGCACTTGACCAGACAGGTACTGGTTCAGGTGGTACTAGAAATATTGGCGGCACAAGCCATTATCACGTAGCATTAGAGAATGAACTGGCCCGGTTGCATAGCACCGGAGCTGCTTTACTCTATACCAGTGCCTATGTTGCCAATGAATGGACACTTATCGCTCTAAGCAAAATCATTCCAAATATATGTTTCCTCTCTGATAGTAAGAATCACGCAAGTCTTATTCAGGGTATCCTGCATTCAAAAGCAGAAAAGCGTATATGGACGCATAATGATATGAGCGACTTAGAACAGAAATTACAGGAAGTTTCCGCATTAGGACTAACACCTTGCATAGTCTTTGAATCTGTGTATAGCATGGATGGCGATGTATCTCCTATTTCTGATGTCTGTGATCTTGCAGACAAGTATAATGCAATAACTTATATTGACGAAGTCCACGCTGTTGGCTTGTATGGCGATACAGGAGCAGGGTATTGTGAAAAGGTGGGCGAAACACGTATTGATATAGTTAATGCAACACTTGGTAAAGCATACGGAGTTCAAGGAGGTTACGTTGCCGGAGACGAATTAATCATAGATGCAATTCGCAGTGTGGCCAGTGGATTTATTTTCACCACTTCTACAAGCCCGGTTATTTGTAGCGGAGCATTGAGCAGTATTAAATATCTCAAGGACCATAACGAGCTAAGAGTAAAGCATCAAGAACGTGCTTCAACGCTAAAGCGAATGTTATCCGAGGTGGACATAGAAGTTCATGCTGATGCATGTACTCACATTGTTCCTGTTATGGTTCGAGATGCTAAACTTTGTAAGGAAATGAGCGACATGTTGTTGAATGATTACAACATTTATATTCAACCAATCAACTATCCTACTGTCGCTGTAGGAGAAGAACGATTACGCATTGCCCCAACCCCATGTCATACAGATAGTATGATGTCAGATTTAGTCGAAGCATTGCGTAAGACATTTAAACGACTAACATAGGAACTATTATGATAAAAAAATATCTATACATGGCCTTAGGCTTTGCCTGCTTAGGAATGGCTTACGTAGGAGTTGTAGTACCAGGAATACCATTTAGTATATTCTTAGTAATTGCAGCTTGGGCGTTTGCTAAAAGTTCTAAGCGTATGCATGCTTGGCTATACAATCACAAATACTTTGGTCCATTCTTAACTAACTGGACACAAAAGAAAGTATTCCCAACTAAAGGAAAATATGCAATGATTGCTGTAATGGCAAGTTCGTTATTATTCTTTTGGTTCACTACTTACAATATTGCCGCTGTTGCATGGACCGGTGGTTCAATGGCACTTGTAGCAATATGGGCTTGGAGATATCCAGGTTCAGTTGAAGAACAAAAACGCAGAAAGAAAGCCGGCGAAAAGATAGCCTGGCTAAAATAAAACTATATGTAAGCAGTCCAACTAGGATGAGCAACGTTCATTTCTAACTGCTTACGTTTATTTACAAGTTCGTAATAATCAGGCGCATATGGAACTTTAATTGGCTTCATATGCGTTTTATTACCTTTACTAGTATTGCATGGTCCACATGCCGCAACGATATTCTTCCAAGATGTTTTACCACCCTTTGATATAGGAACAACGTGATCTAATGTTAGGTTATGTTTGGTATAAGGTGTGTTACAGTATTGACAGGTGTACAAGTCTCGTACATAAAGATTGGCTTTAGAAAATCGAGGACGTTGCCGTCGTCGTTGCATTTGTTTAAGCATCATCACCGCAGGCACTCTAGTTTCCCAACTTGCTCCGCGCACCATCCAATCATCGTACCATTCTAATACTGTAACTTTATCTAGCCATAGATATGTAATGGCTTCTTTCCATTGTATGGCCGATAGGGGTAGATATGATACTGGTTGGGCATCTGCATTTAATAACAAGGTGTGTGCCAAGTTAAATTCCTCTTTGCTATGTATTGGTATTTATATGTCGGATTCGTTTAGGTTAATGCAAATAGCTTGTTGACCTGCTTTGAAGTAACCTGCACCTTTGCCTACTTCGTCAGCTAGGGCTTCACGTGCATGGAAACATTCTGTCATAGTTAAGTGTAGTGTTACAGGTTCAACATAAGGAGTGGCGTCATAGAAATATATGAATACAAGTGCCCACATCAGTTTGCCGTCGGGGTTGGTAACTTTGGACCACCATAGGGTTTAAAGTTTCTGCCGTTCATTACTAGGCATGCTGTGCCATCACCAAATAACTGTAGCATTGACCATGTACCTGTGTCTTGGTTAGTAAAGAACATCATGCCTCCCATATAGCCTTGGCCATTGCTTGCTGCAAACGACATTCCTTCGCCCATGAATAACAAATCTTCTTTGTATCCTTTGACAACATCCATCATCTTTGGCAATACATCACAAGGTTGTTTGGCAAAAAATTCTTTTGCTGTATTCTCAGTTCCATTGTCCTGTGCGAAGGCAGTAATGTTTGATGTCATACTTGCTGTAGCTACCGATGCAAAGACAATGATAGGTAGTATTAGTTTTTTTAACATATCATTCTCCTTTTAATGTTATCTATTCACGTAATGCAAATAGTTTTGTGCTACAATCTCGTCTATCTTTGATTGCAGAACTATCCATTTGCGTGTTCCTTCCTTACAACCTTTTTGTGTTGCTTTAAGGTCTAGAAGAAGTAGTCTATTGTCTGTTGGCTGCAAAGTTCTAGAGCTTTGTTCCATTGTTTGTCTCCACTGTAATCATATATTATATGCTCATCTGCGTCTGCTGTCAACCACATTGAGTTATCTAGTTCAGTCTGCAACTGTCCTGGTGTCCAAGAAGCAAAGCCAAAGAACGCTCGCCAATATATAGGAACATTGCCTTGTCCTAGTTTTAGAAACATATGATTGTCACTGCTAATTCTAAGCCTTCCACCTGCATTTGCTGTGTTAGAACTTGCCCAATCATCAGTGTGTAGTATTAATAAAGAACTTGTATTAACAGGTCCGCCCATGTACATCATAGGTTGGGTGTCGCCAAACATAATTTGATTCTGTTCACAAAGCATAGAGACTGAAGTCCTGCTGGCTTTGTTTAGTACAACACCAACACTACCGTTAACACTATCGTCTTGGTAAATGTAAATTAGACTTTTACTAAATG